>OGSD01003161.1_pt1 | contig 12765 bp, 13 predicted proteins | sample 1553571 | NCBI WGS metagenome assembly OGSD01 (sample SAMEA2580072, study PRJEB22360) | human gut metagenome | biome: human gut; feature: human-associated habitat; material: faeces | place: Denmark | collected 2008/2010 | reverse complement strand
TTTTTTCTTATCTCTTTTTTGGGTTTTTTCACATAATAATTGAATAATGTTCTCCATGAAATATTATATTGATTTCCATCTATTAGGGAATCTTTTTCAATATGAATTTCTCCTTCTAAAAAAGCATCTACGATCTTTTGTGGCGGCATCAAATATCCCTTTATTTCCATCCATTCATCTTCCCAACAATGTATTCCAACATATTTTGAAATCATTAAAACTACACATAAATTTTTAAAAATGTTTGGTTATGAATCTTTAGCCAAATTGAAAAACTGGGGCAATGGCCATATGAATACTTTTTGGTATGTAATTCTCCCATGAGCAATTGCGTTCCTGACCTTAATCATATTATCTATAAAAAAAGCTATATTATCATCCAATAATTCATATTTTTCCAAAAAATATTTCACTTTAACCGAAAGGCTTAAATAATCTCCTATTAAAAGACTGCTAACTGCTTTTTTATTTTGATCAACCATCTGTTTTATTTGACTATCATTAAAATAAAAATTCGCATAATGTTGTTGTAACATCTTTTCAATATTGTCTTCTAATTTTTTCCTTAACTCTCCATTTACGGTATCTCCAAATAATTCTAAAATATGAAAAAAACTCAACGTGGATTCATCATAATATAAATCTGCATCGCAACTTTCAGCCTTTAAATAAATCGCTTTTCGCCATCTATCTAATAAGGTTATAATCAATTCTGGCTCTTCTTCTAATTTTTTTAGTAAAATTTTCAAATCCCTTGTATAATCTATACCATTCATACTTAAATGTATTTTCTGCCTCTTATATTCTATCGGTTTGACCCCTGCACGGCTGTCATTACTATGATAAACTGTAAGCGGTAAACCAGTAAAAAAGGTAATTATTCCTTGTATTACCAAATTATCCCCTCTAAAATATCGCTTTGCTTCATACGGCCCCTGATATTGTTCAACATAACATTTTGAAATAACTTCTAACTTCTCACAATTAACCATTTTTATTCCATTACTTACTATTGTTTTTTCACCAGTAGAAAACACGACCGAATTACCATATTCAAAATATATGTCTATACTGTCCAATTCACAATCATAAGAATATTGTCCATATATCACTACTGGCATCTTCTCCCTTATTCTCTTCTTCATTTTAGCTTTTATTATATCCCAACTTTCAAATACTCAGTATACAGTAAAACATCCGTACTTTCTATTTCGTCAGAAAAATTTCATTTATAAATATGTTTAATCCACTCGTCTGCCTGCAATGGTTGAAATACGAATTTACAATATTCCTCCCCAAATTTAGTCAAAAATTTTCCTGATATCAGCTTTAATCTAATCATTTTAGATGCTATACCTAAAATATAGTCTTTTTGTTCCGGCATTTTTTTCATCATTATTCTTACCATTATAGCACTATCATTTTCTTTACTCTTTTCTGGAATTTTCAGATAATACAATAACAAATATTTTAATTCGTCTATAGAAAATTCGCATGTTAACAAATAAAAAAAATCATTTTTATTATAGTTCCATTTACTGTCTAATGTATTTAATAACATATTTTTAAAAATCACCCGTTTATCTTCAATGTGACTTTCTACTACTTCATTGAGTACTTTGACAAACATAGAATAGAATCGAGGTGTTGTAAATTGTTCATAATCTAACTTTTTATTTAATGATAAAATATCTTTTTCCAATTCTTCTAAAAAAGAAGAATACCGTACTACTATTTGTTCTGGTATCTTCTTATCTAATAAATAACCAAGTACACTACCACATACAGGAAGTGCCGACACAGCACTAATCCCTATATTTCGTAAAAGATCATTTGTATTGGAATCCATAATGTGCCCCTTCTTTAGGTGAAAAAATATAATTTGTAAATTCTTTTCCTAGTTTCGATAAAAACATTCCATCTTTTGGAAATTTCGTTTTTAATTCATTATTTGCTAATACCAAACGATATCTGCCCAAATCTGTCATCAATGCATTAATATATAACCTGTCCTCTACACCGTACAGATCTGTTATAATTTTATAAATATCCCTTTTGTTTGGATTTGTATCAAAATTTTTTAATTCGTTTTTTACATCTAAAAGATAAAATGTTCTTAAAATTACAATTTCATCTGGAACCAGCACAATAACAAGCCGTGTAAAAAAATCAATTTTATCAAACTGTTCAGGTTCTAACACAATATTCATGGTTAAATTTCTAAATGCATTAATCTTTTCATCACGATATTCCTCTACTGCATGCCTAAGTAATTTAGTAAATATACTGTAAAATTCAGGTGTTTCAAAATTGAATGCATCCACTTTTTCTCTCAATTCCTCTAAGTCATCCGATACCTTGCTTATAAATTCATTTCTTTTACGTTCCGCTTCCGATGGAATATATTTGTCTAACAAAAATGAAATTGGCCCACCTACATATGGAACTGTTCCTGTTAAAGCAATCAAACTATTTCTAATAAAATCGTTTGCATCATCCATATATTCGATTCCCCTAAAATCATACAATTTATTTTTCATATCTCATCAGGCCCTCACCTGACTTATTTACAGGTATAAGCTATCACCTATATACTTCCTTATGCCATCTCAGTTACTGTTACTGGGGTCTGACTCCGATATTGGCATCAACCATATGAATGAGTGTACTCCCCTCTGTATTCCATTCAACTTTTTTAATATATTCCTCTATATTAGTCGAATATACAGGTTCTTTCATTGTTAATGTAATCTGATATTCATTATCCTGAATTCAAATATTCTAAGTTTGGACCTGCTCCAAGAACTCCATCCTGCATGCAGCGTTCTTATCTTTTGTCTATTGATTTTAAAGTCCATTCCATTACTGACTGGGCTGCCCAGCTTAAGATCAATCCTCTTTATGCCATCCTCAGTGGATTTGATTTCGGCAATACTCCCGGTGTTGGTACTTTTTATGATTTTTCCAGAAGACTTTGGGATTCGGATTCTGATAATCTTTCTCCCCATATCCGTCCTCTCAAAAAGAAAAAAGTAAAACAGCCTAAACAGAAAGGTGCTAAAGCCCAACCTTTTTGAGAAAGTTACCGTTGACCAGTTACTTAAATCATTGGAAACGGATTCTTTTTCCATTGATGACCAGCCTTATGCATCCCTCTTTAAGATTTACAGCCATGAGTTTTTGACGGTCTCCGTATCCAAAGGGTTCATCGATCCATCAAGCCTTTCTATTGCCGGTGATGGCACTCCTGTAGTCACATCTGCACGTGAGCGTAAACACTGCGTTTGTGACTGCAAGGAAAAAGCTATTACGGATTGTGACTGCGAACGCTACTTTTCACAACCCAACTGTGATATCGGATGGGATTCTTCCAGGGATTGTTTTTATAATGATTATGATATGTTCTTTATGGGGTCTGACCCCAGAGTATTCTAGTTATTGTTTACAATCAGCTTCCACAATATTGTTTTTTTCACTATTTTTCAAAAACTCATTCCACTTTTTCGATCTTTTTCTACTGTTCTTAATTTATTATCACAAAGTAAGAACAGTTTTCTTACTTTCCACATATAAGATTCATATTGTATAGTTTTCCCTGCAAAAGTTAATTTATTAAGATAACACTCCATAGAATCTTGCATTATTTTAACAAATACTCCTCCTTGATTCAAAAAATTAAGCAAATCTGTATGTAAATACTTTTCTTCTTCCCAAATACTCCACTTTGCAAGTGCTGAACCTATTACACCACTATTTAGCAGCATCTCGTACTCTCCTTTACAACTCTTTGCCTTTTCATTATTTCCACATATTTGTATATTAACACAATGTATAAAGTACCACAACAGATACCTTTTTCCAATCCCAGTACAGGGATTTTATGTTGTCAAAATCATCTTTTACTGCCTTACGAAATATCATTTGCTCCATTCCTCTTACTCATGCAGCTCCAGCGGCAGTCCGTCCGGGTCATGAAAAAACGTCATCTTCTTACCGGTAAAATCATCCACACGGATCGGCTCACATTCGATCCCGACCTCCGCCAGCTCTTTCACCGTCTGCTCCACACTCTCCACACAAAAAGCAAGATGACGCAGACCACAAGCCTCTGGACGGCTCACCCGCTTCGGTGGATTTGGTTCTGCAAAAATCTCCAGCTCCGTATGCTCATCCACACGCAGATCCAGCTTCCAGTCCCTGCGCTCCGAACGGTAGTTTTCTCTGATAATGGAAAAGCCAAGCTTGTTTACGTAGAAATCTTTGGCGGATTCGTAGTTAGATACTATGATGGCAATGTGGTGTATTTTAGATAAGTTCATTTTTTGTACTCCTTTTTAGTTTGTCTTATTTTCGTCATAAACTATATAGCGGGTTTTAAAATATACCGTGTGTGATTTAGCTCTGAAGAGCATGTGTTTCACACACGGCATTATTTTTATTTCAGCCTTTCACTCGCATTTTAGTATATCACAAATCTGCAAATAAATCAGCCTTGTACACGTTTTTTTACTCCACTGTAACACTCTTTGCAAGATTTCTCGGCTTGTCGACATCCAGACCCTTAGCAACAGAAACATAATAGCCCAGAAGCTGCAGAGGAATAACTGCCAGACTGCCCACAAAATGCTCATCAACCTTCGGCACATACACAGTGAAGTTCACCTGATCCTCGATCTCGTATTTACCATATGTAGTCAGCCCCATAAGGTAGGATCCGCGGCTCTTGCATTCTAACATATTGCTTACAGTCTTCTCATACAGTCCGCTCTGAGTCAATACACCAATGACCAACGTTCCCTGCTCGATCAGACTGATCGTGCCATGTTTCAGCTCACCTGCTGCGTATGCTTCAGAATGGATATAGCTGATTTCCTTCAACTTCAAACTGCCCTCCAGGCAAACTGCATAGTCAATACCACGGCCCACAAAGAATACATCATGGGCATTGGCATACTTAGCAGCAAACCACTGGATACGTTCTTTATCTTCCAGGACCTTCTGCATCTTTTCCGGAATAGTCTGCAACTCAGAGATATAGTAACCATACTGCTCGTCTGTGACCTTTCCTCTGACTTTTGCAAACTGAACAGCCAGACAGTACATAGCCACAAGCTGTGCGCTGTATGCCTTGGTCGTAGCAACAGAGATCTCCGGACCAGCAAGCGTGTAGAACACCTTATCTGCTTCACGGGCAATACTGCTGCCAACCACATTGACGATCGCCATCGTAGCGATACCCTTTTCCTTTGCAAGACGCAGTGCTGCCAGTGTATCTGCTGTTTCACCAGACTGGCTGACAACGATCACCAGGGCTTTCTGATTAACCGGCATTTTACGATAGCGGAACTCTGACGCAAGCTCCACACGTACCGGGATATCTGCCATATCCTCCAGTACATATTGAGCAGCCATACCAACATGCCATGCAGAACCGCAGGCAACAATATATATCTGCTCAAAGCTCTTAATCTCATCCTCATTGATCTCCACACTGGACAGGTCGATCGCACCATTCCTGATCACGGAATTAAGGGTATCCTGGACAGCCTTCGGCTGCTCGTGGATCTCTTTCATCATGAAATGCTCAAAGCCGCCCTTTTCAGCAGCCTCCGCATCCCACTTGATTTCTGTAGTCTGCTTCTCGATCTCGTCACCGTTCAGATCATAAAAATGAGCCTCGCCCGGTGTCAGCTTTGCAAACTCAAGATTCCCGATATAATATACATTTCTAGTATATTTCAGGATTGCCGGAACATCGGAAGCCACATAAGTCTCGCCATCTGCAATACCAATGATCATCGGACTATCCTTACGCGCCACCCAGATCTCGCCCGGATAATCACGGAACATCAGCTCAAGAGCATAAGAACCGCGGACACGGACCATTGTCTTCGCAATGGCATCAATGGGACCAAGGTTGTACTTTTTATAATAGTAATCAACCAGCTTAACAACCACCTCTGTATCGGTCTGACTATAAAAAGTGTAGCCGTGCTTCAGCAGCTTCTCTTTCAATTCTGTGTAATTCTCAATGATACCGTTATGTACACCAACGACCTCAGACTCCACTGCACCGGAACCAGATTTACTGCAGTTGCCAGAAACATGAGGATGTGCATTGATCTGGCTGGGCTCACCATGGGTAGCCCAGCGGGTATGTCCAATACCACAGGCTCCTTTTAACGCTTTACCTGCATCTGTTTTCTCGACCAGATTCGTCAGGCGGCCCTTTGCCTTCACGACCTCTGCCAAAGCCTCTCCATCACGGACAGCCAGTCCAGCTGAGTCATATCCTCTATATTCCAGTTTCGACAGACCGTCCAGCAGGATCGGTGCTGCCGGCCGTTTTCCTGTAAAACCAACGATTCCACACATAGGTTTATCCCTCCCGTTATTTAAATCTCTCGTCTATTATACTTCCCTATTATGCAAAACGGCTCTGGATGATTCCCCAGAGTCGTCATTGACCTTATGCTTTATATCCCTTTTCGCAAATTACGTTGACCACTTCATCAACATACTTCTGGCAGGTATCATGGTCAGGCGCTTCAACCATAACACGCACGACCGGCTCCGTTCCGGACTCACGGACAAGAATACGGCCAGTATCACCCAGTGCTTCTGCAACCCTGGACACCGCTTCCTGTACAGCAGAATCATTCTGTGCTGCCTTCTTATCGGTCACACGGATATTTTCCAACACCTGCGGATAGATCTTCAGCGGTGCTGTCAGTTCACTCATCGGCTTCTTCTTCGCCAGCATGACTTCCATCATCTTCAGACTGGTCAGGATACCATCGCCGGTGCTGGCATACTTGGAGAAAATAATATGCCCGCTCTGCTCACCACCGATACGGCAGTCATTCTTCACCATATACTCGTAAACATACTTATCACCGACTGCAGTCTTAGCATAGCCAATACCCTGCTCATCAAACGCCTTATACAAACCAAAGTTTGACATGACCGTTGTAACAACTGTATTATTCAGCAGCTTACCACGTTCTTTCATATAGCAGCCGTAAATATACAGGATATGATCACCGGTAATGACATTACCCTTCTCATCCACGCACAGGCAACGGTCTGCATCACCATCGTAGGCAAATCCAACATCCAGACCTTTTTCCACGACAAGCTTCTGCAGACCCTCGATATGGGTAGATCCAGCATTGTTGTTGATATTGGTACCGTTTGGCTGGTTATTGATAACATAGGTATCTGCACCAAGAGCATCAAAAACAGACTTTGCAATATTCCATGAGCTGCCATTCGCACAGTCCAGACCAACCTTAACACCTCTGAAAGAATAGATACCTAAGGAGATCAGATAACCCATGTAACGATTTCGTCCTGCCACATAATCCACCGTACAGCCAACATGATCACGGCTTGCAAACGGCAGCTCCGGCCAATCCTTATCGAACACATGAAGCTTACCATCAAGGTAATCCTCTATCAACAGTAAAGTCTCTTCCGGCATCTTCTCACCGTAGCAGTTGATCAGCTTGATACCGTTATCATAGTATGGATTGTGGCTTGCAGAAATCATAATGCCACAGTCAAAATCATCCACACGGGCAATGTAAGCCACGGATGGAGTGGTGGTAACATGCAGAAGATAAGCGTCTGCACCAGAAGCCGTCAGACCAGCAACCAGGCTGTACTCGAACATATAGGAGCTGCGACGAGTATCCTTACCGATCACGATACGAGCAGGGTTGGTATCACCGTTGCGCTCACGCAGAGCATTATAATACCAGCCTAAGAAACGACCAACCTTATACGCATGGTCTGATGTTAATGTAATTCCGGCTTCACCACGGAAACCGTCTGTTCCAAAGTATTTGCTCATTTTTATTTTCCTTTAAATTTAGCTACAGTTTTTTGTGTTTTCTACTACTCACCACAGATAGATGCGTAATTATCTAAATCCAATCATAATATAAACCCTACCAAAATATACATTACAAAGCTTAATGCAAAACTCAACAATGCATATGGAAGTTGCGTAACCGAGTGGCTCATATTATCAATTTCGCAACAAGTGGCTGTTAAAACCGTTGCATCCGAATAAAAACAGGCATGACTACAAAAAACGCCGCCTGAAACAACAGCCCCCATCACCAACAGCATATTAGCATGACATGCAGCGCCTAACGGAATAATAATCGGTACACATATTGCAGGTACTCCCCAGTTATCACCTGTAATAAATGCAAGGGCAGATACTAATAAAAATGCTAGTGCTGGAAAAGACTTTGTCGAAACATATTTAGAAGCATAAGATAATATAAATACCGGAAGATTTATATCTGCGCATGCCTGCTTCATATAAAACGCAAACAACATAATTGCCAAAGTAGGAACAAGGTCACCGAACCCTTTAATCCATAAATCGCAAAATTTGTCAATAGAAATAACCTTTCGCGGAAGATATAAAAATACACAAACCAATAAGGCTACAATAAGAGCAATAAACAAATTTCCTATTGCTATAGTAACTCCAATCATAGCACCAATTGGCAAAATAAAATCAATCACTTTTCCAGATGTAAGATCCACTTCCCTTTCTTTCTGTTTCATCACATAATCACTAGCGATATATTCACTTTTCATCTTTCCCATTATAGGTATAAAGCCACATATTACCAACGGAACAAGTAATAGTGCAAACAATGCATAAAACATAAATGGAATCGCATGCATATATGTTTCCATAGCTGTTCCATATCCTAGGTTCTTAATCGCCGACTGTTCATAAAAAGAAGCTGCAAAAAAAACTGCCCACGTTGAGAATGGAACCAGCACACATGTTGGTGCTCCTGTTGAATTAATTACATAAGCCAACATTGTCCTTGGAATTTTTAACTTATCACATAGTTTTTTCATGCATGAACTAATTGTCATGATATTCATGTAATCATCAATAAAAATTGCTATTCCTAATCCCCACGCAGCTAAAAGTACACTCTTTGTTGTTTTGCAAATCCTACTAATCGCTCTTGCTATCGCAATAGTTCCTTTTGATACATTCAACAAAGCAATTAAACTCCCGAACAACCCACAAACCATAATTAACCATACATTATCATAATCAGTGGCCACCTTGAAGAAAGAATCTGTAGCAAGTGTAATAGCGTTAGTTTGAGTTGAGATTCCAATAACTAAATAAGCAGAGATTGCTCCGAAAAACAGTGCTTCAATTGGACGTTTGTATTTTATTGCTATAAATAAAACAATTCCCGGAGGTAACAATGTAGCTATCCCAAAATTTCCCATTTGTCATCTCCCCATTAATCAATCGGTAATTTGATTCTTGCACCCAAATCTAAATCCATAGCATAATCATCATAAGGCATGATGCCTGCACCATCGTATAAAGTTAATTCCCCACTATACAATTTTCCTTCCGCAATAAACCAATCCACTCTCAAGAAGTAAGTATCTTTTGCCAAAATTTCGGATTTTTTCAACATTTCCTCTAAGAATTCAGGTTTTGCGTCACCTACATCAGATATCGGAGCATAGAAATTCTGACTTATATTCAACTGTTTCCAATCTGTATCATAAAAATCTTGCGTATGTCTTTTTTCTGATACATAATTTACCTGAATTACTTCTGGGATTCCATTGAAACACATCACCTTATAATCAATCAGAGCTTCTCCCATATCGAGAAATTTTTCAGCAAAAACTTTCTTCTTAACATTATTATACGGCCATTCCCTGGTAAACAAATAGTAATTTCTCTGAAACGATTTCTTTAACACTTTTTTTGCCTTTTCCAAGTCGAATTGTGATTTGTTCCTACAGATAACATATCCACCGGAATCATGATTTGTTTTTAAGACAAACTGTTCTGGTAATTCACTTATATCCACTTCTTCAACAGAATTCCAAACTTTAAGTGTTGGGACTATCGTGCTACCACCCCCCAGTACTTTTTCGATATATTCCTTACCCTTGATTTTATCTACCATTGTTGTATAAATCGGTTTTCTATCATTTAATTTAAGCCAATTCAATTTTTCGTTGAAACTTTTCGGATTTGAAAGATTAAGTTTTCTTCCTGTTTCAGCCTTAAACAATCTCTCACAATATTTTTCATCATTCAAATAATTAAAGCAGCCTTTAAAAGCTAGATAAGCATATATTTTCCCTGGTTGTTTAATATACTCAATCACTTTTCCCAACATCATTTTCCCTCCAGTTTTATCTTTTGAACGGACATACTTTCAAACACTGGTAGCAACGAACACATTTGCTTTCATCTACCTGCGGATACTCAAAGCCTTCTTCGTCCTCCACCATAGCTATAGCTTCTTTCGGACATATGGCATAACAGGCCGTACATCCACAACATTCTTCTTTTCTTTTATATAGTACCGGTATATCTTTCACTCCAACTCCTCCTTACAATCAAGCACGAAACACAAATAGTAATCCGTATTCCGTATTACTCTCTTCCCCCCCCGATTACTCGAAGCATGCTTTTAATTATTTTCTTTACTTTCCTTTTTGCTCTTGTTTTTAAGGAATATTTTATCGGAGCAGCATATTTTTTCTCTAGTTCCTCAAAACTCATCGTGTGCATATCATCAAAGAAAGTATCTCTTTGTGATGGCCTTGTACAAGACCTGTATTCAGCAGGATTTTCTTTTACACTAGCTTCATATGTCACTTCTTTTAGTTTCATTGTCTCGTAGATAGAATCAAAAGCTTTTTGTCCCTTATCAGTACGTATTAAAACCAGTGATGTTCCCATTTCGTCATTCATCTCTGGAGCGACATCATTAATTCCCCAGAAATCTGCAATTGTTAAATCGGCCATTTTTTGTTTTTTTGCTAAACAATCATAGCAAGATGGCCGTAAACAATAATCTCTCAGAAACATCTGCATGTATGGGTCTTTATCTTTAGATATATATAATTTTTTTACAGAATCCACTGGAATGTCTCTCAAAACTTCCTTCATGCCAAAATTAGTCCAATTTTCATCTTTGCAACGGAAGTTAATTTCTTTTAGCTTTCCGCCATTATTGTTTTCCTGATATTGTGCATATTTTTTCCACAATTTTGGCGAGGGTGCACCATGACAAATTACATTCATACAGATTAAATTACCATAATCTTTCCCCAAAAACTTCTTTAACCCATTTACCTGACAACCCGTTCCTGTAAATAACACAAGTCTATCTGCTTGCAACTCTTCCTTAACTTTCTTAAAGATATCTCCGACCTTTGCTTGCAGATATTTTGATCCGCGGAGCTTTGATAATCCATTTTGATCCGTAACTGCGATAAATTCTGCCGAGTAGCAATCTTCAGACATTGCAACACCGTAAATAATGCCATTCTTATTAAGCACATATTCTGCCAGAGAAGAAAATACCGCTCCTGAAGAACTGCTCAGTCTTACATCTTTATCTTTGTTATAACAAGCATATACTTTTTCTGGTTTCACTTGTATATCCTCCTCTTTCAGTACCTTTTATACAAATCCAATATATCGCAACAATTTTTTATGGATCTTCAATACCATCTGAGCAATATGCACTATAATGTAACTAATAAATGCAGTCAATACAAATCGCAACATCCAGTAAGCATACCAGCCTTCACATTTTATAAACCTACTAGCAATCATCAGCACTGCCATATGAATATAAAAAATCTCTTATGAGCAATCTCCTATCTTTGTTAGCAAATTGTAATTTCCATGACCATTTTTGATTTTCTTCAGAAACCAACCTATCATGGTGACGGAATAAAAGAATGAACCAACAGTATAAAATCCAATATAAAGTCCTGCTGCTCATAATCCAACCGCTTCAGCACAGCTTAATACGAGTATACCTGCAACCGCATATCCATTGCATTTTAATTTCCATCCACAACTTACTTGGATTCCCAGATAATAAAATCCACCTAACGAATGAATCAACACAACTGCTAATATGCAGATCCCACGGACGCTTTGCCAATATTCTCTTGTTTCTTTCATCTCTTTATTTCTTTATAATTTTTCTCACCGGTTCCATAACAAGTTGCTTCTCTTCTTCATTCATCCCTAAGAAATACATCGAGAGTCCATACACGATTGTATAGATAATTGCAAACACTCCCAATTTAATAAGACCAGTAATATTAGCAAAATTCATAATGATAATGCCAAGCATGCAAGGTGCAATCAATGCCGGCATAAATTTGGCAATTTCTTTCCAAAAGTAGAACATATTCATTCCAATGCGGGCATGATAATACCAGTTCATAAAAAAAATATTTCCTGCTATAAGAGAAATTGCTGTACCAAGTGCAGCACCGGCTGGTCCCATAACTTTAATTAATGGGATACTAAGCGCAACATTTGCAAGTGCAATAAAAAGATACACAATTGCTCTCGCTTTATGCATATTTTTTGCTCTCTGTATCTCAATCCCAAGATTCTGTATCAATGGAACTGTTACCGGAGCAATTAATAGCAGCGCAACAGTATAAGAATCCACATATTCAGAACCGGCCCAAATTTTTACAAAAGGAATGCCTAAAAACACAAACCCAGATAAAATTAAGCCTAATATTATAGCTTGAATACGTCCAACCTTTGTAAAGAGTTTTGTCAGTTCTCTATCATCACCAGATTCTGCAACAATACGATTTACCTTTGGAACAAAAACATTTGAAACAGATGATGAGAACTCTATGTACATTGAATTAATCTGTCCACCAACTCCGTAAACTGCTACTGCTGTTGTACCAGCG
>OGSD01003147.1_pt1 | contig 12808 bp, 8 predicted proteins | sample 1553571 | NCBI WGS metagenome assembly OGSD01 (sample SAMEA2580072, study PRJEB22360) | human gut metagenome | biome: human gut; feature: human-associated habitat; material: faeces | place: Denmark | collected 2008/2010 | reverse complement strand
TACGGCGGCCGCTGTCCCGTCTGCGGGAAAAAGATCACCATAGGCGTGCTGCATCGGCTGGAACAGCTCTGCCGGGAGACTGCCCGGGAGCATCGCTGCGCCCAGCGCAGACTGCAGGAGGTGGAAGAGGCGATGGCATCCGAACAGGAAAAGTCCTGCCCTGAGGCTCTGCCCGCTGCGTCCGGGCCGACTCAGCTCGAGCAGCTAAGCCGGAAGCTCAACGCAGCCAACGCCGAGCTTCGCCGCTATGAGACACGGATGTTCGCCTATGAGCGCACCATGCTGGCTCTGCGGAAGGAGAACGCCGAGCTGACCGCTCGGTGTGAGGAGCTGCGGAGCGAGCTGGACAAAATATCCACCGCCCCGCTGCGGCTGGATGTTCCGTCCGCACAGCCCGCGGTCCCGTTCCCGGAGACGGCTGCACAGACACCGCCCGCTGCGGACCGTCAGCCGAAAACAAAGCTGGAACACCTCGGCGACGAGGTCCTGGCCGAGCTTGCGAAGCTGATGCCGTAGCCCTCTCCGTCATTGCTTCGCAATGACACCTCTCCCAAAGGGAGAGGCTTTGGCAGGCCGGTCAACTTCCTACTAGACGCCTGAGGCGCAATATGGCGTAAAAGGGCGGGCCTTGCTACAGAGGGCAGGCTCGTCTTTGTACAACCTCTCCGTCACGCCTGCGGCGTGCCACCTCTCCTTGTAGGAGAGGCTTTGGCAGGCCGGTCAACTTCCTACTGCCTGCTGAAAGCTCAATATAACGCAAAAAAGAGTGCCCTGCTACAGAGATTAGCAACAGCTTGACAAGGAACATTGTTCCGAAGCTGCTGCCCTCTGTAGCAGGGCACTCCTGTTTTTGCTATAAAGAAACCTTGCTCGTCCAGCGTGGGCTTGACCGTCACGCCAGTGCCTCCCCCTCTGGGGGAGCTGTCACGCCTGCGGCGTGACTGAGAGGGCTTCTGCCGGGCAAGCTCTCTATGTAAAAAGCTTACTTGCTGGCCTTCGTGGTCTTCTTACGGGCAGCGGTCTTGCGGGCAGGCTTTGCAGCAGGAGCGGCCTCGGCGGGCTTTTCCTCGGCCTTGGCGGGTGCGGCTTCGGCCTTTGCCCCAGCGGACTTCGCAGCAGTCTTGGCGGCGGTCTTCTTTGCCGCAGGCTTTCTGGTGGTCTTCTTCACAGCAGGTGCAGCCTTTTCCTCAACCGGCTTTTCCTCGGCGGGAGCAGCGGCCTCGGCCTTGACCTCAGCGGGCTTTTCCTCCGCCTTGGGGGCGTGCTTTGCGCGGTCCTTCACCTCGGAGATGGTCCACAGCTGGTCCTCGCCGGCAGTCTCCTGCCAGATCTGGAGCACAGCGCCGTCCGCAGTACCCATGCCCACGGTGTCGATGCACTTTCCGGCAGCCCACATGGAGCGCAGGCGGACAGTACCGGCCGGGGTGGGCTCCATCTTCCACATCTGGGAAGTGCCGCCCACGTCCTCCCACAGGTGGAGCCAGGTGCCGTTGGCAGTGCCGGTCATCATCAGGTCGATGAGCTTGCCGGAGGCGCGGTTGCGGATGCGGTAAACGCCGTCGCCCTCGCGGACGAAAGCCCACTCCTGCTCGGGCTTGTGCTCGTACTTGCCCAGACGGATGTTGCCGCCGTCCTTGACGCTCTCCACAGCCTGAATGACGCTGCCGGTCTTGGCGGCGATGGTGTAGAAGCGGTCTGCTTCAATGATAGTCTGTGCCACAGATTTCATAAGATTTCCCTCCGTATCCCGGGGCAGGATCTCCCCGGAACTCTTCTCTGCGCTGTTTTTTGTCTTCGCGCTTTTGTTTCTTTCCATAAATTATACCACTTGACGTGATTTTCTACAAGCAATTCGACCTTTCTTTGGCAAATTTGCCAAAAGGCATTCCATTTTCTCCTGCTTTTGCACTCAATACCCTAACTTTTTGAGGCAACGGCGACGACTGCAGCGGAGCCGACCGCTGCCAGCGGCAGATGAAGGGAGGCGAGGCTGGGGCAGCCTTCTGCTTTTCAAGGCCCCGCCCAAGGGGCCGAAGAAAAGCAGCAAAGGCAACCCGAGCGCCAGCGGCGGAAACAGGGAGGAGCTGTTGGGGCCGCGGCCAGCAGGATGCGAGCGACAGCGAAGCAGACGCTGGGAGCCGCAACCCGGGCAGTGGCATCGCTTGCGATGACGGAGAGGGCAAGGCCGCAGAAAAATGGCCGCTGCACAGCGATAGGCAGCGGCCTTTGTCAGAGCAAGACCATCATAGCCTTGCCCTGTTCCATTTCAGCATCCTTGCCCTCTCAGGCGCTCACGCGCCAGCTCTCCCAAAGGGAGAGCCTTTTTTAAGATGCGCTTTCCGTGCTGGAAGCCTCCTGCTCCCCTTCTGCACCGGCCTCGGAGGAAGCCTCTGCCTCCCCTGCGGCCCCGCCGGAAGCGGTGCTCTCGGCTGCGGCCTCCGAAGAGGCTGCGGCGGAGTCGGCGGCGATGTCAGCGTCGTTCACACCGCCCACGGTGGTGACGCCGGTGAGCTGCTGTGCGCAGCTGACGGCGCGCTGTATCTGCGGGTCCGTGTCGAGGGTGTAGTCATAGTAGCTGACCTGCTCGTCAGCAGTCAGCGGGCGCTCCACGTCCACGGTCAGGCCGGTGCCGTCGAAGCAGGAGCCGTCGCCGCAGATGAGCTTTGCCACCGTGACCACGACGGCACTGCCGTCCGAGAGGCGCTGGGGGCTGCTCTGGATGGTGCCTTTGCCCATCGTGGTGCTGCCCACGAGGCGGGTGCCGCACAGGGTGCGCAGGCTGGACGCAAAGAGTTCTGCCGCACTGGCGGTGTTCTCGTTCACGAGGCAGACGGTGGGCTGGCTGATGACCGAGTCGCCGGTGCTGCTGCCCAGCAGGGTGCGGTTGCCCGCCTTATCCTCCGCGTAGGCCAGCACGCCTTCCGGCGCGACGAGTTCGATGCAGCTGATGGCGTCGTCAAGGATGCCGCCGCCGTTGTCGCGCAGGTCGAAGATGAAGCTCTGAGCGCCGCTGGCGGTCAGGCTGCGGAGCGCAAAGTCCAGCTCACTGGGGGTGGAGTTGTCGAACTGCCAGATCTTGATATAGCCCACATTGCCCTGCACCAGCGCGGAATCGACGCTGTTGGCCGTAAAGCCGGAGTGGGTCAGATCGGCGGTGTGCTGGGCGTTCTCGCTGTCCAGCCAGCCTACATTAACGCTCGTGCCGCTCTCGCCCCGGAGTTTGTTCTGGACAGCCTCCACGCTGCCCAGACTTTTGATGTCTGCGCCGTCGATGGTGGTGATGTAATCGCCCCGCTGGAGGCCGGCCTCCTTGGCAGGAGACTCGTCATACACTTTGATGACCTTGGCGTAGCCGGACTGGTCGATGGCCAGCTCCACGCCAATGCCCATCAGCTTGCCGCTCTGGGCGTTGAGCAGGTCGGTGTAGGCCGAGGCGGTGTAGTAGCGGGCGTACTTGTCGCCGGTACCCAGCAGATAACCGGCAGTCAGACGGTCGTACAGCACGGTCTCGTCGATGTCGTAGTAGTCGTTGGCGCGCACATAGCGGTCTACCTCGGCCACCTTGTTGTACATGCTCTCCTTTTCCTTCACGCTGGTGACGGTGTGGTCAAACAGCCGCATCGCCATCAGCATCGTGATGGAAAAAGTGACCGTCATTGCCAGAATGACGATGGTCACGGTCATCCCTACGGAAATTTTGCGGTTCATTCAGTGTCCTCCCCCAGTTCAGACCAAAAACATCAGGATGACACTGCCCAGTACCGACAGCAGGAACACTCCTGCCAGAATCAGACAGCCCACCCGAAGGATACGCTTGCGTTTTTGCTCGTTCATTTCGCCTTGTGGCCTCCTTTGACCCCTCGACTTCAATTACAGTTGTATTATCTTATCGGAATATAACCGCGGGGATTGACCGCATTGGCCTTGGAGCCGCCCTTCCACACCTCGAGATGGAGGTGGTTGCCGGTAGAGTTGCCGGTGGAGCCCACATAGCCGATGAGGTCGCCCTGGTTGACATACTTGCCCGCCGACGTTGCCACCGAGCGCATATGGCCGTAGAGGGTGGAGTAGGCGTTGCCGTCTGTCATTTTGCCGTGATAGATGACGACATAGTTGCCATAGCCGCCGCTGGACCAGCCGGCCACCTGCACATAGCCGCTGGCGGCTGCGTAGATGGGAGTGCCTGCGGGGGCGGCAAAGTCGATGCCGGCGTGGAGCTTGTTGACGCCGGAGACCGGGTTCTTGCGCCAGCCGTACTCGCTGGAGATGCGGGTATAGCTCTTGAGCGGGCAGATAAAGCCGCTGAAGCTCAGCTGGGGCTTGCTGGCCGCTGCCGCTGCGATGAGCTTCTGGATCTCCTTCTTGACGGCCTCGTAGTTCATCTCGTCCGACTCGATGGCCGCCTGGGCGTTCTTCTGGGCCTGCTGGGCCTCAGCGGCGCTCAGACGGGCCTCCTTGACGCTGTTGTTGAGCTCATTCTGCTTGGACTGCATCTGCTTGTTCTGGGCGTCCAGCTCAGCCTTTTTGTTCTGCAGCTGGGTGCGCTCCTCCACGAGCTGGGTGCGGTCGGCCACAAGGGCTTCCTTCGCAGCCTTCATGTTGTCGAGTATCTCGGTGTCCTTCACCGAGATGTCCTGCATGACCTCATTGAAGGTCAGAAGCTCGTACAGATCGCTCACAGCCCGGAGCATGGCGACGCTGCCGCCATCCCGCAGCTCCTGCATGGCGGCCATGTGGCTCTTGAAATCGTCCCACTGGTCGGCGATCTCCTGCTCTTTCCGGGCGATCTCATTCTGCTTGGCGGTGATCTCCTGCTCTTTGACGCCGATGCTGTTCTGCACCTCGGAGATCTGGCTCTTGAGGACGCCGATCTGGCTCTGGAGCACCGAGACTTTTTCCTTCAGCTCAGACTCGAGGGCCTTGGCAGCAGCTTCCTTCTTTTTGGCGTCGCTCAGCTCCGTCTTATGCTGCTTGATGGACGCAGAGATCTTGTCCAGCTTGTTTTGCAGCGAGCTCATGCTGGTGGCCGCACTGGCCGGGTAGACCGTCACGCTCAGCACGAGGCAGGCAGCGGCCAGAAAGGCGCAGGCGGCGCGCATCATGGCCGAATGGCCCGACGGCTTTGCGTGGCGGGGCGGATGGTGCAGGACAAAGCCTGCGGAATGCTTGTCGTGGTACACAGTAGGCCCTCCTTACACGTTCAGGTGCTTTCGGATGGAGAACATACTGCCCAGACCGCCCACCAGAGCACCGCCCGCGAGGCTGTAGATCAGGATGGTGGGCCAGACATTCTCCAGCGGCACCAGAGCCGTACCCATGAGCATCTGCCACAGGCCGCCCAGCGTGGGCGACAGCTGAACGATGTAGGCATAGCCGCCGATGGTGGCAGCTGCCGTCAGGATGCCGGAGAGCAGGCCCATGGTCAGGCCCTCGATGACGAAAGGCAGGGTGACGAGGGCGTTGGTAGCGCCGACATACTTCATGATCTCAATTTCACGGCGGCGGGCAAAGACGCTCAGCCGGATGGTGGTACCCACCGTGATGATGCTGACAGCCATCAACACCAGCACCAGACCGCGCCCGACCTTGGTGACCGCCTGCTGGACCTCCACAAAGGTCTTGGTCATCTCGATGGGAGCCGTGACGCTGTAGACGCCGCTGATGTTCTCGAACTGCTTGCTGATGGTCTCCATCTGGCTCAGATCAGACAGGGAGACGCGGTAATTGGCCTTAAAGGGGTTGTCGTTCTCGAACTCGTTCAGCAGGGCGGCATAGTCGGACATATAGCCCTTGTACTGGTTGAGGACGTCTTCTTTGGACATATACTGCACCCGGCTCACACCTGCGGTGCCGCTGAGGGCATTGCCCACAGACTGGATGGTGGCGTCATCGGCCTCGGGGTCCACGTAGACCACCATCTCGTTCTGGCTGCCCAGATAACTCACCATGCTGTCCACATTGACTTCAATGAGGCTGGCGAAGATGTTCAGGGTCATGCAGACGCTGAGGGAGGCGATGCAGGCGATGGTCATAGCCCAGTGCTTGCCGAGGTTGCGCACGCCGCGCCGGGTGAGGAACCCAAACGTAGAGATCTTCATGCGTGCACCTCCTCGCCGAAGCTGGCCGGAACATCGGAGATGATGCGGCCCTGCTTCAGGGTGATGGTGCGGCGGTTGAAGCGGCGCACCAGTTCATGCTCGTGGGTGACGACAAGCACCGTGATGCCCATCTCGCTGACACGTTCCAGCAGTTCCATCATCTCAAGGCTCATCTCGGGGTCGATGTTGCCGGTGGGCTCGTCCGCGATGACGAGGCGGGGGCTGTGGGCCAGAGCGCGGGCCACGGCCACGCGCTGCTGCTCACCGCCGGAGAGGAACTCGGGGTAGACCTTTGCCTTATCTTCCAGATGCACCAGCTCCAGCATGTAGTTGACGCGCTCTTTGATGTCTTTTTTGCCGATGTTGGTGACATGCATGGCAAACGCCACATTCTCGTAGACCGTCATGGTGGGGATGAGGCGGAAATCCTGGAAGATGATGCCCATCTGGCGGCGGAGGAAAGGCACTTTGCCCCGGCGCAGCCGGGCGACATCCTTGCCGTCCACCATGACGCGGCCCTCGGTGGGCAGCTCTTCGCGGAGGATGAGCTTGAGCAGAGTGGACTTGCCGGCGCCGGAGTGGCCCACCAGAAAGACGAACTCGCCGTCGTCTACATGGAAGTCGATGTCCTCCAGAGCGGGAGTATCACTCCGTTTGTATATCTTGGTGACATGTTCAAAATCTATCATGAGTATCTTGCTCCTGAAAAATTTATTTGGCACAGAAGTTCCAGACCATTACAAAAGAAACCGGCCAGCATCGGGGTCGAGCGGCCGGTTTCGGCGTCCGCAGCCGGAGCGGCTGAGACGAAATATCAATATTTGGCCGGGTTGTTGGACAGGTACTTCTTGACCATGAGCGCTACCTTGAACACGATAGCGTCGTCGAACTCACGCAGATCCAGACCGGTCAGCTTTTTGATCTTTTCCAGACGATACACCAGCGTGTTGCGGTGGACGAACAGACCGCGGCTGGTCTCGGAGACGTTCAGGTTGTTCTCGAAGAAGCGCTGGATGGTGAACAGGGTCTCCTGATCCAGGCTCTCGATGCTGCCCTGCTTGAACACTTCGCGCAGGAACATCTCGCAGACCGTGGTGGGCAGCTGGTAGATCAGACGTGCGATGCCCAGATTGTCGTAGCGGATGATCTGCTTCTCGGTGTCGAACACCTTGCTGACCTCCATGGCGATCTGTGCTTCCTTAAAGGAAGTAGCCAGGTCCTTCACGTTGGCGATGGGGGTGCCGATGCCCACGACAGCCTTGATGTAATGCTCGCCGGACAGGGTGTCCACGATGCTGGCGGCCAGCTTCTCCATGTCGGTGCGGTCGATGCCCTTGCGGATCTCCTTGACCAGAACGGTGTCCGTCTCGCTGATGTTGAAGACGAAGTCCTTCTGCTTGTCGGGGAACAGGCTGCTCACCACGTCGTAAGCGGAGATGTCGCCGCCGCTGGTGACGCGGACGATGAACACCACGCGGGAGACGTCGGTGGCAAAGTGGAGCTCACGGGCCTTGGCGTAGATGTCGCCGGGCAGGATGTTGTCCAGCACCACGTTCTTGATAAAGTTGGCCTTGTCGAACTTCTCATCGTGATACTGCTTGATGCTCTGCAGGCTGATGGACAGCACAGCGGCAAACTGGCCTGCAGTCTCGTCCGCACCTTCCACAAAAACGGCATAATCGTTATGCTTTGCGCTGGAGAACTGCTGGTAGGTGTAGCCATCCCGCACGAAGCGGTCACCGGCCGTCAGACGCTCTGCCATAAAGCCCTCGCGCACCTCGCCGATCAGATTCAGCTCCGAGCAGGAGATGACAGCGCCGGTCTCATCCACCACGCCGACCACGCGGTCGATCGCGTCCTTCATCTGGTAGATCACGCTCTGAAATACTCTATTGGCCATAAATGGATACCCCTTTTCCTCTCTTGTGCAAACCGCAGGTGGGCGGGATTGTGATTTTTAACAATTTCGCCGCATTACATTTTATATTTTACACAAAAGAATTTACTTTTGCAACATATTTCACCAAAAAAAATTCTTCTTTCTTGTTGAAATTATCTTTCGGGGTCATTTTCGGGCCAAAAAGGGCCTTTCTGCGTGGTTCTGAGGGCTATTTTACCGGTAAAATGTGATACTTTTTTGAAAACCGGGTGAAAAGCAGTCCTTTACCCCGTGGTAATTTTCGCCACCTCATCAGCTGTCAGCTCCCGCCACTGGCCCGGGGCAAGGCTCTCGTCCAGCGCAAGCCCGCCGATGGCGTCCCGGTGCAGGGCGTTGACGCCCGCACCGTAGACGCCGAACATCCGCTTGATCTGATGATACACGCCCTGCCTGAGCAGAACGCGGACCGTCAGCCCGTCGGGGGTGAGGGCGGACACTTCCGCCGGCGAAAGGGCCGTGCCGTCGGCAAGGGTGACGCCTGCGGCAAAGCCGGCCTTCATCTCTTCCGTCAGCGGGGTGTCGATGACGACGGTGTAGGTCTTGGAGACATGGCGTTTAGGCGCGAGGATGTCGTGGGCAAAGCCTCCGTCGTCCGTCAGCAGAACGAAACCGGTGCTGGTCTTGTCCAGCCGCCCGGCCGGGAACAGCTCCCGCCGGGGATAGGCATCCCCCACCAGATCCACGACCGTCGTGTCCCGCTTGTCGGTGGAGGCGCTGACGACGCCCTCGGGCTTGTTGAGCATAAGGTAGACGAACTGCCGGTAGGCCAGCGCCTTGCCGTCCACCGCCACGGCGTCCGCCTCTTTCAGCTGGGTATCCCCTTTCCTGCAGACCGCGCCGTTGACCGTGACGCGGCCTTTCGCCAGCAGTGCCTTCGCCTCGCTCCGGGTGCATTGGGCCGTCTCGGCTAAATATTTATCGAGTCGCATGAAAACTCCTTCTGTGTGCAGAAAAGAGGCCGTTGCCTGCGGCAACAGCCTCTTTTCCTGTAAAATCACGTTTAGACGCTCAGGTTTGCGTGCTGTTCCACAGCATCCGGGTTGGCGTCAAAGATGGGCTTGAGGATGTGAGCAATGAACTCCTCCACCTGCTGGGGAGCGCGGCCCACAAAGTTCTCCGGCACAAGGCCCGCCACGATCTCCTCCTTGGTCAGACCAAAGGCCGGGTCGGCGGCGATGCGGTCCACCATGTCGTTGGGCAGACCCTCTTCCTTGACCTGCTTGCCGGCGGCGATGGCGTGCTGGCGCAGACGCTCGTGGAGCTCCTGACGGTTGCCGCCCTTCTCCACGGCCTGCATCATGATGTTCTCGCTGGCCATGAAGGGCAGCTCGGCCATCAGGCGGCTGCGCACGACCTTCGGGTAGACCACGATGCCGTCGGTGACGTTGAGCATGATGTTCAGGATGGCGTCGGCGGCAAGGAAGCCCTCAGCCATGGCAACGCGCTTGTTGGCGCTGTCGTCCAGCGTGCGCTCGAACCACTGGGTGCCGGTGGTGAAGCTGGGGTTGAGCACATCCACCATCAGGTAGCGGCTCAAAGCGCAGATGCGCTCGCAGCGCATGGGATTGCGCTTGTAGGGCATGGCGGAGGAACCGATCTGGTTCTTCTCAAACGGCTCTTCCATCTCCTTGAAGTTGGCCAGCAGGCGCAGGTCGGTGGCGAACTTCATGCAGCTCTGGCCGATGCCGGCCAGGGCGTTGAGGATGAAGGCGTCCACCTTGCGGCTGTAGGTCTGGCCGGACACCGGGATGACAGCCTCGCTGTCGAAGCCCATCTCCTCAGCGATGGAAGCATCCACGGCGCGGATCTTGTCGGCATCGCCCTTGAACAGCTCCATAAAGGAAGCCTGGGTGCCGGTGGTACCCTTGACGCCGCGCAGCTGCAGGGTAGCCAGACGGTGGTCGATCTCGCTGAGGTCCATCACCAGCTCGTTGGCCCACAGGGTGGCGCGCTTGCCCACGGTGGTGGGCTGGGCGGGCTGGCAGTGGGTGTAGGCCATGCAGGGCATATCCTTATACTCCTCGGCGAACTTTGCCAGCTTTGCCAGCACGCCGATGAGCTTCTTGCGCACCAGCTCGAGGCCCTGACGCATCACGATGATGTCGGTGTTGTCGCCGACATAGCAGCTGGTGGCACCCAGATGGATGATGCCTGCCGCCTTGGGGCACTGCTGGCCGTAAGCGTAGACATGGCTCATGACGTCGTGGCGCACCAGCTTCTCCCGCTCGATGGCGACTTCATAGTTGATGTCGTCCACATGAGCTTCCAGCTCGGCCACCATCTCGGGGGTGATATTGGTCAGGCCCTGCTTCATCTCGGCCCGGGCCAGCGCCACCCACAGGCGGCGCCAGGTGCGGAACTTGTTGTCGTCCGAGAAGATGTACTGCATCTCATCGGAGGCATAACGTGTGGAAAAGGGGCTGATATAACGGTCATGCTGAGACATTGGTTGTTTCCTCCTGAAAATGACTCCCCCAGTCGCCTTCCGGCGACAGCCCCCTCGGTGAGGGGGCCTTTCAGCCTCCCTCTCTGAGGGAGGTGGCATTGCGTCAGCGATGCCGGAAGGAGTTTTTCTCCTATTCTACCATCAAATCTTGAAATAGTCCACGCCGCCCTCGAAAATAGGCTGATACTTGTCGCCGGTGACGTTCTTGTACAGGTACTCGCCGCTGCGCTCCGAATGGCCCATCTTGCCGAAGACACGGCCATCCGGGCTGGTGATGCCCTCGATGGCGAGGACGGAGCCGTTGGGGTTGTACTTCATGTCCATGCTGGGGTTGCCGTCCTGATCGACGTACTGGGTCGCGATCTGGCCGTTGGCGATGAGGGTGTCCAGCACGCTCTGAGGTGCCACGAAGCGGCCCTCACCATGGCTGATGGCCACGGTGTGCTGGTCGCCCACGCTGCACTTGGACAGCCAGGGGCTGCCGGTGGAGGCGATGCGGGTGCGCACCAGCATACTCTGGTGGCGGCCGATGGTGTTGAAGGTCAGGGTCGGGTCGCAGGCCGTGATGGGGCGGATGTCGCCGTAAGCGGCCAGACCCAGTTTGATGAGGGCCTGGAAGCCGTTGCAGATGCCCAGCATCAGACCATCCCGGTGCTGCAGCAGATCGCGGACTGCCTCAGTGACCGCAGGATTGCGGAAGAAGGAGGCGATGAACTTTGCGCTGCCGTCCGGCTCGTCGCCGCCGGAGAAGCCGCCGGGCAGCATGACGATCTGGCTCTCGTTGATGGCCTTGACCAGTGCCTCGCAGCTGGCGGTGACGTCAGCGGGGGTCAGGTTGCGGATGACCAGCACCTCGGGGTCCGCACCGGCGCGGGCAAAGGCGTGGGCGGTATCGTACTCGCAGTTGGTACCCGGGAAGACCGGGATGATGACCTTCGGCTTTGCCACGCCGATCTTGGGCGCAGCGGGGGCGGTCAGGCTGCCGTTGATCTTCTCGACGGCGGGGCCGGCCTTGCGGTAGGGATAGACGGGCTCGAGCTTGCTCTCCCAGATCTCCTGCAGCTGGGCCATATCCAGCTTGTCGCCGCAGCACTCGAAGGTGTAGTCTGCGGTGGTCTCGCCCAGCAGCTCACCAGCCGGGGCGTCAGAGACCATCTCCAGCACGATGGAGCCGTACATGGGCTTAAACATATCGTGGGTGGTCATGTTGTTCATCATCTTGAAGCCGATGCGGTTGCCCAGACCCATCTTGAAGAGAGCCTCGGCCAGACCGCCATAGCCCACAGAGGAAGCAGCGGCCACCATGCCATCTTCCATCATCTGCTCAACTTTCTTATAGTTGGCCTTCAGGGAGAAGAAGTTGGGGCAGCCGGTGACGGGGTCCAGGATGGGCCGGATGAGGACGACGGTGCTCTCCGGCTTCTTGAACTCGGTGGAGACGACGCGGCCAGCCTTGCCGATGGCGGTGGCGAAGGACACCAGCGTGGGAGGCACATCCAGCTGCTCGAAGGAGCCGGACATGCTGTCCTTACCGCCGATGGAGGCGATGCCGAGGCCGATCTGCGCGTCCAGTGCGCCCAGCAGAGCGGCCAGCGGCTTGCCCCAGCGCTCCGGGGAAGTGCCAAGGCGCTCGAAGTACTCCTGGAAGGTCAGGTAGGCGTCCTCGTAGCGGAAGCCGGAGGCCACCAGCTTGGTCACACTCTCGACGACGGCCATCCGTGCGCCCACATACTGGTTGGCGCTCATGAGGTAGGGGTTGTAGCCCCATGCCATGCCGGAGCAGGTGTTGGTCTCGCCGTCCACGGGCAGCTTTGCGACCATGGCGTTCTGGGGGGTCAGCTGGCATGCGCCGCCGAAGGGCATCAGCACGGTGGCCGCGCCGATGGTGGAGTCGAATCGCTCAGAAAGGCCCTTCTTGCTGCAGACGTTCAAATCGCCCACCATGTTCTTCATCTTCTGCTCGAAGGTCACGCCGGCCCACTGGGGCTGCCAGACAGTCCCCTTCTCGATGTGGACGTTCTGATGCTTCTCAGCGCCGTTGGAGTTCAGGAACTCGCGGCTGATGTTGACGATGGACTTGCCGTTCCACACCATGTTCAGGCGCTTTTCCTCGGTGACTTTTGCCACGGGGGTGGCCTCAAGGTTCTCCTCGGTGGCAATGGCGATGAACTTGTCCACGTCCTCAGGGGCCAGAGCCACGGCCATACGCTCCTGGCTCTCGCTGATGGCCAGCTCGGTGCCGTCGAGGCCGTCATACTTCTTGGTGACCTTGTTCAGGTCGATATACAGGCCGTCGGCCAGCTCGCCGATGGCGACAGAGACGCC
>OGSD01003127.1_pt1 | contig 12887 bp, 12 predicted proteins | sample 1553571 | NCBI WGS metagenome assembly OGSD01 (sample SAMEA2580072, study PRJEB22360) | human gut metagenome | biome: human gut; feature: human-associated habitat; material: faeces | place: Denmark | collected 2008/2010 | reverse complement strand
AAGTATCCTCTCTTTCTATTTATTTATATAGATCTCTATTTTAAAAATTTTAAATCCTTTTGTCTGCGCTTATTTATCGGTTGGTTCCCCTTCATCTTTGCGCTCAAACTTTTTATAGCCTGGATGCTTTCCTGTGATATGATAGTAGGAACGCAGATTGATCAGCTTATCGATATTCTTACGGTCAATATCGTAGCTGCCGCCAAGCAAAATTGCATTAAGCGTAATCTTTGCCCAAAGCTCAAGACTTTCCATTCTATAATAAGCAGTAATTACATCACTTCCAACGGCTAATGCACCATGATTTTCAAGAAGCATTACATCATGCTCGTTTAAATATGGCTCGATTGCGTCCGGCACCTCTGTTGTACTCGGTGTTCCATATGGTGTAAGCGGAACAGCTCCAATCGCAGCTACATCCTCGATCATGTTATACATATCCATCGGTCTGTGTGCAACTGCAAAACCAGTTGCTGTCGGCGGATGTGCATGTACAACTGCCCTTACATCGTCACGTTTTTCGTAGCATCTCATATGCATCTTAATCTCACTTGACGGACGCAGTCCCTCTGCTCCCTCTAAAATGTTTCCTGATGCATCGATACGAAGCAGCTTATCTGGTGTGATAAAGCTCTTGCTCATTCCAGTTGGTGTTGCAAGAAATGTTCCGTCATCCAAACGTACACTTACATTTCCATCGTTTGCTGCAACCCAGCCCAACTGCCACATTTTGTGACACACATCACAAATTTGGTCTTTAATCTCGTCGATCTGCATTTTCATCCCTCCTGTTTTCATTGATATCACTCCCCGTCAGACACATCTGGCGAGAATCTTTACAAACCTTCTATCCTGATTATACATTTCATTTTCGTTTATGTCATTGTTTATCATGATTATCTATTGGATTATATTGATATTTTGTTGTTTTTGCTGTATAATCATTTTGTTTTTGCTGTTATTTTTCCCAAGTTTGTCCATGCAAACCTATATTTTCTAGTTTATGTTGATAAGTGCACAAAAACATTTAAGTATGTGCCCATTTATTTATGAAAGGATTTATATGAAATTTTTAGCTTCGCATGAGAACACAGCCAGAGGAACCTCTGGTTTTCCAATTGAATTGTACTATGTTGATAGAAGTCATCCCCGATATGAAATGCCCTTTCACTGGCACCTTGAACATGAGATTATGCTTGTGTTAAGCGGAAGCTTCTCTTTGTCAGTTGATGGAAAAACTAAGACCTTACATAAGGGTGATACTGCCATCATTTCTGCCGGAGCCGTCCACGGCGGTGTTCCCGATAACTGCATCTATGAGTGTCTCGTATTTGACACCAGCCGCTTTATGGAAAGCAGCAGCGCACTGCTTCACAGAAAGTACTGCGACTTTTTTGACACTGATACGCTTATTTATCCTTTTTTTGAAAAGGGTACTCGCTGCAGTGAACTGATCTGCCAGATGTTTGAGGTAATGGATAAGCGTCAAACCGGCTACGAATTTTTTACGGTCGGACTTATGTGGCAGCTATTTGGTCAAATTCTGCATGATCACTCCTATACTGTCACTGATATGGCTGAGCGCAGAAATGCAAAGAGTACCGAACAAATTAAAACGGTACTCAATTATATTAGAAAAAATTATGCCTCACGCCTGACGCTTGCTGATCTTGCTGATGTTTTAAATCTTTCTCCAGAACATTTCTGTCGGTTGTTTCACTCAATTACAGGAAAATCTCCTATTGATTATTTAAATTATTACAGAATTGAATGTGCCTGTGAGCTTTTATCTTCTTTCCAAAAAAGTATCACAGAAGTCGCCTACTCATGTGGCTTTAATGATCTAAGTTACTTTAACCGTATCTTCAAACGATATAAAAAGGTGACACCTGGTCATTACCAAAAGACTATGCTCTCCAAAAAAACAGAATAAAAATAACCCCATGAGCAAGATAATCACGCTTTGACTCATGGGGTTGTAACTAACTACACTTATTTAAGGTTGTACACACATCCTTCAAACAGCTTTAAACCTGTCTCTGTATTCGAAATTGTAAAGTAAAATGGATGATCCATGTTCATCTCAACTATATCATCCTCTGGCAAAAGTGCCATTGCTTCCATAAGCATCATAGTTACTGCTGCTGCCTCTGTTCCGTTTTCATCATTTTTGATTGCTGTTTTATGGTAGATTGATCCAACTGCCATCTCTGCATCTGTAAGTCTGTCATAAATACAGCCATCGAAAATTCCCTCTAATCCAAGTTCTTTTAATATATCCTTTAATTCATTTCCATATTCCATCTCAAACTTTGGCATTGAAAGAGAGACCTCGCGTCTATCCCACTCTTGCTTATCTGCCTCAAGCCCAAGCTGATAAAGATAATCTTTTTCGCTCCATTTATCAGCCGCTGTGCTATCCTTTGGCAGATAAACCGTCATCTCACAGCCACCATGGTAAGGCAGACGAATCATCTGATACTCATCATTTTCTGCATACTCAAAATGATCCTGCTGATGCATCATATCCACAGATGTATCACCCTCTTTTCCATGAAAGATCTGTTTGTCTGTTAACTCTTTTTCAAATGCATTTACCCATGCAGCCTTAAAATAAACAGCATTTAAAAGTGTCATTCGAATACCCGGATCCATTGGTTCATCAAGAATTGATGGAATCAGCCCGTGCGTCTTCTCATTGACCCAATCATTGATTTCATTCATTGTTTCCTCTGATGATAAATCACAGCGCTTTAGTGATGCCTGATATGTATTTGAAAGTATATCTGCCAGATCGTCAAATGAAGATGACATCTTCATTTTCTCGTCCACATACATAGCATTTGCTGTTTCTAAAATTGACTTTGGAACACTGTAATCATCACTTTCTACACTTACTACTTCCTCTGATGAATCTGATGACGCTTCATTTTCATCTTCTTCATCTTCCTGATTTTCCTTATTTGTTCCAAGAATCGCTGCCAGTTCTTCCTGCGCTGCTAAAATCTCACTCTCACTCATATTGTTTAAGTCAAGAAATTCTTTTAACTGCTCAATCTGTCCACCGCTTTCAGAGCAGTGACTAAGAAGCGTCAGTGCTGTTGCAATACTATAGGAAGAAATAAATACATTTTTATTTTCTGCCGTAAGCTTTTCCATTAACATTGATCCGATGCGGTTATCTGCCTGCACAATCGTATCAACATAATTTTGTTTTCCCTGATCCACAGGATATTCCTCATCCTCAAGCGTTGGAATTTCGATCAAATCATCATGAGAGCCTGCCGTTGTTTCTTCCACAGTCTCATTGCCCCATACAGGTGCGGCTGCCTGCATCACCTGTGAGCATGCCATCATCATTCCCATTGCAGCTGTCAGTCTCATTAAATTCTTTCTTCTCATATCATTATCCTGCCTTTCCTAATATTATGTACTCCTTTGATATCAGATTACTTTCACAAAATTTTATTTAAGACTTTTATGTCTTCACTCTTTAAGACGGAAAATCAGATGTGAGGTTACACATTCTGAAAAAAATTTTATCAATTAATCCACAACTGTGACTATGCCCATGCCGCAAATCGTATCTGCTGCTGCCTGCACGACTTTTCGCAGCGTATCAGCCTGCAAAGTATAGGAAACATTATTTTGTTCAAATGAAGCGAAAAAATAACTAGAACCTTCTTTTTTATAAAAGAATACATCTGTCCCACCAATACTTGTAGCTGGCAATTCATTATGTGATGTCTCATCTTCACTGATCTGACTTTTTGTTTCTTTTCCCAACGTGATCGTTGAAACCGAAAGTGTATTTTTATCTTCAGGTTCCGCGTAAACCTCTGCCTCCGCCAGTGTTTCGCTCCCCTCAAGTGCTAAGATTTCCTTTTCATATTCGCGTTCTGTATACGCAGCCGTCATCAACGCGCCATCTGTTTGATCTTTTTTTGCCGTGATCTTTCTTCCCATAACTGTTCCTGCGGTGAAAATACAAATACCTGCGGCCGCTGTAAGTGCTGTCCGCAAAAAAATCACTTTTCCATTTGTTTTTTTCTGCTTTTCTTCTTTTAACTGTTCTAATCCAGCTTCCTCTATAAGATCATCATCCACAAAGCGCAAGCTGTCTAACAAATCCTTTTCTGTCATATCCAAATGCCCTCACTTTCCAGATATTTTTTTAACCGCCCACGTATTCTATGTAGCCTCACCTTTGCACTGCTCTCACTTATCTGCATCTGCTGTGCCAGATCTTTTATGCTCACGCCATACCAGTAACGCTTCATAAATAAAAGTCTGTCCTGCTTTGACTGTGTCCTCAAAAAAGCTGTTATATTCTGTCCGATCTGTTCCCCCTGCACCTTATCTTCATTGCGTGAATCTGGAATGCACTGCTGCATTTCATGCGTAAGCTCAACTACCAAAGCACTTCGCTTTTGCGCATTTTTATGATCCAGCACGTCAAAGCATAAAAAGCGGCATATCTTTGCAAGATACGCAAAGAAAAACTGCGGTCTTGTCGGGGGTATAGAATTCCAGGTTCGAAGATAAGTATCATTGACACATTCCTGTGCATCTTCTCTGTTTTCCAAAATGCCAAATGATAGTCTGCCAAGCTTTTCCCCATAATGCGTCTGTGTTTCTTCTATTGCTTTGGGATCTCGTTTCCAATATAGCTCTATAATTTCATCATCCTTTGTCTGCAACCGCTTACCTCCTAACTAATACTCTTCCTACATATATAAGAAGGATTTTTATGTGCCGCGTTACATTATAAAGAAATAAAATGCACCCGTCATTTGACAGATGCATTTTTCTTTTCTTACGCTTCTACGCTGACAAGCTCAATTGTAAAGTTTAATTCCTTGCCTGCCATCTCATGGTTTGCATCAAAAGTGATGGTCTTATCATCTTTTGCAACAACCTTAACTGGGAATGGCTGACCAAACTGATTAGACAGATATACCTGCTGACCTGCCTCAAGTTCCTCTGAACCTGGAAGCTGCGCAATCTCAAGTGTAAAGATCGCAGCTGGATCCGGCATGCCGTATGCTTCCTCTGGCATCAGATGGATCTCAACAGACTCGCCTACTTCCATATTTGCCACAGCCTGATCAAAGCCTCTGATCATCTGACCAACACCACAGATAAACTCAAGCGGCTCACCACGATCATATGAGGAATCAAACTGTGTTCCGTCATTAAATGTTCCCTTATAATGAGTGCGGCACTTCTTTCCTACATTCTTGCCTTCCATGATCGGCTCTGGCGTTCCACAGCCTCCGTGGCATCCGCCGCAGCCGCCCTCGCACCCAGACTCTTCACTCTCCTCACCATGACAGCAGTGACCGCCTTCTTCATGATGATGATCGCAAGTTCCCTCACTGGTGCACTCAAGCGTTCCATTTACGTAGCTTTCGGCAGCCTTATTTACATCACCAGAAACGCCGGCACATACCTTGATTCCAGCCTCAGAGAGTGCTGCCTGCGCACCGCCTCCAATGCCTCCGCAGATTACAACATCAACTCCTGCATCAGCAAGAAAACCTGCCAGCGCACTATGTCCTGCTCCGTTTGAGCTAACTACCTCACTTGAAATGATTGCGCCATTCTCCACTTCAAAAATCTTAAAATTCTCTGTTTTTCCAAAATGCTGGAAAACAGATCCGTTATCATACGTTACTGCAATTTTCATTTTTTCTTTTTCCTTCCCTGCAATTTTGAACCCTACTGTTTCTATTAAATCGCATATTGTATTGATTATACCCTGAGACTATCAGCTGCGTCAACCATTTCTTTTTTTGGATTTGCAACCCATTGCTATCAGGGGTTGTTTTTTGCTATAATGACAGTGCTGATTTTATTAAGAAATTCTTAGGCTTTTTGAAAAGTCTGCGATAAATGAAAGGAACATTATGAATGTTGTAATTGCAATTGACTCCTTTAAAGGAAGTCTCAGTTCATTAGAAGCCGGCGAGAGCGCTGCTAATGGCATAAAAAAGGTCTACCCTGATGCCACTACAGTGATTCGTCCACTCGCTGACGGAGGCGAGGGCACGGTTGATGCACTTGTCGCTGGCTGCGGCGGTAAAATGACAACTGTTTCTGTCACAGGACCACTAGGCGAGACTGTTTCATGCCAATATGGTATTGTCTCTGCTACTAAAACTGCCATAATTGAAATGGCTGTGGCTGCTGGTATTACACTTGTCCCACCGCAAAAGAAAAATCCGCTTCACACCACAACTTATGGTGTCGGTGAAATTATTGCTGATGCAGTTAAACGCGGCTGCCGGCACTTTTTGATTGGCATTGGAGGAAGCGCCACAAATGATGGCGGCATCGGTATGCTTCAGGCACTAGGCTTTGGAATGCTTGATGAGAATGGTAATCAGGTTGAATTTGGTGCTAAAGGACTTCGCCAGCTTAAATCAATCACAACTAGCCATGTGCTGCCAGAGCTTTCAAAATGTACATTCCGTGTTGCCTGCGATGTCACAAATCCACTTTGCGGCTCTACTGGCTGCAGTGCTGTTTTTGGACCGCAAAAGGGAGCTGACTCTGAAATGATCAATATGATGGATCGCTGGCTAAAAGACTATGCATTACTCTCACGCAAATATTTTCCAGATGTAAATGAAAGTCTCTCCGGTGCAGGTGCTGCCGGAGGACTTGGCTTTGCTTTTTTAACATTTTTACATGCCACGCTTGAATCTGGTATTAAGATTGTTCTTGAGGAAACAAAGCTTCGCGACTATATTCAAAAGGCCGACATGGTTGTAACAGGAGAAGGCCGCCTTGATGGGCAGACTGTCATGGGAAAGGCGCCTATCGGTGTCGCAAAAATTGCAAAGGAATATGGTAAGCCTGTAATTGCCTTTTCCGGCTGTGTCACAAAAGATGCCATCGCCTGCAATGAGCACGGGATTGATGCATTCTTTCCAGTACTTCGAAGCGTTTCTACACTTGATGAAGCGATGTGCCGCACAAATGCAATGCAAAATATAGAGGATACTGCTGAGCAGGTATTTCGCCTGATACGAACATTCTCCCATTAAACATATTGCTTTCAAGATTGCTGTATGCTGCAAATTATTCTGTATCAAAAGCCAAAAAAGAAGGATCTGTCGAATTGGCAAATCCTTCTTTTTTATTTCACATCTTTTATGTATTTATGCTAATGGCTTTCCTGTCAGCATCTCATAAGCCTGCAGATACTTCTCAATTGTCTTATCAACAATCTCCTGCGGCAGTGTCCAATCGTTGTCCGGGTTTGCCTTTAACCAATCACGAGCAAACTGCTTGTCAAAGGATGGCTGACCATGTCCTGGCTCATAGCCATCTGCCGGCCAGAAACGTGAGCTGTCCGGTGTAAGCATCTCATCACCGATAACGATATTTCCATTCTCATCCAGACCAAACTCAAACTTGGTATCTGCAATAATAATGCCCTTGCTCAGTGCGTAGTCTGCACACTTCTTATACAGTGCGATAGTGTAATCACGAAGCTTCTGTGCATACTCCTCTCCTTTTCCTGGGAAATACTTCTCCAGATGAGCAATGCTCTGCTCATAAGAGATATTCTCATCATGATCACCGATCTCAGCCTTTGTAGATGGTGTATAAATTGGCTCAGGCAGCTTATCAGACTCCTTTAAGCCCTCTGGCAGCTCAATTCCGCATACCTTTCCAGTCTTCTGGTAGCTTGCCCAGCCACTTCCAGTGATATATCCGCGCACAATACACTCCAGAGGAAGCATCTGCAATTTGCGGCACATCATACTGTTTCCATCAAACTTCTCCTGCTGGAAAAACTCCGGCATATCCTTTACATCCGTAGAGATCATGTGATTTGGAAGAATATCTTTTGTCATGTCAAACCAGAATCTGGACATCTGAGTAAGGACAGTTCCCTTCTTAGTTACCACGTTGTTCAGAATGACATCGAAACAGCTGATACGGTCAGTTGCTACCATGATCAGGCTGTCGCCATTATCATAGATTTCGCGTACCTTGCCTTCTTTGATTGGCTTTAACTCTCTCATTGTAAATACCTCATCCTTATATAATATTGTATTATGGGCGGATTTTTTGCTTCTTTACAGATATTATTCTGGAAGCTACTTCCGCAACACATCTACACTACCACTACCGCTACCATGTTGTCAAGAGTTAATCCATTTCAAACAATATATTTTAAATGTTACGGTTCATACGTCATGTTACAAAAGCCCTTGAAAGATTGTTTTGTTTGCACTTGACAATGGTATGATTTCATACTATACTTTCTAAGTACGATTTCGTACTTGTATTTTCAATTATTAACGGAGGAATTTTGTATGGGTGTTCAATCTTCTACTTCTCTTAAACGTCTCAACCATTTGCAGTGTGAGATGAGCGTTGTTTACCATGAGATGTCACATCTGTGTGGTTTATCTGACAGCACAATGCAAATTTTATACACGATTTGTAACTTTGGCGAAGAAAGCTGTCTTCTTCGTGATATCTGCCGCCTGACAGGACTTCCTAAGCAGACTATCAATTCTGCACTAAGAAAGCTTGAGGATGAAGATATTGTATTTTTAGAGGCCGCAAATGCAAAAAATAAGCGTGTCTTTTTAACACAGAAAGGCAAACAGCTTTCTTCTGAGACAGCAGAAAAAATTATTGATGCTGAAAACCGTATTCTTGCTGATTGGGGTTCTGAAACTTCCGAACAATATCTTGCTTTAAATGAACGATATCTAAAATGCCTGCAAAAAGAATTACAGCGGATGAAAGATGAAAAATAATACGAAAGGAATAAATTTATTTTTATGAAAATCCAATTATCTGATCATTTTACTTATAGAAAGCTGTTTCATTTTACGTTTCCTTCCATTATCATGATGATCTTCACCTCGATCTATAGTGTTGTGGACGGATTTTTTGTATCAAATTTTGCTGGAAAAACAGCGTTTGCTTCCATTAATTTAGTAATGCCATTTATTATTATTCTAGGAAGCCTTGGCTTTATGATTGGAACAGGCGGCACAGCTCTCGTCTCCCGTATTCTTGGCGAGGGTGATGAAAAAAAGGCAAACCATTATTTTTCTATGCTGATCTGGCTGTCACTTTTGATCGGTATTGTTCTGGCTATTTTAGGTGTTGCCTTTATGCGTCCTGTTGCTGCATTGTTAGGTGCTACAAAAGAGATGATTGATGACTGTGTTCTGTATGGACGTATCGTAATCGCTTTTCTTGCTCCATATATGCTCCAAAATGTATTTCAAAGCTTTCTTATAGCAGCTGAAAAGCCTAACCTTGGACTGGCAGCAACACTTGCCGCCGGAATTACAAATATGGTGCTTGATGCAGTGCTGGTCGGCGTTCTTCGCTGGGGAGTTTTTGGAGCGGCACTCGCAACTGGTCTAAGCCAGACTATTGGAGGCTTGCTTCCTTTTCTCTATTTTATTCGTTCAAATAGCAGCAAACTTCATCTGACAAAAGCTAAATTCAAGCTTCGCCCGATTTTACAGGCTTGCGCCAATGGCTCCTCTGAGCTGATGAGCAATATCTCTGGATCAGTTGTTGGTATCGTCTATAACTTTCAGCTATTAAAATATCTTGGCGAAAATGGAGTATCTGCTTACGGTGTTTTAATGTATGTACAGTTTATTTTTATTGCTATCTTTGTTGGCTACTCGATTGGCTGTGCTCCTGTTGTCAGCTTCCATTATGGTGCTGGAAACTACAGTGAGCTGCAAAACCTTCTCAAAAAAAGTACTCGCATCGTCGGCTCACTCAGCATCATTTTGACTGTGCTTGCCCTCACGCTTGCTTATCCGCTTGCAAAGATGTTTGTAGGTTATGACGCAGAACTTCTTGCCATCACCTCTCATGCATTTAAGCTCTTCTCCTTTAGCTTTTTGCTTGCGGGCTTTAACATTTTTGCATCATCATTTTTTACTGCACTCAACAACGGAGCAATCTCTGCTGCGATCTCGTTTTTACGTACCCTGATCTTCCAGACCTCATCCGTGTTAATCCTTCCACTGATTCTCGGTGTGGACGGCCTCTGGGGTGCAAATGTAGCTGCTGAGATCTTTGCGTTTGTGATTTCACTTGCATTCCTTGTTGCAAATAGAAAGAAATATCATTATTAAATTATGCTAACGATTCAAAGTCGCACCACAATTACATTTGATAAACAAAATAGGGACAAGCTGCAATGGCCTGTCCCCATTTTTTTCGAGTGGTTCTCTTTCTTGTTTTCTTGATAACCGCTTTCTTTGTTTGGCTTATGAAAAAATAGTTTATTTTCTTACTTCTACCATTACTCTATAATAATACGTATAATGCAGTTTTTACGTATTATTTCCATTGTTACCACCATTTTTTCCGTTGTATTCAGTATTTTCTAAGTCAATCATTTCCCAACCGTCAAAAATCTTGATATATTTTGCTTTTAAATATTCAAATCTCTTATCACTTACTTTGCAATCTTAATTACTTTCGTAGCGTCATTATACTTTATCACTCATAATCCACTCGTTTTCCAACTGATTCCAAAAGCTAGAACGTCGAGCATATGCCTTAGCATCTTTTGCAGGCGCCATATGCACTATACTAAGCCATTGCCAAGAAGTGTATTCTTCCCGGCAAAACTCACACAAGTCGCATTGTAATTCATATTTTGCATATCGTCCTAAATATTCTCCGCAACATTTACATTTCAAACGTTCTCACGGTACTTTAACTAGATCACACTGCCTTTTACGTGCTGATTGAAGCTCACACTTATTGTACTGCCACGTCTGATCCTTTCAGTAAAATCTTGCTCCTTGTGTATGTTTTGTGTCAATATACCATTCTTTCCAAATTTCTTTTTTGTGCTGTCTTTTTAAGATAGCTCAGTATTTTTTATTCCACTGCACTTCTGTAAGATATTCGATACCTTCAATTTCGATCCTAATCGTTCTCCTCTTCTTTATTTTTGTCAACACTAGTGTTAAACGCAAAATGTCACTGATAGATCAAGTCGTTAGTAGTAATTTTGCGATAAGTAAAAATCTATACGTGAAGTATGTAGATAATTTTTATGTTTTATAATTGTCGTTATTTTATGACATATTCAATTAAAATAGGCTAGAGTTGCGCATACTCTAGCCCCCAAAAAGTCGATTTTCACTTCCTTTCGTTTAATTTATTTTCATCTTTTGCGACCACTTCACTTCCTTCCTTTTGATTTATTTTCGTCTCTTGTGATCATTTTATAATGTACCCGTAATAGTGGACACGTGAATTAGTGTAGTACCCGTTTTTTAGACACTTCACTAATCGTATCCCTGTTTTTAAACACAGTTCCTTAGTGAACCCTTTTTTCTGGACACAACCTTCCAAGAGTCCCATGAAACAACCGGAACGGAAATCAGCAATGCATCAACAGAATATCTTATTATGCTTTGTCCACTTTTCGGGATGCAGAAAATGTTCTCTGTCTAATTTTGTGGGCAACAGCTAGAAGTTTGTCCAAAATCAAGGGTATCGAATTTGTGTAGCTGTCTAAAAAATAGGCACTACATAAATTCAAAATGTCCTTGACAAAGGGTACAGTTCACATTTCACTTCCTTTCTCGCGATTTTTTACTTCCTTTGTAGTCTATCACTTCCTTTTTCCCTCTTACTGATTCATGCTTTTTGTGGCGAAAACAGTTTCATAAACAACGATATTGTTCCTTCTGCAAATTGACAAACTTTTCCGATAACGTCCATTGCTTTAAAAATTTTACCCCACATTACTATCTTCTCCTCTAGTAAATCTTATATTTTGAGTTTGCTTACATTGCTACTAGTCTAAAGTCAATCACCTGTATTTCCCGTATATAAATCTCTGATTGGACTACGATCCAAAAGCCTCTTAATCATATCTGATGCCTTTTCCTTATCCAAGTCCTGCTCCGATCTGAGATTTTTTGTTTCAATGTATATTTTATTAACCTCAGCCTTTATACTATCTGCATAAAGCATAACATCTTCCACAGATTTATATTTTTGTTCCAGCTCAGAAATTTCAGGTCTATTTAGCCCTGGTATTTTCTCTAGTGCCTTTTTAACCCCATTCTTGCCATAATCATCTGTAATTCCATCAGCACCACATTCTGCTACGCAATCAAGGAAGTACATAATAGAGCCATAACACATTAAGCTCATATTGTTAGATCCGCCCTCAAGGTTTGCAATGGTTTGTGCGGTTACTCCTACCTGTTGTCCAAAATCTTTCATTGATAACCCGCATATTTTTCGCAACATCTTTAAATTGGATTGAAGTATCAGCACCGGATATATCTTACCTGCATCATCATTAGCTGACACAGTTGCTCCACTACTGATTCCACTTTGTTTACCCATACGGTTCCTCCTTTATCATAATTTTTTGGATTCAAATAAAGTATACTTCGTTTTTTATTTTTGTCAATATATTTTATTTGATTTTATGTTTTTTATTTTAGTGTCGTAAAATTATCTTATGGAATAAAATCTTGCATTCCTCCAAAAATAGCACTTGCAATGTATTTGTGAAGTGTAACTGAATAATCTGGATACAGTTGATCCAACTGTCCGGTGCAGAATGAGCCACTCCATATACACTTGTTTTGCCTCGGCTATGATATGAGAACAGGCATATCTTGCAAAGCCTGCTATCGCACCGCTGATGCGGCAAGGGCTTGACAAAATATGTCTGTTCTCACAAATGTCACCTAAGCAAAATCAAGGTGGCTCAATGCCAACCAGAATACTGGCTCACTCTCAACTGGAATATAGGCTCTGAGAAACCAGAATATTCATTTTTTTAATTGCTGTATTCTTTTATATTCTTTCCCATACATTTCTTCAAGTGAAATCAATTCTTG
>OGSD01003123.1_pt1 | contig 12894 bp, 20 predicted proteins | sample 1553571 | NCBI WGS metagenome assembly OGSD01 (sample SAMEA2580072, study PRJEB22360) | human gut metagenome | biome: human gut; feature: human-associated habitat; material: faeces | place: Denmark | collected 2008/2010 | reverse complement strand
ATAACCCGGAGGTCGTGAGGTTCAAGTCCCACCCCCGCAACCAACATTGCGAACCGAAAAAGATATCGGTTCGGAAAACCCAGAAACCACAACGGTTTCTGGGTTTTTTCGTGCCATTTTTCAAGGTGGAATTCAAAAGATATCATTTCCCCAAAACGACCTTTGGGGAGGACTTGAACTAAATACCTGGGCTTTTAGGGGCAGATTTTGCGATTTATTTCGTAGGATCTGCCCCTTTTTTCGTTTTTCTAATTGTTAAATGTTTATGTCTTGGGAGGTTGCGCTTACATTTTACGCGCAACCTCCTTTTTTGTTTTGTACTCCCTCCTCCAACCATGAGGATGAGTAAATAAATCGGAAAGGAGAAATGTCCCATGCAGTATTTTGATAAGAATGGCAAGGAAATCAAGGCAGGTATGAAAATCCTTATGGAAGACGGAAGCATCGAAATGGTGTATGACACGGAAGACCAATACGGCAATCCGAACCTCGGCATCAATGCCTCCAATGAGGAATTTTTGAAGCTGCATCCCAATTGGGCAAGAGAGTATTATAGCCTCTCTATGTTCAAGCAGTCAGGCATTGAGGTGTGTCCTTCTGAACAGGAAATTCGTACCGAGCTTGAAGAACTTGCACCGATCATCGAAGGCACAGAACTTGCCTTGGACTATGGTGAAAAAGTCTCGAAAGAGGATTATGAAAAATACGAAGCAGCCATTGCCCGAAGAACAATTCTCACATCGATGCTCGGTGAGGACAGCCCTACCCCCGAAATGACAATACTGACACCGGTGAATATGTTATTCAGCGTGTGAACTATCCCACTCCCGTGGATATCGAGGTGTACTACACCGATAGCACCGGCAAGTTGATGCTCCCTGCTCCGCTTCCTTACGGAAATTATGAAATCATCGAGCAGAACACCTGCTATGGTTATGTACTCGACAGCGATCCTGTAGCATTCAAGGTGGACGGCTCGACCGATATTGTAACCGTAGTCAAGTCCAATATCGCACAGAAAGGCACGATCACCATTGAAAAGACCGGTGAGGTATTCTCCTCCGTCCGTGAAAACGAAGGTATCTACCAGCCCGTGTATGAAGTGAAAGGATTGGCAGGTGCAGTATATGAGATTACCGCAGCCGAGGATATCGTAACCCTGGACGGCACAATTCGTTATACCAAGGGACAGGTTGTTGCGACCGTTACCACGGATGCAGATGGCAAGGCAACAACCGAACCTCTCTATCTTGGTAAGTTTACCGTTAAGGAAGTTACTGCTCCCCACGGTATGGTGCTGAACACGAAGCCTGTGGATGTAGAACTGACCTATGCAGGTGAAAATGTAAAAGTCACCACAACCTCCACATCGTTCTATAACGAGCGACAGAAGGTCACGATTGACCTGTCTAAGTCTCTCGAGAAGGACGATGTATTCAATATCGGTAACGGCGATGAAATCACCCGTGTCCAGTTTGCGCTCTATGCAGCCGAGGATCTGACTGCCGAAGACGGTAGGACTATCCCCAAGGATGCGCTTATTGAGATCGAAGCCTGTGATACAGACGGTAAGATTTCCTTTAAAACCGATCTACCCGTAGGCGCAAAGGTATATGTGAAGGAATACGCAACCGACAGCCACTATATCCTCTCCGAACTGATCCCAACGATCACGGTATTAAGTTCCCGAGAAAGGATCGGGACATTGCGACAAATCAGAATCTCGACATCCTATACTTAGATAGAATCCATGTCAGCCCCCAGGATGCAGATCTTGAAAAACTGTATGACGATACAATTAACCTCATGGCGAGGATACGGTATGCGGTGAAAAATATTCAGGCATACGCACAGCCCTGTCCCGAATTCCAGTTGGAGCTTGAATCATACCTTGCTGGAATGATGAAAAATATGGATAATGCAGCCACAGGAGTTTCTGCTATTATGGCATGGTGTGATGATCACTTCGATGAGATTGCACTCGCCCGTGACATTGGAACAGAAGAACCCGAGGAAGAAACAATGACGCTGCAGTTGTAAAATATGCAAGAAAGGAGATGCTCAAAATGACTGTAGAGCGTTGGTGTTCAATGAAAGAAGTCTGTGAGCATCTCGGCGCAAGCCATGACTCTGTCGTGCATTGGGTAAAGAACAACAACCTACCTGCCGTTAAAATTGGACGGCTTTGGAGATTCAAAATGAGCGAGGTCGATGAATGGCTTCTGACAGACGATGCGGAAAAAACGAAGGCTGGAAAGCACAAGTGGATTGGCAATACACGAATTAGTTTCAAGCCTCTTTTTAAGCTTCTCATTGATAGGGACATTAAGAAAAAAGACCTTGCTGAAATGGCAAATATCAGTATAGCAACCATCACCAAGATGGGAAAGGACGGCAGCCATGTTCAGTCCGATGTCTTGGAAAGGATATGTCTTGCTCTCGGTTGTAAAATCGGAGATATTGTTCAGATCATAAAAATTGACGAACCCGAAATAGAAGTTGCACCGGAAGATAATAATGAACCCGTTGTTCTTGACTCGGCGGCTTGTGAGGAATACGGACTCAGCGAAGCTGATCAAGAAATTGTCCATTTCATCTATGAGCAACTGAAGTATTACCGTGAGCAACCACCTCGCTTTATGATCAATCAGGCGCAAAGTGAGTTTGGAATTTCCTCTCCCCAGGAAGCTATATCAAAAATTCCTACGGATAGATTCTACTCACTGGTTCTCAACGAAGTGCTTGAATTTTGGGGACAAGACGGTTCGTCTTTTGCAAAAAAGCACATACCATTTCAACTAATAGAATCGGGATATTTTGAACCCGAGGAACAGACCTTTGGGGAAATTAAAATAACCTAAACGAATAAATATGTTCTAAAAAGTTTCAGAAAACCGTAGAAACACATCCGATTTCGTGGTATAATTAAATAAAGAAAAAAGAAAGGGGTGCTACACCCGTATGGATAAAGTGGCTACTTATGTAAGGGTCAGCAAGCACAGCAATGCGGAGAATGCAGTCCGCAATCAAACAAAAAAAGTTATGGACTTTTGCGAAGCAAAGGGATACGAGGTTTGTGACTCGGCAGCGGTAGTCGGCAACCGAGAACTGGCATATCCCATGATGATGAAGCTGCTGAAGGATGCCAAAGAGAAAGGCATCACAAAGATCGTCATGGCATCGACCAATCGCATCGTTGGCACAGTCGATGAGCTTGCAGAAATCAGAAAGGCATTCGAGGAATCGGGTGTTGAGATTGAAGCAATGGATGGATCACACCAAGCAAACAATACGACTGATATGGTCGCTTCCTTCTTAGCACATGCTGAAATCCAGGAAGACGATGGACAGGAAACGCCTGTAATGAAAATGACTTAATTGGGGTGATATCTTTTTCGGTTCTCAATGAAAAAGGACGAGAAAGACCACCAACCATTACACAGACCGAAAAAAATATAAAAAAAGTCCGAAAAAGCCTTGTCACAAGCGGTTTTTCCTAAAAATCCGGTGATATCTTTTTCGGTGCTACGAGCCATAATGATTGACTCACAAGTCTACCAAGACTTGTGAGTCAATTCTCTTTTATAGCCCTGTTTTGGGGGTAAAATGCGGATATTACGGCAAATAACGGTTGATGACTGGTGGATCAGCGCCAGAAATCAACCGTTTTTTCATTTGTAGGGGCGGAAATTCTGCTCAATGTGTTGACAACAAAAGGTGCGCGGGGACAGGATTTGAAGTGAAAAAGTGAAGAAATTACTGGGTTTTCAAGGGCAAATTCTTGAAAACCCTTGATTTTTTATAAAAAGTATGTTAGTATGTTTACATACATACCAAATAGGAGGTGAAGCGGATGGCCAAAGACAAGAAGGCGTTTGGTAATTTCCTTCGGGAAATGATCAAGCAGACTGGCATATCGCAGTCGGCATTTTACTCGGCGGTAGAGATTACAAAACCATACTTTTATGACATCCTGTCCGGCAAGGTCAATCCGCCGCCACCGGATGTGCAGTACAAAATGCTTGAAAACTTGAATTTGGATGAGCAGCAGCGCAATGAGTTCTTGAATTTGGCGGCAGAGGGACGCGGCGAAGTTCCTGCGGACATCGCAAAGCTGATCGCAGATCACCCTGCCAAGCTGGCTATCATCCGCGAAACACTGACAACGCTACTTGCGGCGCAAGGATAAGGAGAAATAGATATGGCAGCATTAAATGATTTGATCCAGAAAATTGAAAATCCGGAATTGCGTGCGCAGATTCAGGCAGCAGCCGACAGACTGACAAAGCAGAAGAAATTCGGTCTTGTATTTGAGGAACATCTGCCGGAGTGCACTCCCCTGTACGATATTCCTGTTAGAAAAGGGCTCAAGGTGTCCGTGCGCAACGGAAAAGCCAACGAAACCTATACCGTGCTGAAGATTGCAGAAGGCAAAGCCCTGTGCCTGCCGAAGAATAGCAGCGAGGCGGTAGAATTCGACGTTGCTGATCTCGTTACAACGGCAGAGCTGGGTGATCCCATCTATCCTTGCCTACAACCCTTGGGAGAAGTGTGTAATGCGGCAGACAGTGAGCTGTGGCATACGCTGATCGAAGCGGACAACTACCATGCACTGCAGCTTCTGGAATACCTATACGCAGGCAAGGTAGATTGCATCTATATTGATCCACCCTATAACACTGGTGCTCGCGACTGGAAATATAACAACGACTTGTGGACGGAGCCGATGAATACCGTCACAGCAAGTGGCTACGCACATATTGATTAACTAACAAAAGGGCGGCGATTCGGGTCGCCGAGTCGCCGCCTACCTCTAAATTAGGAAAAGAACTATGATACTTAAAACAGAAAGATTAACCATCCGTCACATTGTAGCGGATGATTGGAAAAGCATAAAAGAAATTTGGGTGGACTTTAACACTTCCGCCCTTTCACAGTACGACAAACCCCACATCACCGATGATGCGGATGTTCAGCCGAGAATTGCAAAATGGGCAGCAGCAAACAGCGGTACAGAGCATATGTTTTTCGTTATGGAACTCTAACAGGCACTTGCCGTTTTCTCTTGTGAAAATGTCGAGTGCCTTTTTTGTTTCCACGGCAAAAGGAAAAGACACCCGGCATAACCGAGTGTCTTATTCCTACTTTCCGAACAGATCGCTGTGCGTTCCAGTTCGGGATAATGTCAGTACCAGTAAATCATTCTCAATCCGATAGACCAATAACCAATCCGGCTGAATGTGGCACTCACGATGCCCGACCCAGTTTCCGGTCAAAGCGTGGTCTTTGTTCTTCTCTGGAAGCTGTTCGCCGCTTGCCAGTTTACGAATGATGTTATCAAGAAGCTCAATATCCAAGTGGCGTTTCATTGCCAGCTTGTAGTCCTTCTTGAACTGATTTGTCCAAACGATGTCTAAATGTTTACTCATTCTTTCAACGCCCTCAATGCTTCCTCTACATCAGAGTAGCGTTTTACAGACGGATCACGGGCAATGCGTTCAGCTTCCAGCATTGCTGCCATCGTTTCCTTGTTCGGCTGTTCCATGCGAACATCAAAAGGAAAACCGCCGACACGGAGTGACTGGCGAAGAAACACATTGATAGCGGTGGTAAGGTTAATGCCTAATTCACCATACATCGCTTCGCACTGTTTCTTAATATCGCTGTCCATACGGACGCTGAAATTAGTCGTGGTAGCCATGAATGTCAACTCCTTTCTTTGCTACTGCACTTATATTATACGCATTTTGCATTGCATAGTCAACCTATCAGACGGAAAATTCACAGAAAAGTTAAAAATATTTTTGGAGGAACTGCCTATTGAATGTATTTGAAGCAATAAAAGACAGAATTACCACCCGACAGGCGGCAGAGATATACGGCATCCGTGTCAACCGTCACGGCATGGCAGCCTGCCCATTCCACAATGACAAAAATCCGAGCATGAAAGTGGATATGCGTTTCCATTGTTTCGCTTGCCAAGCGGACGGGGATGCAGTTGATTTTGTTTCCAGACTGTTCGGACTGCCAAGCAAAGAAGCCGCCATGAAATTAGCTGACGATTTCGGTATCTGCTATGACAGCAGACAGAAACCATCCGTCAGACCCAAGATAAGAGAACCTACCCCAGAGCAGAGATACCAACAGGAAGAAAACCGATGCTACAAGGTGCTGACCGATTACTTCCACTCTCTCCGAGCGTGGAAACAGCAGTACGCACCGAAACAGCCGGAGGACGAATGGCATCCCCTGTTCGTGGAAGCCCTGCAAAGAGAAAGCTATATCGAATATCTGCTTGATATTCTCCTGTATGGCACTCCCGAAGAAAAGAAAGCTCTGGTTGCCGAGCAAAGAAAAGAGGTGATAAAACTTGAACAGCGATTTGCAGAACGCACCACCGAGCATGACCGTGGAAGAAGTCAGAGGAAGTCTGGACTTGACCGATAAGGTCTTGGTTCTTGTAGTGTATAAAGCCCTTACTGGTAATGCTCGCAAGGTCTACACCTTTGTGTGAGATATTGAGCAGCTGGTTTTCTTCGTCGTAGGTGGTAATGCATCCGTAGTGCTGTGCCTTTCGCTGCATTTCTTCTTGGTATATGGTCATTTTCTCGTTACCTCCGTTATTCTTGTGATAATAAAAAATCGGAGGACATATCCTGTACCTCCGTAATGTTTGTCAGATAGGAAGGATCGACGATCACCTCGGATTCGTTCCTTCCGCTGAAATATGCGTATATATGCTTTTTATCGATCTGTGCTTCGTAGACCGTTCCGTTCTCGCCGAAGCGGTGGGCAAACCATTCGGCTGTTTCCTGATTCAGCGACCAGGATAGTGCCTTCACACTTTTGGCGTTGTGTGGGGTTACCCCTCGGTAGACGGTCACCGTATCGTCCAAGGTCTTGAACTGGATATATTCGTCTTGCTCCATGAGGCAAGTGGGATCGGCTTGCTTGAACATCCGCAGGAGCTGATTGACGGTGACGTTCACATCCTGGTGCGGTGCTTCTGACCTCGTCCATGCACTGGCGAGGATTTGAGACATATCTTCTCTTGAGAGATGGGGCATTGCGAATTTCAAAAAGGTCAGCGCGTAGGGCTTGGTGACCATCATATATATTGCGTAGGCATTATCTGCCTTATCGATCTGCCGTGCCATAGACTGTCGCCACCTGAGCTGTGCATCATCTTCTGTGAGATCGATCATCTCCACGCCACCTTTGCCATCGGGAATGGCACTTACTCCGGTGTCGGTGAAGGGGTGCTTGACGATCATCGGCGAGTATGGTGTTTCATTGATCTCTGTGGATAGCAGAGCAAGGGCAGTTAGTTTGACCTCGGCCAAGTTTGTTTGCTTTCGCATCGTTTTCCTCCTTTCAGCGGAAATAAAAAAAAGCGCATGGATTTGTTCTTATCCATGCGCTCGGTGGCTTGTATTCGGTTGTGCGAGAGTTCGGCTCACTACAGAAAGGGAAAAATACCTTTTTCACATCTGCAAAATCGCTTGTAAAAATTTCGACCGTAGAAACGGCGAAACCCCCGATAAAATCGGGGGTTTCTTGGGCAATATCTTTTTCATTGCCCTTTGATGCGAAAGAGCAGTATAACGGTGCGTAAAGTGGGGTAAGAAAATCGATTAGGTGCGTAACTGCGCTGTTCGAGAAATTGGAATTTACCTTTCAGTATCTATTAACACCGCTCTGCACGGTGAACCATCTGCACCCGCCAAATTCAGCGGAGCAGCATTTAAGAAATAGATACCCTCGGACACCTCTGCCAAACGAATCCCCTCAAGCAAGATAACATCAGCAGACAGTAGTGCAAGATGTACCGCCATTGGCGCGTTTTGCGGTCCGACTGTCTGTGGTTCATTTCCCAGAAGCAAAATATTTGAAGATGCAAATACCTTTGCTGCCTCTAACGATACCTCGACATCTCCTTTTATCAGAATTCTCTTTGCTGCTTCCGCATTATGCTTTTTGGCTTTTTCGATTATTTCTGTGGCGTCATTATCGGTAACAACCCCACTGTGCTCTACTACGTAAGCCATTCCGATAAATGCTTCCAATGACATTTCATCCACGGGTTTTCCGTCTTTAATAAAATGACACGGTGCATCTATATGCGTGCCGTTGTGTGCACACATACTAAATGCCGTCAAATTATATACTTCGCCCTTTTCCATCGATTTGAGTTCTTTTTTCTCCGGCATTGGGTCGCCCGGATACACTTGGCAGCCGAAAACTTCTTGGGAAATATCGTAGATTTTCATTACTTATTCTCCGTCAAATTCTTATTTGTCGAACTGATTATACCACAAAACTATGAATTTTTCAACCGAGTGCAAAAAGTGATCCCCGGCAACCGTTTTGGCTGCCGGGGCGCGATTTTTATTCAGCTACGAGCAATCTCTGCAGGCGAATTATGTCTGCTACTTTCTGCTCCTGCTCTGCTTTGATGCGGCTTCTTGCAGCTACGGGATCTTCCTCTGGAAACAGTTTTTTCAGCGGGATGTCAATCTGTTCGTATGAAAGGATGCGGATGTATTCTTCCTTATCGTGCTTGAGTTCTCCGAGAAACCCGTGTAGCTTTGTGCGATCCTCACTGGTCAATGTTTCCATGCTGTATCCTCCTATGTATTATCGTCTTCATGCTCCACGATGGAAATATCGGTGAAGCAGTCTTTTTCCTTGAAACCACGACGCAGGTAATCATGGCCTCCATCTACGGAGCAAGCACCGCAGCTGCAGGTCACATAGTCGTGCCGTGTAGTTGATTCTATTTCATCGCCGCAAATATTGCAGCGAATGGCGTTTTTAATTATCTTCATCATAGTCACCTAATGTTTCTGCCAGCTCCTGCATAAAGCGTTGGCGCTTGGCCGCTCTTTCCAAATCCTCTTTGCTTGCCGTCAATTCTGTAAAATACTTAAAATTGAGAGTCACATTTATGTTCTCGTTATCTGCTGCCGGTGATACATCGATGCTGTCCGTCAGCGCCATTGCCTTCATGAAGAAGAACTTTTCACGCTTCTGTGTTATGTCGAAGAACGGCAACAGCAGTCTGATCTCTGCTTTGTACCGATCGTAATCGATGCTGGCTTCTATGGTGCCACCGAAATCTCGCGCAAATGCGTCTGCTTCCTTTACCATGTAGGTGAAGACATTTTGGTGGGACGGATTGATCATACGCGGGATGCTGCGGCGCAATTCGAATGCTTCCCGCAGCTTTGGCGATTCGCAAACCGCGTCCCAAAACTCATTGGCTGCGCGGTTATCCTCTCTATCTTCATTGTAAATGTAGGTGTAAACTGATTGACCACATAGAAGCTGTTATTGGCTACGGTCTTGTAGTCGATCAGATACACGATCGATGTGCGTTCTTCGCCCTTTACGAAATATCTGACCTGTATACCGTTCTGCAGGTAGTCCATGAACTGCATGTTCTTCTGCAGTAGACTGCCTGTGTCAAAATTGCGAAGCTTGTTTATTGCTTCTGTGATCGCGTCCAGAGGCAATCCTTTATTCAGCTTCACAAGACTGTCCATGAGGACAGAATCCAGCAGAGGGCTGGAATAATCACGCTCCATGTCTGGGGCGTAGATGTGGGTGTACCCCATATTTTCGAACAGTTCTATGACTGCCTGCTCGAACATATCCTCTGTGAAATGCATAGTGATGCCTCCTTTGGCAGCTATCCTGCCGGTGATCTTTGTTTATGGTAATCGCGTAAACGATAATTTAGCGGCTTAAATATCGATGTCGGATACATCGACCTCACCGCTCATAAGGCGCGGGAGCAGGGAGTCTCGTAGTTCCTGCAAACGGCAGTTTTCCTCATAGTTGGTGCGGATCATATCGTCCATCGGACGCACGACTGCTTCAAATGCAGCAATTGCGTCTTCGGGGGGAATATCAATTGGCATATCGTTAAGTGCGTTACGATTGATTGAGCCGAATACGGTGCCTTCGCCATTGTAAACATCCAATTGCTGGCGCAATGCGAACATAGTATACAGCACGAAGGACTGGTATCCGTTGCGTCCGTGAATTGCTCCCAATCCACGACCGATGCAGCAGCGTTCATACGCCACATTCAGATCACCAACGGGTGCGCGTACGCTTAAAAGCACATCCCCAGCTTCGGCCATACGCTTTGGTTCTGTGGTGAAAAGCCGTCTTGTCGGGAAACGGTATCCGAATTCGGCACGACCTTGAAAAAACACTTCGCCATTGCCATCTTCATTATAACTGGAACCGCTGGGAGACTGTCCCATCGTGATATCGGCAATGTCCTTAAGTGTTCCTGCTGTGGTTTCAAGCGTAGGATTGTCGAGGAACATCGAAGCATACAGCGCCATTGCTTGCTGCTGTAAATTATCGTTTATCTTATTGTTAAGTGCAATTTTCTGATCCAACGCAGCAAGAAATGCACCTATTTTCTGCTGTTCCTCCAATGGCGGAACGGTCAATTCAAGCTCATCCAACACGCCTTGCTGAACGCGCTGCCGTCCAGATGAACCTACCATCGACTTGATTGCCACATTTCGGAATGCGGGGCTGGTTGCAAGATAATAGACGAATTGCGGATCGCTGATGCCCCCTCTTGCTCTCATGACAATGAATTCGGTCGAGCCGAACGCGACCTCTCCATCTGCGAGAATATCAACATACGCGGTTTTTCCGTTTTCAAGGCAGGGGGTAATTCTTGCCATAATGGTATCGCCGTTGCAGAACTTTGATCCACCTGCAAACTCTGCCTGCTCTGTTGCAGGTATTTTTTTCGTGAATGGCTGCAGTTTATCCATGGCAACCTTCGTCGCCATTGCGCCCTTCTTGATGATCAGTCTGGGGTTAAACTCAATAAAGTCTGCAGCACGAACGGTTGTCCATTCAGATGCCATATCCGATTGCCTCCAGCTTCTGCCGGATTTCTTCTTCCAGCGTATGAGACTGTGCGAACAGCTCGGAAAGTTCGCCGGTCAGTCTGGCCATCTTTTCTTCGAAGGGTTCGCCATCGTCTTCCTGTTCCTCGATACCAACATAGCGGCCGGGGGTGAGGATGTAATCCTGCTTGGCAATTTCCTCGGTATCCACTACAGCACAGAAGCCCTTTTGATCCTCCAGTGTTCCATCGCAGTATGCCTTGTATGCGTCTGCGATCATGGCGATATCTGCATCGGTTAACTCACGCAGCTTTCTGGTGACCATGGTGCCGAGCTTGCGGGCATCAATGAACAGTGTCTTGCCGCGCTGCTTCTTGTTCTTGGAAAGGAACCACAGGGACACGGGAATCTGTGTGGTGTAGAAAAGCTGCGTCGGCATTGCAACAATGCATTCGACCAAGTCTGCGTTTACGATGTTCTGTCTGATTTCACCTTCACCGCCACTCTGGGAGGAAAGCGCACCGTTTGCCAGCACCATGCCGATCTTACCGTTAGGTGCCAGATGGTAAATCATGTGCTGCAGCCATGCGAAGTTTGCATTGCCTGCAGGCGGCATACCGTACTGCCAGCGCACATCGTCCTTCAGTTTGTCCGCGCCCCAGCCAGAAAGGTTGAATGGCGGGTTTGCCATGATGAAATCGGCACGAAGCGTCGGGTGGCAGTCGTTGAAGAAAGTGTCCGCGTTGTAGCTGCCGAGGTTGGCTTCGATACCACGGATGGCAAGGTTCATCTGTGCCATTTTCCATGTGGTCGGGTTGGAATCCTGTCCGAACACGGAAATGTTACGCAGATTTCCGCTGTGGTTCTCGATGAACTTTGCGCTCTGAACGAACATGCCGCCCGATCCGCAGCAAGGGTCGTACACGCGGCCATTGTAGGGCTGCAGCACTTCGACCAGTGTGCGTACCACGCAGGAAGGGGTATAGAATTCACCAGCCAGCTTGCCTTCCTGTTCGGCAAACTTGGAAAGGCAGTATTCATATGTTCTGCCGAGGATATCGCGGCTGCTGCCTGCGTCCACCATCTTAATGTTGGTGAACAGGTCAACCACATCGCCCAGACGGCGCTTATCCAATTCGGGACGAGCGAAGTTCTTGGGGAGGATATCCTTCAGTCTCTTGTTTTCTTTTTCGATCGCTCTCATAGCATCGTCGATCACGGTGCCGATTTCGGGAGTATGCGCCTTGGAAGCAATGACGCTCCAGCGGGCAGTTTCGGGAACGAAGAAAATGCCTTCGGAAATGTACTCGTCCACATCTTCCTCAAAACCGTCGCCTTCTTCCACGAGCTGCTGGTACTTTTCATCGAAACGATCGGAAATGTACTTGAGGAAAATCAATCCCAAAACGACGGATTTATATTCGGATGCGTCGATGTTGCCGCGCAGCACACACGCTGCGTCCCATATCTGTTTTTCAAAGCCAATGCTGGCTGTATTGTCTGCCATAGCGCATATCTCCTTAACTGTTTGTTGTATTTGGTACGGTTGCTCTTTGCTTTAGAATGACCGTCAGAATGATACCTGCGACTGTCAGCCCTCCGATCACGCACACGATCGGTACCCAGTGTGCAATCACGAACTTTGCTGCTGCAATTACTGCATACGCTGCTGCCCACATTGCCACGAAAGCAATGGCGCGAACAAACCAGTGAATCGCGGATCCTCCGAAACCTCCGGGCGATGCTTCCCACGCAATTCGGAACGCGATCTCTCCAAGTACCAGCAAAATGAGGTACTCCCACAACGGTGAAATGGGGAGGGCAAGCGGGTCTGTGATCAATTCAAAAATAAAGCTAAAAATGGGTCTCAATTATTATCTCCTTCATAAACTGAAGCAATCTGCTTCTTGTAATCGTCTGCCAGTTTTTCTGGCGACAGTATTTTCATCTGGTTTCCAAACTGGAACAGCCATCCCCAGAATACTGGGCTGATCTGTACCTTGACGGTGGC
>OGSD01003117.1_pt1 | contig 12909 bp, 11 predicted proteins | sample 1553571 | NCBI WGS metagenome assembly OGSD01 (sample SAMEA2580072, study PRJEB22360) | human gut metagenome | biome: human gut; feature: human-associated habitat; material: faeces | place: Denmark | collected 2008/2010 | reverse complement strand
GAAGATCGGCCCCCCCAGAGGAAATCGGGCGCCGGGGGCTGCCGCCTCAGCGGCGGCCAGCGCCAGCGCATCTCGATAGCGCGCGCCATCCTGAAGAATCCGCCTATCCTCATCCTCGACGAGGCCACCTCGGCCCTCGACAGCGAGAGCGAGCAGCTCGTGCAGCAGGCCCTCGACCGCCTCATGGAGAACCGCACGACTCTGGTCATAGCCCATCGCCTGTCGACAATCCGAAACGCCTCGCAGATATGCGTCATGCACGAAGGACGCATCGTTGAGCGCGGAACCCACGACGAGCTGATGGCCCTGAACGGCCATTACACCCGCCTGGTCGAAATGCAGTCGATGGAATAAACCACTGAATTCCTGAACAATCGTGCCGCCACGGTTGTTAGGCTTTTAGATAAACTATACAATTATGAAAAAGATTCTTCTGACAACCGCAGTTTTAGCTCTCGCTGCCGGCGCTTTCGCCGCCGAGCGAAACGTGACCGTTGGAAACTTCAGCGGCATAAATGCCTCGGGTAATATTGAAATCGAATACCGCGTCGGCCCACAGCCTTCGCTACGCCTCGTCGGCGACAGCCGCGAAATTGTGGCCGTAGACGTCAAACTGATGGGGCAGATGCTCAATATCGATGCTCCGGTCGCAGGTGAGGTCAAAGCCTACCTATATGGCCCGGTCTCGAACACTTTTATTCTCAATTCGCTTGCCGAGCTCGACGTTGAGAGCGACCTCGATCTCGGAAACCGCACCTTCAGCGTCCGCGCCGGCGACAAATCCAGCGCCGATTTCCGCAATGTCAGCTGCGGCCCTGCGACGTTCTCTGTCAGCGTCATGGCTGAGGTCGAGGTAGACCGCCTTGTATCGCGCTCGTTCAACGCCAATGTGCTCGGCACTGCCGAACTGTCGGTCGGCGCGCTTGACACCAATGCCGCCTCGGCGACGGTTGCTGACATTGCCAAGCTGAAAATCAAGGGAGGCACAGCCCGGAGCATCAACTTCAACGCCTCGGGCAGCTCCGTCGTCAAGGCCTCGCGCCTCGCGGCCGGCAGCGGTCAGGCTATCGCCCGTGGCAGCTCTCTGATAGAGGTCAATGTGTCTGGCAAGTTCACGAGCCGTAGCACCGACAGCGCCAGCGTTAGCAACATCAACAAATAAGCTTCTCCGGCAAAATTTCGCGAAAAAAATTCGCCGAAAATTTGGCCGCCTCGAAAAAAGGCCTTACCTTTGCGGAGCCTTTCAGAGGAAAGGGCGCTTAGCTCAGCTGGTTCAGAGCGTCTGCCTTACAAGCAGAGGGTCGGGGGTTCGAATCCCTCAGCGCCCACTAAAAAGAGAGTTTGCATCGCGATGCAAACTCTCTTTTGCTATGGGGCGGTCAAGATAAATCCCGATTAATCAGGATAAATCGAGATTAATCGGGATTTCTCGGGAGATGTGTCAGAATGTGTCGGAGGTGGGTTTGAGATTGACAATCAGGCTTGTTCCGCCCGAGGTTGCGGATCCGAACAGGCCGGAACCAACAGGCGTGAGGCTCATTGTGAACTCGTTGCCGCCGTCTCGTCCGCTCAGCTTCAGTGAGTTGCCCATAATCTTGGCGTCCATCGTCAGCTCGGTGCCGTAGCCGATATTCTTGTAAATGGCCCAGTTGACTTCATCGCCGCTCATTACGATCGCCAGCATGACGGGAAAATCTTTACCGTCAGCCGAGAAGTTGCCTTTGTAGTAGTGGTATTGCTGCGAATCGCGATCATAGCCCGGTGATTCTGCGAGACGCTCGCCGAGTGACTTCGGGCCATCATCGACAGAGTCTTCTTCGACCATTTCAATTACTTCGTCGTCGTCGAATTCGCCGAGGTCGTAGCCGCTACTGTCCGTAGCGCCGAGCGATCCGAGGGCGCTGAGGCTCAGCCAGGCTCCGATGCCGAAGAGGACGACGCAGCCGCCGGTGACGATGCCGTCGACCATGTTGAAGCGTGTTTCGGTTTCCTCATGTTCATACTTCGTCGGGAGGCAGTACATGACGAGCAGAGCGAGTGCCCCGAGGCCGGGAACGAGCGACACAAGCAGGAGCCAGGGGCTCAGGCCGGCGTCGCGGAGGCGTCGCACCGAGATGGCGAGGCCCGGCACAACCAGACCAAGTCCGACAATCGAGCAGAGGATCGTGGCGATAAGTCCGCCCGACACACCGGCAACAGCCATCAGAAGCAACACAAGGCCTGTGAGGCCTATCGACGCAACAATCATCGCTACATAGCAGAGCCAGAAATCTTTTCTCGACGTCAGCCCCGAGAAGTCGGCGTAAGGCTTCAGGAAGCAGTCGACAAGGTAATGCTGGAAGAAGCCAACCTCTTCGGCTTCGTCATCGTCAGCGTCCTCAACGACAGGCGGCTGGGGCGCGGGTTGTTGAGGCTGGGGCGCGGGTTGAGGCTGATAGACCGGCTGCTGAATCGGTTGCTGAGGCTGAGGTGCCGGAGCCGGCTGAGGCTGAGGTTGGGGTGCGGGTTGAGGTGCGGGTTGAGGCGTGGGCTGAGGCTGAGGCGCGGGCTGAACCGTCTGTTGAACAGGTTGCTGCGCGGGTTGCTGAGGCTGCGGCACGGTGGGCACCACTGATTGCTGAGGCAGCTCGAGCCATTCGCCGCAGAAGCGGCATTTCTTCGCCGTCGCGGCGATCTCCTCGCCGCAGAACGGGCATTTCTTTCGGTCCATCGGGGGTTAGTCTTCGAAGAAGGTGATGTAGGAGGGCTTGTGGCGGCGTCCCCAGGTGCCTTCGTAGCGGATGCCCGACTCGCTGCCGACGGGCGAGAGGCGCCATTCCGACTTCGATGAACCGTGGCCGAGCTGAATGTAGAGGTCGCCGTCGGGCTGGATGAAGCCGTTGGCGTCGAGGGTAGTGCCGTTCTCGTGGGTGTAGCGGCCATGGATTTCGCCGTCTTCGGTCAGCCAGCATCGCATTCTGACGCTGCTGCCGTCGATAGCTCCGAAAGCGCGGAAATAGGTATGGGTCGAGCCGGTCCGGTCGGCCACTTCGTCGAAATTGTTGCCGATGGTAAGCTCCGTCAGCCCGGCCATTCCTTTCATTACCCATTCGGGATTTCCTACATAGTCGATAAGTGACTTGCCGCCGCTGTTGGCGGGCTCTGCCGCGACAGCGGTCTCTTCTTCTACCTCTATGGTATCTCCCTCATTGTAGGTTTCATCTACGACGGCAGCACCAACTTCGTCGTCGCCGAATTCGCCGAGGTCATAGCCGCTCTGGCCGAGCGAGCCGAGGGCGCTCAGGCTCATCCAAATGCCGACGCCGAGCATAACGACGCAACCGCCGGTGACGATGCCGTCGACGGTGTTGAAGCGCGTCTCGGTCTCTTCATGCTCATATTTTGTCGGGAGACAGAACATGACGAGCAGGGCGAGGGCACCGAGGCCCGGGACGAGCACAACCAGCATGAGCCAGGGGCTCAGACCGGCGTCGCGCAGGCGCCGAACACTGATAGCAATGCCCGGCACGAGCAAGCCCAGTCCGACGATAGAGCAGAGAACCGTCGCGATAAGACCACCCGATACACCGGCAACAGCCATCAGCAGCAGAACAAGGCCGGTGAGGCCGATCGAGGCTACCAGCATAGCGACATAGCTGAGCCAGAACTGTTTTCGCGATGTGTAGCCCGAGAAGTCGGCGTAAGGCTTCAGAAAGCAGTCGACCAGATAAGTCTCGAAGAAGCCTTTCGGTTTCGGGCCGGCTTCGACCTCGGGGGCCGGAGCATGGGCCGGAGCAGGGGCGGGAGCAGGGGTGGGTGTGGGCGGCTGAGGTTGGGGCTGCGGTTGAGGCTGCGGCTGCGGTTGGGGCCGAGGGGCGGCCTGAGCCGGTTGCTGGGGCTTTTCGAGCCATTCGCCGCAGAAGCGGCATTTCTTGGCCGTGGCGGCGATTTCCTCACCGCAATAAGGACATTTTCTTCGTTCCATTACGATATATATATGATTGAAAAGGTTTATTCGGTTAATCTGCCGATGTCGGTATATAACCGTGGTCTTTAAGCATTCGGAGCATATCTTTCGAGTCGAACTCAAATTCTTTGTTGTTGAACTCGTCTGTCGCGAATCCGTAATCGAGAGTCCCGTCAACGGCAATCAGCGCCATCATCAGCGTGGCCCACGAGTCGTTGAAGCTCTTGTTGATGATTTTTCTGGCGGAGTTTTTGTCGGACATCTCAACCGAGGCGTTGGCCATGTCATAGAGGCTCTCGCCGAATTCGCCGAAAAAGAGCGACATGGCGGCTTTGCTACCCATATCGACGGAGTAGGTGAGGGTGAAGGTGTCGAACGTGCCGTTCCATTCGGCCTGATAGCTCTCCTTTCCGAACACCGCAGGGTTTTCGGCGGCTTCTTCAAGATATTCGGCGGCATCTTTCTCAATGGTTTCGGCGGCTTCGTCCCATGCGTCTTCGAGGCCCGAAGTCAGGTCTGACGTCTGGTTGCTACAGCCCGTAAGGACTGTCATGACAGCCAGCATTGCGGCGAGTAGTTTGATTCTCAGCTTCATATTATTTCTTCTTAAATGCGATGTCGCGGATTTCCTGCGGGGTGAACGTGATATAATATCCTAATTCACCGGCTTCTACCTGAAAGGCGAGATTCCGTTTCTGCCGGATAAAGCAGGCGAGCAGATCCCCCTCGTCGAGCGACTTGCAGATTGTAGCGCTGAAGGCCTCCTGAGCGCTCTCGTCGGAACCAAGAATCTTGACCTTCGCGAGATTCTCGGGTGTCTCTTTGAGGCGCATGCTGAGGTAGATGGTGCCGTCTTCAAGTTCTCCGGCATAGATTCCAGAGGACTTTGTCGAACTGTTGACATCTTTCATGAAGTTAGCGATGATCTCTTCGTCGGAGCCGCTCGAGCAGCCTGTCGCCGTCGTGATTATCGCCACGGCGGCGCACAGCGTCAGAATGGCCCGGCGAAAGCTGCGAGCCATCGGCTTGTTGTCCCTTCGGTCAGTCATCGGCGTTCTTGTCTTCGATGTTAATACCTATCATTGCGCCGGCTGCAACAAGACCGATAAGCCAGCATGCCCATGTCGGCGCGCCGCATACGGCCGAGATGACACCGGCCAGCAGCCCCATACCGCAACCGAGCACAACGCAGATGAGTGTGCCGATAACCGGAATCTGAAGGGCTATGCCAAGAACTATAAGGGTGATGATACCGGCCCATAAGTGCCCGCTGAAGCCCCACACGGCGCCCCCAACGCCGAGAACCTCGATCCAGAGCCAGCCCGACGAAGAGCTGCTGCGTTTCTCGACTATTACCGTCTGTTCCTGACTGACGTTGGTCTCCTGCGACTGCGCTACCTGAATGTTGATGACAGGCTGCTGCATGGCTCCGGGCTGAACAGGCTGCCCGGTGTACGGCTGCTGAGGATATTGCTGCTGAGCCACGCCGTTGACGTTGATTGTCGCGGGCAGCGGGCCTTCAGTGTAGCCGTTGACAGCAATATCTGCGGCCGGCGCGGCATATTCCTGAATCTGAGCGGCATCTGTGGTTTCGGGCATAAGCACAGCCTCTTCTATCTCGAGCCATTCGCCGCAGAAGCGGCATTTCTTGGCCGTGGCGGCTATCTCTTCGCCGCAATAAGGGCAATTTTTACGGTTGTCCATAGTCATGGTTTAATTTGATTTTCTCATTTTACCCTTCTTATTCATTGTTTTGAATCGGTTAGATATTTGCTGAGATTCTGAAAGAACATGACGTAGCCTCCTAAATAGACGAATGCTAATAATTTGCCCATGCCTTTCGATGATACTGAGGCAGACGTTACTCCAAAATAGATTTGGATAGCTGTGGCGATCAGAATAGACAGAAGCATCCAGAGACCGGTCTTTCTCAGCTCTTCGATCATCATAAGCTGAATGCTTCCTATAGCCCAGCAGAGAGCAGTGGCCAGAAATAATATACCGCTTATTATTATTAGGCCGTCATTGTCGAAACAGCTGATTACAGACATCAGGGCATACAGGATTCCGGTGGTCATCAACAGTCCGTTTGAAACACCGGGGAGCCTGTCGGCTGAATTCTTCCATACGAACAATATGAAAAGAGTGCATATACCGACGCCGGAGAGAATTGAACCGATAATTTCTGCTATTTCATTGAATTCCTCAAGTTTGGGGTGCAAGATTTCAAGTAGTTCGGTGGATAGACCTAAGACCGACACAATAATGAGGAAAGTAACCAGCGGTTTCGGAAAGAATTTCTTTTCCGTTGCAATATTAGGTTGAGGCTGAGATTGGTAGACCTGCTGGGGGGATTGTGGCTGTGGGTCGGGTTGAATTGGTTGCTGAGGTTCCTCGAGCCATTCGCCGCAGAAGCGGCATTTCTTAGCCGTGGCGGCTATCTCTTCGCCGCAATAGGGGCAATTTTTATGATCCATATATAATTATGTATAAGAAGCGGCAGGCGGTGATTACACTGACATAATTGCCGCCTGCTGCACGGTGTGTGCGGTTATTGCTGTTTGAATTCCTCGGCTTTGCTCGTTACTTTTTCGAGCTTTTCTTTTGTGGCGTCGTCAAGCTCCCCTCCTGTATCCTCAGCCATGACGAGCGCGCCCATGAACTCAAGCCAGTAAGGATATTTTTTCTCAAATTCTGCGAACCCCTCAGGAGTATCCTTCTTAGTGCCTTTCATGCTTTTCATTTCATCCACACATTCTTCCACATAGGTTGCCATGGCCGAATAATCAGCCGTCGTGGGCTTCTCGTTTTGTTCGAGCTTCTTGTGGATTGCTTCGTAGTCTGCACTCGATCCGCATGACGCAAGTGAAAGCATCAGGCACGTCACGACCGTAAAAATCAGTTTTTTCATTTGTAGGTTGTTTAAGATGGTTAATAAGATGGTTGGCTTTTTCTGCAAATGTAGGTAATGCGAAAGAGTTCATTTCGGTTCAATCCGATTCATTTCGGTTCAATTCAGTTCAAAACGGTTTGAAGGCTGTTTTTTTCTGTAACTTTGCACGAAAGACTTCACAACTTTATCAGAATGGGAAACGCTGACCTCGAACAATATTATATTGAATGCTTACGCAAGGACATCGAAAAAGAGATAGGACGCAGTATCTGCACCTATTCCGACTTCGACTTTCTGTCGCTGAGGCTCAGGGAGCGAATCCCCGACGCTCCGAGTGTGTCGACGCTCAAACGGCTGTGGGCATACGTGACCAACTCATCGATGCGCAGCAGGTCGACGCTCAATGCGCTGGCCCGCTTCCTCGGTCATGCCGACTGGCCGAGCTATATCGAATCGCTGATGCGCGACAACCGCGTGGAAAGCGGCTTTCTCTCGCGAACGTCGCTGACGACTTCAAGCCTCCACGCCGGCGACATCGTTGAACTGACCTGGAATCCTGGGCGATGTCTCGTCGCCGAATATCTCGGCGATGACCGCTTTGTGGTCCGCAAGTCGGAAAATGCCAAGCTCGCCGAGGGGACTTTGTTCACTACGCTCATCATCACCAAGGGGCTGCCGCTCTACTGTAACAACGTTGTTTTCGACGGACGGAAGCTTGACGACTATGCCGCCGGTCTAAAATCGGGAATCACCGGCCTGCGATATATTCCCGGCAAGTAACCGCCGCGGTCGGGATGATATTCCGGGGCCGCGGCATGCCGCGACCCTACATGTTTGGTTTAATTTCACTATCTTTGCTTTGTGGATTCAAATGAGGAATCGGGATATTTTGTGCCGGCGGACACTCGCGCCGGGGGCGCGCACGACGACCGCTACCACGACTTCCGGCAGGTTTACGCCTCCCGGCGCGGCTTTGCACGCATTCTGACGGCCAAGAAAAACGGGCGGATATTCATATTCAAATGTCTTCGCAGCGAATATGCCGGCAATCAGATAGCGCTGGCCGCCCTGCGCAAGGAGTATGAGTGCGGCTATGCCGTCGATTCGCCCCACGTTGTCCATACTCTCGACTTCGACACTGTCGAAGGCCTCGGCCCGGCGATAAGACTGGAATTCTGTCCCGGCGATACGCTCGCCGACATAATCGAGCGTGGATCGATTATGCCCGACAGAGACATCGACAGGATAGTGGCGGCTCTGACAGCCGGAGTGGCAGACATCCATGCCGTCGGGGTTGTCCACCGCGACATCAAGCCGTCGAACATAATCTATTCCCCTGCCACAGGAAGTCTGCGCATCATCGACTTCGGGAGCGCCGACGCCCTCGACTTCACGATTCTCCGCGGGCCGGCTGGCACCGAGCGGTTCACTCCGCCCGACGTCGCCGATTCGTCGCGCCCGGCCGATGCCGCCTCCGATTTCTATGCTGTAGGAGTGACGTTGACGCGCCTTTGTGCTGTCGCTTCTCCCGCGCGCCGGACTGCGCTCGAAGGCCTCGCTTCGGAAATGATAGCGCGGCGTATAACCGATCGCGATGCCGCCTTGGCACTCTACCGCTCAGGCGGTAAACGCCGACAGAAGATCGGGCTGGCAGTCGCCGCGCTTCTCCTTGTCGTCGCGGGCATCGCCGTCATCTTTCTTCCGACAGAAAAGGAGGGGGAGCCGGTTCGCCCCGTTCAGGTGACAGCGGAAACCGATACTGTTGCTGCTCCCCCTGAGACCGACGTTCACGAGCCTGTCGGGAAGATCGCTCCAGCTGTCACAGAGACGCCGGCGTCCGCAGCCGGCAGCGATGAAGCGGAGGCGGAAGATGAATGGCCCGACTTTGTTTTGCCCGACGAGAAAGTGCGCGACCAATACGGCGTGACGCTTGCCGAGGCAAAATATCTGCCGATTTTCAAGAAGCGGCCCGTCGACAATTTCACCGTGCAGCGCACCGACGTCATGCTTCAGGAGTGCATCATCATCTACAACAAAAGCAATAATTCCGACGAAGAACGCACCCGCGCTTACGACCGCTATTACTCGCCCGATGCGATTCCGAATGACGTTATTGCCGAGGTCATGCGCAAATATCCCGATGCCGACCGCCGTCGAGTCGAAGGGATAGCACGCCGGAGGGTATGCTTCTGGCGCGACGCTTTCGCTCCGCTGGAGAAGCATCCATCTCCGGCTCTTCACGACCTCAAACCCTGAGCGCCGATTTACTATTTTTGCTGTCGGCTATCTGCGTAACCGACAGCTTGTCAGGGATATATTGAAATCGGGAGTTTACTATACAGCCTTACTATATCTTCGACCTTTTTATATGTATGATTAATTTTGCAGCGCAATTTCCAAGATAACCTTAAATCGATTATGAAACTACGATTAACGAGTTTTCTGCTCACTTGTGCTGCAATAAGCATGACAGGATTCGCGGCTACCGATGTCCAGTCATTCTATTTTGACTTCGGGCCGAACAACGTCGTCAACCGGGGAAATCTGACCCCCACAGACAAGGCCGACGCCAACGGCCACTTCTGGAACAATATCCATTCGACGAACGGCAATGACATAACAGCCGGCTCGAAATTCAATACCGTAAGAAATTCCCTCGGAACCACGGTCGACAATATGACTGTAGTCGTCAACGGAACATTCTGCACAAACGGACTCAGCGGAGGCGGTGGTCTGATGTCGCCGTCGGCCGACCTGCTCGGAGATCTGGCCGTCGAGACCGCTACTGAAGACTATATGTTTCTCAACGGAAACAACGTCGACAACCGCGCGTTCACGATCTCGGGCCTGAATCCCGACCACGCATACACTTTCAGAATCTTCACCTCGCGCAAGGCTACCGATAACCGCACCGGCCGCTTTACTATCGAGGGCCTGAACAGCTTCAAGGGCGAGAACCAGGCCGCAGGAACAAATCTCGGCGGAGAGGGTATCAACCAGAACAACTCGACCATTCTCGTCAGCGAGCCGGTGTTCCCGACGGCCGAAGGGACGATAAAGATCACCGTGTCGCGCGTCAGCGGCCAGTATATCCCTATAAACTGCATGTCGGTTCTGGAGCAGTCGGGCATCACCCGTCCGTCGGTCGATCTGTCGGACCGCAGTTACTACTTCGACTTCGGAGCTACCGACAAAGCTGCCAACAAATGCGAGATAACTCCCTCGCCCGACGCCAACGGCAACCATTGGAACAATATAACAAACACGGCCGACGGCAGCAAGTATGCCGACGCCGGAACTGTGTTCAGCTCTCTGGTCGACGGCAAGGGGGAGGCATCGGCGCTCACGCTTACGCTCAACGACCGCTTCTCGACCAACGGCATGAGCGGTGGCGGCGGTCTTCTCGATCCTGACGCCTCTCTGCTGGGAGATCTCGCCATTGCGACGGCCACTTCCGACTATTATTTCTATGAGGCCGACCAGAGCGACTGCTCGTTCACAATCGCCGGTCTCGACCCCTCGAAAGCCTACAAGTTCCATATTTTCGCATCGCGCAAGGCTACCGACAACCGCACGGGCAACTATCAGCTTTCGGGCTACAACATCTGGGCCGGAACGCTTCAGGCCGCAGGCTCGAATATCGGCGGTTCAGGCATCAACCAGAACAACTCGACGATTCTCGTCAGCGATTATCTCTTCGCCGACGCCGACGGAAAGATCAAGATGACCGTGAAACGCGCCAGCGGCACATATATTCCGCTGAACTGCATGAAGATCGAGGAATATTCGGGCATAGAGCGCCCCGTGCTGAGCGACTTCACCGCTCTCACCCTCGCCGGCACAGCCGCCGACGGACGCCGTGTTGAACTGACACGCCAGAGCGTCGACGACAAGCCTGTAAACACCTTCGAGGGGGTAGCCGACTTCGCCGAAGGGGAGTTCACCCTCGCGGCCACCGACTCTGAAGGCGCAACTTATAGCTTCGGAAAGACCGAGGCCGACGGCAAGCTTGTTCAGGGTGGCGCTGCGCTGACCGTTGCCGCCCATCCGACACTGATCAAGTTCGATCTCGACGCTATGACCTATACTCTCACACCGATCGAGAACATCCGCCTCATCGGCAGCGCCGTAGGCTCGTGGTCGCTGACCGACTATAAGGAAATGACCTACGCGGGCGATCTCACCTTCACCTGGGAGGGCAAGCTCGAAGGTCACGACACATCGACCGACTCGGGCCGCATCGGGCTCTATGTCAACGGCGGCTGGACAGCTTTCAAGCGCTCGGGAGTCGACGAAGACTATAACGCTGTGCTCGCCCTCGACAACGGCTCCGATATTCCCATCAACCCCGGCAGCTATAAAATGTCGTTCGACCTCAGCTCGAAGGTGCTGAAAGTGGAAAACGGTCTCGACGGACTCGATCCCGACCGCATAACGGTGTTCGGCTCATCGGTGGCCAACGGACAGGGCGCAGATCAGGTTGACAATGAGAATCAGGGCTATATCCGGCTCTACGACACCATGCTCGCCGACCGCTATGCCTCCGGCGACAGCAAGCAGCCGTTCTACACCTCGAACATCTCGATAGGCGGAAACTCTACCGTCATGCTGCTCAACCGCTACGACGATATGCGCCGCGAGTTCGGCAAATATGTCATCTTCGGCGTTTCGCTCGGCAACGAGGGCATTCACGGCGCTTCCGATCAGCAGAAGATCTACGACCAGTTCAAGACCAACATGCTGAAGCTCATCGAGATGGTTCGCGCCGACGGAAAAGTGCCCGTTGTCTGCAACAACTACACCCGCGGCGACTTCACGGCCGACGACTATGAATATATCCGCCGCATGGACCGCGAGATCGGTCTCTGGGACGTTCCTTCGATAAACCTTCTCGGAGCCATCGACTCCAAAACGGGACTCTGGGCCGACGGCTATCAGAACGGCACAGACATCTACCATCCCAACCAGAAAGGTCATCAGGAATTCGCCTACGCCATGGTGCCCGACCTCTTCGACGCCCTTGCCTCGGGCAAGACTCTATGCATGAACCGCGTGGCTGCTTCGGGTCTCGACCTCGCCGACTATACTCTGTCGGCTACTCCCGAAGGTACGATGCACTCTTTCTCGCTCGCTCTTGTCGGCAACAGCGACAAGGCCTCGGGCAACATCGCCGCCGTCAAGCTGGCCGATGACACCGAAATGCTCGTCAGCTACTCCGATGGAAAAGTGAATGTGGTTCTCGGCGACAAATCTGTCGGTGTTCCCGCCGTAATATCGTCGGACAACACACTGATAACGCTCAACTACACTTACGCTTCGGGCATCATGGACGTCATAGTCTACAACGGCGACAAGCCGGCCGGAAGCGGACGTCTCGCCGGACTGGCCATTGAACCGGCCGAGTTTGTTCTCGATTCGTCGATAATGACTCTGAAAGAGCTGATGCTTTACCGCTCTGCTCTGTCGGCCGACGATGTCGAGAGCCTCGCCGCCGGCGAACTCCAGAAAGGCAGCCTCGAAATCTATTCGACATTCAGCCGTCCCGAAGCCGGGACATTGGCCGAAGAACCGGCTCCCGTAGAGGTGGAGAACTATGCCATGAGCCTCAATGCACTCCGCCAGACAAAGAAGCCAATCATGGGGCTCGGTGACATCGAAAACGAACTGAAAGATACTGATACGGAATATTACACGATCGAAGGGATTGCCACACGCTTTCCCGTCAGAGGGAATCTCTACATAGCCGTAACCGGCAGCACAGCTAAAAAGGTAATCTATTGAAATTAATGAGGATAAATCAGCAAAAGAGGCGCCGTGAGGCGCCTCTTTTGTTTTGCTTTGATTGCAGACCTTTGGTTTTATATGATTTTCCGTCCCTGAATGTGGCCGGAGTTGCAGGACTCAAGTTTTACATGTTTTTCCGCTCTGAATGTGGCCGCGTGCCTTTGGCTACAGTACCTGACATTTTTGCAGAATACCCACATCAAACAGCCTATTCGCTTCAAGCGCCGTGATGCGCGGATTTTCTTCATCCCACTGCGATAGCTGTGGGCTTGAGAACCAACAATAT
>OGSD01003107.1_pt1 | contig 12936 bp, 11 predicted proteins | sample 1553571 | NCBI WGS metagenome assembly OGSD01 (sample SAMEA2580072, study PRJEB22360) | human gut metagenome | biome: human gut; feature: human-associated habitat; material: faeces | place: Denmark | collected 2008/2010 | reverse complement strand
CACCCACCTATGAGCAAGCTCATGTGGGCTTAGACCTTTTGACCCTGGCATCATCCATATTTTTATATTATAATCCATAACTTTCGGGTGGTGTCAAGCATTATCAGAAACTATTTTGCTTTTCCAGACATCGTAAAGCCCCAGGCTGTTGCGCCTGAGGCCTTACGATTTTCTTATGAGGGGGGGAGATAGTGAGTTCATCAACTATCTGAAATACATATTACAGAGAAAATGTGTCCATTTTGTGTTCAAAAAATAAAAAATTTAACAATAGTTCTGCATGACGAACTGTACTTCTGTTTTCCCCTTATAGGTATTCTGGCTGACCTGATATACCACGGACAATGGGAAATTCCCTTTCCCGGCATAAAGTGCCTCTTCACTTCCAACACCGTATTTTTCATCCAGGAAAGCTCCCAGTTTCTCCAGATCTCCAAAAAATACCACCGTCTGTGTCGTACCCTCCGGTGTCTTCACCCGGAATCTGGCACAGGTCTTGTTGGCACCCATTTTAAAGCCCGCCTGAAAGACCAGCCCCTTCTGGGCAAACAAAGGACGTGGATTCCCGGTGCCGAAAGGCTCCAACAGGGCAAACTCTCCCGCCAGCGCATCATCCGCATACCCCATGGGCATTGCCACATCGATATGTACTTTCGGAATAAAATCATCCTCCGTCAAAGTGCATTTTTTATTCAAAGCAGCTCTCAGCGGTTCAATATCCTCTTCTCGCATGGAAAGGCCTGCTGCCAGCTTATGACCGCCGTACTTGGTAAAATACTCTTTTACCTGCGTCATGGCATCATACATGTGATAGGCTTCTATGGATCGTCCGGAACCCTTAACTCCATCTTCTCCCTTGGTCAGAATGAAGACCGGATGATGGTATTTTTCTCTGACTTTTCCGGCAATAATACCGGCAATGCTCTCATGTACCTCCGGCAGATAGATCACCATAACTTTATCTTCTGCCATATGATGTTCCTGAATATACTCATCCGCTCTCTGAATTCCCTGTACTGTCAGGTTCTTGCGGCTCTCATTCAGGTCTTTCAGCTCTCTCGCCGCGGTCATGGCATCCGCCCTGGTAAAGCTCTGCAGCAGTTCCAATGCCCGTTTGGCAGTATCCAGTCTTCCCGTGGCATTCAGGCAGGGTCCCAGCACAAATCCCAGATGATAGGCGCTCAGCCGATCTGGCGCAATATCATTCACTTCCATCAGCGCCTTCAAGCCTTCGTTATATCCCTTCTGGATACGCTTCAACCCTTCCTTCACCAGAATGCGATTCTCATCTTTTAACTCCATAACATCGCATACGGTAGACAGTGCCGCAAATTCCAGTAACTCCTCCTGAATATTTACAAGTCCCGGATTTCCTGTCTTTTCCGTGATCGCCTGGATCAGTTTCAGTGCTACCACGCCACCACAAATGCCGGAAAAAGGATACGTATCGTCTGCTCTCTTGGGATCCACCACTGCCAGCGCCGGAGGCAGCTGTTCCTTCCGCTCTCCGTTTTCTTCTATATATGGAACTTCATGATGATCCGTAACGATCACCCGCATGCCCAGAGAATTTGCCATTGCGATCTGGGGTGCCGCTGCAATTCCGTTATCGCAGGTCACGATCATACCGACACCTTCTCTTTTGGCCTCTTCGATCAGATGCTCGTTCAATCCATAGCCGTCATGGATTCTGTGGGGAATAGCCGTGTCCACCTGAGCCCCCAGCATCTGAAAACCTTTGGTCAGAATATAGGAAGAACAGATTCCATCCACATCATAATCCCCGATGACCCGGATATGCAGCCCTTCCCTTACCGCTTTTAGAATTTCCTCCACTGCCTTATCCATATCCTTTAACAGCCAGGGAGAATAACAATCTTCCAGTTTCCCGTAGAGGAACTTCTGTATCTCACTCTCTTCCGTCAGATCCCGGTTTCTTAGGATTCTCGCCGTCACCGGACTGATATGAAATTCCTTCGCCCATTTATCAAAATCTGCCTTTTTTGCGGCTACATACCATTTTTCCATACTTTTCCCACTTTCATAATTTTGCTCACGTATTCGTGCTTTCGCACTCTACATTCTGCTTCACAGCCGATTGTTTTTCCCTGAGACTCATTACATTGTACCATAAAAATTCTTGTGCATCTTCTCTTTTTATGCTATAGTCAATTCAATTTCTATTTTAAATTTCTTACATCCGGCGTTTCGCCATTTTTCAAGCAACTTTTAATGACACTAAGGAGGATTCTGCCTATGAAACACAAACAAGTATTTTCCATGAACCTTACCGGTCCTATTGACTACGGTTTCCGCAATGACTATATGTTCCGCGCTGCCCTGCAGCTAAGTCAAAAGGCTCTGATCGGTCTCATCAGTTCTCTGCTCCATCTGCCACCATCCGCAATTAAGTCCGTCACCATTACCAATCCAATCACTTTAGGTGCAACTATTGAAGACAAAGATTTTGTTCTCGATACCAATGTCTTGTTGAACAATAATACTCTCATAAATTTGGAAATGCAGGTGAATAACCTATACAACTGGCCGGAACGTTCCCTGAGTTATCTGTGCCGTAACTTTGATCAACTAAATAAAGGACAAAATTATTCTGAATTAAAACCTGTAATTCACATTGGTTTTTTAGACTACACCCTGTTTCCGGAACACCCTGAGTTCTATGCTACATATCGATTACTGAATCTTAAGGATCATTTTGAATATAGTGACAAACTCACACTTTCTGTGGTAGACTTAAAGCATATAGAATTGGCTACTGACGCTGACAAAGCATATGGCATTGATAAATGGGCTGCTTTATTCCGGTCTATTTCATGGGAGGAAATTCTTATGACTGCTAAAAATGATGAATACCTGATGGAAGCGACAAAGACTTTATATAATCTGAATGCGGATGACATGGTCAGACAACGCTGCCAGGCACGAATGGATGCTGAACTCCAGGAACAGTATCTGCTGAAGAAGATTGATACTCTGACTGCCGAGAATGCCGCGAAAGACGCAGAGATTGAATCTCTGAAAAAGGAACTTGCCAGTTTGCAGCAGAATGTATAACCATAACTTAACTTTAAAAGGAGCCGGAACATTTCATTCCGACTCCTTTTTTGATTCCATTCTACTATGTGAAATCTTATTTTGCCTTCGGCGCGAATTTCTTTCTCAGTACATACCACAGAGCACCTGCCACGCATACGGAGGAATAAGCACCGCAGATGATACCTACCATCAAAGGCAATGCAAAATCACGGATACTGGTCACACCCCAGATGTACAGAGCGCCTACCATTACCAAGGTGGTAAGGGAGGTAAATAAGCTTCTGGATAATGTCTGCGTAATACTGCGGTTTACAACCTCCTGCAGGTCATCCTTCTTCGTCATGACTGCCATATTCTCACGTACACGGTCGAATACTACGATGGTGGCGTTGATGGAGTAACCTACGATGGTCAGCAGACACGCGATAAAAGTATTGCTGACGGATACTCTCGCCAGTGCGTAGAAGGTGATCACTACCAGCACGTCATGGAGCAGGCAGGCAATACTGCTGACACCGAAACGGATATCGCTGAAACGGAAGCGGATATAGATCAGCATGCAGATGATTGCTACTGCTACCGCCAGGATCGTATCGGACTTCATTTCATTACTGATGGTGGAGCTGATGGTCTCGGAAGTAATCAGAGACTCATCTACGCCGAAGTTATCCACAAATACCTGATTCAGAGCCTGTCTCTGATCCACATCCAGAGAGTTGGTCTTGAAGATAACTTCATTGGAACCCTGCACGGTCTGGATCTGTACTGCACTGCCGGTGGTGCTCTCGATCAGAGGAACCATCTGGCTATTGATCTCATCCAGGGTATAGCTTTCGTTGAATGTAACAGTAGTTGCGGTACCGCCCTTGAACTCCAGACTGTAGTTCAGTGCATCACCACTGTTTACTTTATATACTCCCATGGTAATGAATCCAACCAGGATCACTGCCAGAGACAGTCCAAAGAAAATACCCTTCTTGCCGAGGAAGTTGATCGGCTTGTGCTCCTTGCCGATACCATACCACTTAGTATCTTTCAGTCCCAGTGCGTAGAAAGCTTTCATAATGTACTTGGTCACTACCAGTGCAGTGAACATGGATAATACGATACCAAGTGCCAGCGTCTGTGCGAAGCCTTTGACAGTACCGGGGCCTAACAGCCACAGCACTGCCGCTGCGATCAGGGTAGTCACGTTACCGTCGATAATAGCGGACAGTGCCTTGTCATAACCGATCTGCATAGCACTCTTAACAGTCTTGCCTGTTGCCAGTTCCTCACGGATACGGGCAAAGACGATAACGTTGGCATCCACTGCCATACCGATGGACAGGATGATACCTGCGATACCGGACAGGGTCAGGGTTATGTCAAAGCCGTTCAGCAGCAATACTACCAATGCCACATAAATACCCAGTGCAATGACAGAAGCAAATCCGGGCAGGAAATATACTGCAATCATGAAAACAGCCACTACGATAAATCCGATCACAGCTGCTTTTAAACTGGTGGAGATTGCTTCCACACCCAACTGTGCACCAACTACCTTGGAATGCAGCTCTTCCAGCTCCAGCTTCAGTCCACCGATACGGATGGTGGAAGCCAGGCTCTCTGCCTCTTCATAGGAGTTCATAGGAGATATCTGTGCATTACCATCGGAGAACACACCTTTTACGGAAGGAACACTTACAAAGGATCCATCATAGTAGATACCCAGGGTCTCGCCCTTCTCGTAAGCATTTCTGGTAGCCTCTTCAAACTTCTTAGTGCCTTCCTCCGTCATCACCAGATCTACCGCATAAGTGGAATTGCCCATCGTCTGGTCCTTGATAGAGCCTGCGGTAGCAGTCTTGACATCTGTACCCTCCAGCATGATGGATCCATCTGCCTTCAGTTCATCGATGGTCTTATTCAGAGCGTACGCATAGCTTGCATTGCCCTGTGCATCGGTCACTGCCTGCATAGAGTAGTTCGCATTGCCGTCCTTGTCTGTCTCTGCAATGAAATACAGGGAACCGGGACGTCCCAGCTCTTCCAGGATCTTGTTGGCATCTGTTACACCGGGAATCTCGATATTGATACGATCGGTACCCTCCTGGTATACAATAGCCTCTTTACTGTAGTTCTCAACACGCTTCTGCAGCTTGGCAATAGTATCTGCCATATCCGTTGCATCCGGCTCTTCATCGCCTACCACCTGATAAGTGATACTGACACCACCGGCCAGATCCAGTCCCAGACTTATGTCTGAAGCACTGGCAGTTCCTTCCGCATCTACGCCATACAGATCCACATAGCCGACACCCAGCAGGACCAGAAGGGCGCAGAGCAGAATGATGATTGCTTTACTTTTTTTCATCTTTCCTTTGTCCTTTCTATTCTTCTGAAGCTTCTGCTGCTTCCGCAGCCTTCAGCATGATAGCACATTCGATACGCTTTCTCTGCAGCTCACAGCCGATGTCATACGCATCATTGATATTGCCATGGAAATTATAGGAGTTCGCAGCACATCCGCCGCTGCAATAGAACTTGGCAAAACACTTCTTACACTTGTCCTTTGCATAGACATTACAGCATTTGAACTCGTCACGGATATCATCTCTTACCACACCGGTATCCACATTGCCCATGAGGAACTTCTCGTTACCCACGAACTGATGGCAGGGATACAAGTCTCCCCAGGGAGTAACCGCCAGATATTCGGTACCGGATCCGCAGCCGGAGAGTCTCTTGGCTACGCAGGGACCGCCCTGCAGATCGATCATAAAGTGGAAGAAATTGAAAGCCTTGCCCTCTTTCTTACGCTTGATCATTTCTACTGCCAGTTTATCGTATTCTTCCTTTAAGATCGGAAGATCCTCTTCTCTGATGGCATAATCATCCGTAGGCTGTGCCACAACGGGCTCCACGGAGATCTGTTTGAATCCCAGATCTGCCAGATGCAGAACGTCCTTGGAGAAATCGAGATTATTGTGGGTGAACGTACCACGCACATAATAGTTCATCTGGTCTCTGCTCTCCGCTACCTTCTGGAACTTGGGAACAATGATGTCATAGCTGCCCTGTCCGCCACGGAAAGGACGCATCTTGTCGTTGATCTCCTTACGTCCATCGATACTCAGCACGATATTACCCATTTCCTTATTCACGAACTCCAGGATCTCATCATTTAATAAGATACCATTGGTAGTCAGGGTAAAACGGAACTTTTTATTGTTGGACTTCTCTAAGCTTCTGCCGTATTCTACCAGCTGCTTTACCACATCCCAGTTCATCAGTGGTTCGCCGCCGAAGAAATCCACTTCCAGGTTCACACGGTTGCCGGAATTGGCTACCAGGAAATCCAGTGCCTTTTTGCCGACCTCAAAGCTCATCAGTGCTCTTCTGCCGTGGTACTCACCCTCTTCCGCAAAGCAATATCTGCAGGCAAGGTTACAGTCATGGGCAATGTGCAGGCACAGTGCCTTGACTACGGTCTGACGCTTCTTAAAATCAAAAATGTAATTCTCATAAATATCGGGAGCAAACAGCTGTCCTGCCTTCTCCAGCTCCAAAACTTCGTCCACCGCTTCGGTGATCTCTTCCTGGGGATAGGGGATATTTGCAAGATTCAGTACAGCAGCCTTGATGGTGTCCGCATCCTTGATACCTTCTGTCACCAGAGGCTCTACCAGCGGAATCATATCATACACAATATCATCTACCACATGGACAGAACCACTGTTCACATCCATAACGATATTATAGCCGTTGCTCTTATACTGGTGTATCACAGTTCTATTCCTCTTCTTTCTACTTCTTATTGCTTAAAATACATTAACATTAACTATCGGAACCCCATTCGCAAAATCATCCTCCGGACTTTCCTGAATAACATGCCTGCATGTTATTTGCTCATGTGGTTACTTCGCCGTATTTTGCCGGACGTATCTTCTTACGTATGCAAGCATCCGACAAAGAATACGCTGTCATCTCCAGCTCCGAATAGTTAACAGAGAATAAGCAGCGACCTGAATCGCTGCTTACGTTAGTCTCTTCTCATTTTCTTAGATTATTTAATCTTTTCACAACTCTGGTTTCCTACAGTGCAGGAAGTCTTACATGCAGACTGGCAGGAAGTCTGGCACTCGCCGCAGCCGCCCTTTTTCATAGATTCCTTTAAATCTCTGGTTGTTAAAGTCTTAATATGCTTCATTAAAAATAGCCTCCTTATGATTTCAAAGCGCCTATAGACGCCAGCGTGTATATAAACATACAGACACGCAACTCATTTTTGCTCATTATATCATGTATTTGGCATTTGTAAAAGCTTTTTTTCTCAAAAACCGTTAAATTCCTGTCCATTTCTGTATTTTACCCTAACATTCCGCCCAGTGTCCCCCCGGCCACACACAATACCATTGTGGTCCAGAAGGAATTGCCCAATGCAGTTTCCGGCGTTTTGATCAATACGGATACCACCGCCAGTATCACGAAATATGCTGCCCCTAGCAGTGCTCCCCAAAGAAACTTCTGCGTCTTCATCTTTTTTCCTGCCAAAAATCCCGCCATAAAGGTAGTTATGACATAAATAGCAGAGATTGCAATGGTCACCATTCCTTCCGTCAGATGCAATTTATACAATAAAAGTGCCAACAGACATAAAAGCAACAGTGTCAGCACATAGGATGCCAGCAGACATTTTGCCAGTGCAAGCACCGGAACCCCTTCTTTTCTCTCGCCTCTTTTTTCCATGTTGCTCCTCCTTTTTACCTATGTAAAATGTATATTCAAATCATTCGGAAAACTTGACAACTATTCCTGTCCTATTGTATATTGTTGCTTAATAACTTATAAATGGGGCTTATGCCTACTACTATTATTTAAGAAGGAGTGAACTTTTTTGGATACCTCTGGTGTCATACAACTTGTTTCTATCGTAATTCTGATTTTTCTATCCGGCTTTTTCTCTTCTGCCGAGACTGCGCTGTCCACGGTCAACCGTGTACGGATGCGTACCCTGGAAGAGGAAGGCAGCAAGCGTGCTGCACGCGTCAACAAAGTCCTGGACAATTACAGTAAAATGATCAGTACCATTCTGATCGGCAACAATATTGTCAATCTGACTGCATCTTCCCTGGCAACAACATTAGCTATGCGAATCAATCTGGCTGTAGGTATCGCAACCGGTGTTCTGACCATTGTCGTGCTGCTCTGCGGCGAAATCGTACCCAAGACCTGGGCAATACTGTATTCTGAGAAGCTGGCCCTGACATATTGCAATGTAATCTATTTTCTGATGCAGGTGCTCACGCCGGTCATCTTCATTGTGGATCTGCTGTCCCACGGTATCATGAAGCTGTTACATATCGATCCCAACAAAAAAGCCAGCACCATGACTGAAAGCGAGCTGAAAACCTACGTGGACGTCAGTCATGAGGACGGTGTCATCGAATCCGAGGAACGCAAGCTGATCTACAATGTGTTCGATTTTTCCGATGCTCACGCCAAGGATATCATGATTCCACGCATCAATATGGTAACGGTCAGTCTGGATGCTACTTATGACGATGTTCTGGCAGTTTTCCGGGATTCCATGTATACCAGGCTTCCGGTCTATGAGGATGACAAGGACAATATTATCGGTCTGATCAATATCAAGGACTTTATCCTGACGGAGGATCAGAGTGCTTTCCATGTGGGAAACATTTTGCGTGATGCTTACTATACTTACGAGTACAAGAAAATCGCAGACCTCATGTATGAGATGCGGGAAAAGACCACCAATGTCTCTTTCGTATTGAATGAATACGGTGCTACCGTTGGTATGATCACTCTGGAGGATCTGTTAGAAGAGATCGTCGGTGAGATCCGTGACGAATACGATGAGGACGAGGAAGAACTGATCCAGAAGATGTCAGAAGATACTTATCTGGTGGAAGGCAGCATGAAGCTGGATGACATCAACGACGTTCTTGGAACAAATCTGACCAGTGAAGATTATGACTCCATCGGCGGTCTGATCATCGACTGTCTGGATCGTCTGCCGGAGGATGGTGAGGAAGTTACCCTGGAGAACGGTATTCACTTGAAGGTACAGGGTATCGACCAGAACCGTATCATCAAGGTACTGATGACGATTCCAGAACCCAACGAAGAACATGTGGAACACAGTTCCGAGACCTCTGAGAATCACGAATAACTCTGACGGTTCCGCAGTCCCTGAGGCACACGGACAGTTCTGGCAGTTCTGGCACTTCCGCTCTTTTGAGGTCCACGAACCGCACCGGCACTTCCGCTCTTTTGAGATCCACAAACCGCACCGGCACTTACGCTCTTTTGTGAATTATGAATGGGAATAACGAAAGGAATACAAATGTCACAGGATAAAAATACACAAAACAAGAAAACAAAAATGACTTCCAAACAGATCTTCGCGATCGCAGGAATCGTTGTGCTGGTGCTGTTGTATGTTGTAACACTGTTAGCAGCGATCTTCGACAGTTCCGCCAGCCACGCATTGTTCGCCACCTGCCTGTTAGCCACGGTAGCCATTCCTCTTCTCATTTGGATCTACACCTGGATGTTCGGGAAGCTGACGAACCGCTCCACCTTCGCAGATTTCCATCCGGAGGATAAGAATAAAGACAAGTAAATTGAAAGTTAGTTGAATGCCGCCCGGATGACTTTGTTGTCTTCCCAGGTGGTATTTTAGTTTTGCTGTTTCGATCTTTACTGCCTAAAATCCATTTTGTGCTGTATATGCAGTAAATTTAAAGCGATTTTCTATTACAGTGAATGATATTTACTGCCGGAATGGAAGCATCCTATGCTGAAGCAGTAATTTTTAGAACGTTTTCATGGATTCTTCCATAAAAAATAAACCGACAAGGCATTACCCCACCGGTCTATCAGCTCATCCTTATTCCATTTATTTCTCCACCAGCATCTTCATCGCTTCCGAAGTTTGCCCGAGGTCTGACCCCGGGCTTGGACTGCCGCTCCCCATCCCGGCTTCAAAGAAATATTTCATTGATTTGTCTGCTGTTTATTGTGATAATCGGCAAGAATCTTATCCAGTGTAATGGATTTCATGCTGGCAATCACATCTTTTTTCAACTCTTCGTAGGTATCATCCAGCACTGACTGAATCTTCCTGCCCACAGGGCAAAACGGTGATGGTGACGAATGAATACCGATCATTTTGTCAATGGCATCCGGTTCCACTGCTGTACAAATCCGATAAAGTGTTATATCTTCGGGTTCTGCTGCAAGAGTCGCACCGCCAGTACCGGACTTCACATACAGAACACCGCTTTTTTTCAGCGCACTGAGAATACCCCTGATTGTAGCCGGTAGAAAACGACAGCAATTCGCTCGTCACTTTATTCTCTGCTCCATATTCATGGATAAAGATCAAACAGTGAATCGCAATCGAACATTTGTTACTGACATGCATAATCTTTGCCCTCCCGCTTTCATTTTAGCATAGTCCTCTCCTGCTGTAAATATTGACACGACACCTCGCAATTGCTATACTGATATCAAAGCTGTAACTCTATTTTTTACATTGAAGGAGTGTTTATAATGAAGTGCTATCAGATTCTTTTCAGTCCCACTGGCGGAACCGAAAGAGTTGCCACTGCTATTACCCAGAACTGGCCGGAAGTCCAGACGATTGATCTTTCATCTACCTCCACAGATTTTGCATCGTTCTTCATTGAATCCGATTCACTGGTGCTTGTCGCCATGCCGTCTTTTGGTGGAGTAGCCCCGCAGCTGGCACTTGATCGCTTTGCTCAGATCAATGGAAATCGTGCGAAGTGCGTTCTTGTGGCAGTATACGGGAATCGCGTCTATGAGAGTACGCTTGTTCAAATGGAGGATACTGCAAATGCCGCTGGCTTTCAGGTGATTGCCGCCATTTCTGCCGTTGCAGAACATTCAATTATTCGCGAATATGCCGCAGGTCGTCCCAATGCAGAAGACTGCAAACAACTCTCTGCATTCGGTACCAAAATTTTTGAAAAAGCACTATCCGGCTCCCTGGCAGTTCCCGCCATTCCTGGCAAGCGTCCTTACAAAAAATCCAGCAGCGGATTTGTTCCCTCTACTGATTCTCATTGCACAAATTGCGGTCTGTGCGCGGAGAAATGTCCTGCTCAGGCGATTTCCAAGGATAATGGCAAGGTCACCGATAAATCCAAGTGCATTTCCTGTATGAGATGTGTCTCAATCTGCCCTGTTCATGCACGCAGCCTTAACAAGGTAACGGTTTCTGTTGTGGCATCAGCTATCAAGAAAGCCTGTTCCGTTCAGAAATCAAATGAACTTTTTCTATAAGAGGACAAACCTTTGGATGGGTTTTGACCGGGGTCAGCCCCCTGGGTTTTAAGCCAGTTGTTGCAAACGATTAACCTTTTCTGTATTTTGTTTTTCTGCCGCTTCCGTCCTGATAGATCAAGCCGTCTGTAACCATGCGTTTTAGAATACGGCTGGCCGTTGTTTGGCTGACATCCAACAGTTGATCCACATCGCTACGCACTACATAGCCGTTTTGGCCAATCAAGTCCAGAATCTTTTCTTCATTGGATTTACGTTCATTAGGCACGCTATCAGTTGCCTTAACGGCATTTCTATTGGGGAGTGTAATTTTGAAAGCGTTGTTTGTCACTTCAATTTTAGGTTCTACCCCTGTGCCTGCGTATGCTTTCATGATTTTGGGCATACCGGTTCCGTAAGCTTCAATCAGCTGTAAGCGATAGAAGATAGCTGCTAATTTCGGATTTCTGCAAACGGAAAGTCCTAGCATAATGTCATCCAAAGTGATTCCGGCAGGCAGACCGCCCACGGATACGAATTCGATTCGATCATCATAGATACTGACAAGGGTGCTGGCACTAAAAGAATAATCTCTATGCACCAGAGAATTCATCAATGTTTCTCTCAGCGCGTCCTCTGGATAATCTTTGGTATCAGTTCGGTATAGTCCCTCAAATGTGGCCTTGGTTTGATTGTGCAGATCGAGATAGGCATACAAATCCTCCATCTGCTGAAACAACGAACCGGTAAACTCACGTCTATCTTGGAATACGCTCTGATCAACACCGGCAAAGGTTGCAGCCTTGATGGTACTCGGACATTGTTCGGACAGAAGCAACGCTACATTGGAGTAAATGTCGTCCGAGGAAACCATTCCCAAAGTCTGCATCTTAGCAGCATCATAGGGAACCTTCCTCTTGGCAAACTGTGCTTCAGCTGCCTGAAATGACAAATTCTGCTCCAAAGAGCGCATGGTTTCAAAACTGTCGCCATCGGTTTCTTTAATCATTTTTCGAATGGCGGTATCAGAGGCAGGATCTGTAGATGTACCATTGCGGACATACACGCCGCTGGGCTTTAATCCCTTACTGCCCAGATAATAGGGACGGTCTGTACCCTCCTGGACGGTCACGACGATAATTTGTTTATCATTTATCACCTGTGTCTCGTAGTGGACAAACATCGTAATATCAGGTTTGATGGAATCCCGAACCATATTATTTATTTGCAAGGTAACACGGTCGGCACTATCCACACCAATCACCGTACCATTGTCCTCAACACCAATGTAAAGAGTGCCGCCTCTTGTGTTAGCAAAGGCAATCACCTCTTTGCAAAGGTCTGCAACAACCGAAGACTTGAGTTCGATAGTTTCGCTCTCAATAAATGTCATAAGGCACCTCCTGTAGTTTTCCTAATCACCATTATAATCATTGTAGTCATTATAGTCATTTTTGTCAATTTATATTCATGTGGTGATTAGAAAACCTTGACACTTCTCACAGGTGAAAGTTTGCCCGGGGGCTGACCCCGGGCTTCTATTATTCAATCCTCCGTCCTATCAAAGCGGCATCGGTGTCC
>OGSD01003102.1_pt1 | contig 12961 bp, 6 predicted proteins | sample 1553571 | NCBI WGS metagenome assembly OGSD01 (sample SAMEA2580072, study PRJEB22360) | human gut metagenome | biome: human gut; feature: human-associated habitat; material: faeces | place: Denmark | collected 2008/2010 | reverse complement strand
CTTTGACTTTTGTATGATTCTTAACTCGTGCCATAGGGATTCCTTTCTCATTTTTCCTATTGCAAATATACGGATAAGTATCGAGATTAAGAAACAAATAAGAAACAAAATTGCACCAAATAAGAGCCAATTCACTGAAAGTACTGAAAACAACTGAAAATAAAAATAGGCTTATAAAACACTGATTTATAGCTTATTTATTATCACTTTATTGGGTGTTGTTTGCATTTTGTATATATACTGCGTAAATCTGGTAAATTAACACTCATTTTTAATGAGGAATGTGTTTTGTTTTTGTATAAACCTACATAAAATTAGGGATATTTTATGTAGGTTTGCATTGTTTTATCAAATATGAATCCTATGAATAATCTGATACGACATATAACAAGCCTTATATTTATTTCTTTTTTTCTGTCTGCCTATCCGATTTCTTATTCCTTTCGCGGTCTGTCAGAAACAAATGGATTATCTGATTTAACGGTCAGTGCCTTGTATAAAGACTCCGTAGGTTATCTTTGGATTGGAACAGCTACGTCTGTTGAATGTTTTGATGGTTTTCGTTTCAAGCATTATCCGATATTCGGAGATGATGAGAAACTGAAATGGGTGAATGTTATTGCAGAAACGCAAGGCAATCAGATTTGGGTGGGAAACGATATGGGCCTTTGGCGGATAAATAAAGAATCCGGTAAATTAGAACCGTTTGTTGCTGAAGTGATAAAATTCGGAGTTCGTTCTTTATTGACCGATGCGCAGGAAACCTTATATATTGGCAGCGAAAAAGGATTGTTTGTCTGCAAAAATAATGAATTGGAGCAGATTACTATCAATGCGGATATGTGGTCATCGGATAATTTCATAGTCGATTTGAATATGGGAGAAAAAGATACATTATGGATTCTGACCCGCTCCAAACTATATTCAATGAATCTGTCTACCCGAAAAATAACTTTATGTCCATACGGTGACAATGATAGACAGGATTATACTTATCGGAAAATGGCACGAATTGGTTCCAGGCTCTATTTAGGAACAATGGAACATGGAGTGGTTGTTTTCGATATATCGACAGGGAAGTTCAGGGATAATTGGATTGATTTGGGATGCAATGTAATTTCCTCTTTGTCGGGTGACGGAAAAGATATACTTTATGTTGGAACAGACGGAAATGGAGTACATTTTGTATCTGTCACGGAAAATAAGGTTATGAAATCTTTCTGCTATGAACCCGGTACTAATGGCGGAATCCGCTCTAACTCAGTCTATTCATTGCTGGTGGACAGAGAAGGATTGATATGGGTTGGATTCTATCAGTTGGGACTTGATTATACACTGTATCAGAGCGGGCTTTTCTCTACCTATTCTTATTCTCCTTATTTTGATTCAAAAGACATACCGGTACGGGCCATAGCTATCAATGAGAATGAAAGATTGATAGGTTCCCGCAATGGTTTGTTCTATGTTGATGAGAAGAATCGGCGTTTTAGGAGTTTCAAGTCACCTCAATTACGCTCTAATATGATAATGTGTATTTACCCGTTTCAGGGAAAGTATTATATCGGTACGTATGGTGGTGGCATGTATATACTGGATTCTTCTACATTAACTATCCGTGATTTTGAACCTTCGGAGACTCCTTTTGTGAAAGGGCATGTTTTCTGCATCAAGTCGGACAATGACGGTTGTCTGTGGATTGCCACTTCAATGGGCTTGTATCAGTATAAAGATGGCGAACAACTCAATCACTATACCAGTTCGAACTCCAAACTCCCGGAAGGGAATGTGCTTGATATATGCTTTGATTCTACAGGAAAGGGCTGGATTTGTACGGCTACCGGTTTATGTATCTGGGATCCTTCCACTCGTAGTATAAAATCAGATGTATTCCCCGAAGGCTTTATACATAAAGAGAAAATCAGGACAGTATATGAAGATTCTTCCCACGAGCTCTATTTCCTTCCGGATAAAGGCCCTATTTTTATTTCCGATTTGTCAATGACTCATTTCCGAAGATTCCAGCCGGGTACTCTTTTGGAAGGGAAAGATGCCATGTTTATGATCGAAGACCGTGAAGGGTGGCTGTGGATTGGTACGAATCTGGGCCTGTACCGTTATGATAAAAAATGTACAATTGTTCCTTATACTTTTGTGGACGGGTTGCCGAGCTCTGTTTTTATCACCTGTTTCCCTGTTATAGATGCTTCGGGAACAATTTGGTTTGGTAATTCCAAAGGATTGATTTATTTGACCAGGGATTTACGTGATATAAATGAAGAAAATAGTTATCCCCTGGCTATCACAGATGTATATGTGAATGGTAAAGAACCTTATCATCCTGCTATACAGAGAGAACAGCATCTCTATAAAGTCTCTTTGGAACCGTCGCACAAGAATCTGACTATCTGTTTCTCCGGATTTACCTATTCCGACCCTGTATATATGTCTTATGAATATAAAATGGAAGGGATGGATGATGATTGGCAGTTGTTGGGTGGTAAATCCGAACTGACCTATTATGACTTGTCTTCCGGGAAATATCAATTCAAAATCCGTCGGATTGGTGAGCCCGGTTCGGAAATCTGTTTATCAGTGACTATTGCTTCCTCTTTTAACGCGACCTTATGGGGAACAATTCTATTATTGATTGCAATAATATGCTTAAGCTATGCTTATTACCGGAGAAAAAAGAACTCTCCGGCTCTTGCAGCGGACGCCATAGAAACCGGAAAACCAGTAGTTGAAGAAAAATACAGAAAGAGCAATGTGAGTATGGAAGAATGTCATCGGCTGGCAGACGAACTGGACATGCTGATGCAGGAAAAAAGACTGTATGTTAACCCTGATTTAAAGATTGCGGATTTGGCGTCAGTGCTGAACGTCTCTCCATATACATTGTCCTACGTGTTTAATCAGTTCTTGAACAAGAATTATTATGATTATCTGAATGATTACCGCATAGCTGAGTTTAAACGGTTACTTAATGAGGATGAATATTCAAAATATACCTTAAGTGCTTTAGCTGAACTGTGTGGTTTTAGTTCTCGCACTTCCTTTTTCCGCTATTTTAAAAAGACAACTGGAATAACCCCGAACGAATACGTCCAAAGTATAGGACGAACTAATGAAGATTGATTGTCGGAGTCTCATATAATAATTTGAGACTCCAGTTTGTGATTGTATAATTGATTGATTATCAGTGAGTATTACGACTTCTGTTTTCCTTCCAATAGGATGAAATCTATCCGCCCTTTTTTATTGTTTCTTTTCCGTATTTACCATTTATATTTGCCAGCGTAATGATAAACAAAAATCTAAGCAATGGAAAATATAAACATGAAATCCACTCAACTGGTTGCTGACTCTTATAAGAGTTATCATCATTCCGTTTATCTTTATATCTATTATAAAATAGGTAAGGACGAAGAAGCAAAAGATCTGTCACAAGATGTCTTTTTGCGTTTGATGGACTATAAGCAGATATTGCGTCCGGAAACAGTGAAACATTTTATATTCGCGATTTGCCGGAATCTAGTAACGGACTATTTGCGTCGTTTTTACAAAGCTCAAGAAGTAACTTCCTATCTTTTCGACCGGGTTCCTACTTGTACCAATGAAGTGGAGAGCCAGATTATTGCCAATAATCTATTGACATGCGAATGGGAGAGAGCCAATCAGCTTCCTGAACAACGTCGGAAGATTTATATCATGAGTCGTTTCGAAAATAAATCCTCGGCTGATATTGCCGCCCAACTGGGAATTTCTTCCCGTACGGTGGAAAACCACTTGTTTATCAGTCGGAAAGAAATCCGTGAGTATATCCAAAAGTGTATCTAATATTAGAATAAATAGTATAAATGTTAGTTTTAAATTTTATGTATATGAAAAAAAATCTCTTCAGATTCTCATCGAGAAGATTTCTATTCTCTACGGTGATGGCCTCTGCCCTTGTAACAGGTGCTCCGCAGGCGGTATTTGCCTATGTGGGAGAAGTGCAGGCTGTTTCGCAGACTGGGGCAATCAAAGGTAAAATCGTGGATTCCTATGGCGAACCTGTTATTGGTGCCAATGTCAAAGTGAAAGGCACTACCAATGGTACGATAACGGATATGGATGGAAACTTTACTTTGAATAATGTATCAGGTGGTACGTTGGTGATTTCTTTTATTGGTTATAAGACGTTGGAAGTTTCTGTAAAAGGGACGAATCTGGCTAAAATTATCATGCACGAAGATACAGAGGTGCTGGATGAAGTTGTTGTGGTAGGTTATGGTACTCAGAAAAAAGAATCGTTGACAGGCTCGGTAACAGTGGTCGACCAAAAACTTTTTAAGGACAAAGGTACAGTGGCCAATCCGCTCTCGGCTATGCAAGGTCAGGTTCCGGGCTTACGCATCACCCGCTCGTCGGCTGCTCCCGGCGAAGAAGGATGGGGTGTCTCAATCCGTGGCTCTGTCTCAAAGAACAAGGTAGAACCTCTTTTGATTATTGACGGTGTACCAGCCAGTGGTGTGAGCGAGATGGTTCAACTCAATGCGGACGACATCGAAACCATTAACTTCCTGAAAGATGCTTCGGCTGCTATTTATGGCGCAAAAGCAGCGGGTGGTGTGATTTTGGTAACTACCAAACGTCCCGATGCCGGCAAAACCAGAGTGGAATATAGCGGTTCGGTTACACGTAAGATTGTAGGTTTGCAACCCCGCATGATGAGCATGGACGAATGGACGGACGGTGTGCTTCAAGCCCGTTTGAATGATGGCTATGGAGAAGACGACAACTGGGTGCGCTATGCCCGTTTGGCTAAAGCGATGAAGGGGAGTTGGATTAATCTGCATGGTGGAAACAATCCCGATGAAGATCCCATTCCGGGAGGATTCCGTGGTGTGGCCGACTTTGTGTTTCACGATATGAACTGGACTGATGTGCTGTGGGGAAATGCCACTTCTACCCAGCATAACCTCAGCGTAAGCGGAGGTTCGGAAAAATCGACCTACCGACTTTCGTTGGGGTATTTGAACGACCAAGGGACGCTGCAATGGGGGAACAACTCGAACGAACGCTATAACGTACGTTTATTCAACAGTTTCAAGATAAACAACCGTATCAGCTTGGAAACCAACATGTCAGCCAGTCGTCAGCATCAGGTGGCTCCTACACAGATTGGTAGTATATTAGGTAGTAGCATACCGCAGCCAGGGCTATCGGTTTCGACTATTGATGGCAAACCGTATGCGTGGGGAGGCATTCATACTCCCAACTGGTCGGCCGAATTGGGTGGTGACAATAAACTTGTGGTGACCACTATGAATGTGAACGAGATTTTGAAAGTGAACATTTTGGATGGTCTTGATTTTCAGGGCACTTTGGGTTACTCAACGAACAATGCGGCCCGTGACGAACAATATCTTTCGGTTGATTGGTATCAATACGACGGCACTCCGATTCTGAATGAGAACTCTCCCTATCCCGCAAAAGAAAAATCATCGTATACTAAAAGTTCTGCGCGTACCGACAATTACACGGCATCAGCTTTCCTCACTTATAAGAAATTATTTGATGAGGTTCACGACATATCACTTATGGGAGGTGTGCAATACGATTATGCCGCTTACGATTATAGCGGCACCAAAGCAATGGACGTGGAAGCGGCAATCGAATCGCTTAACGGTAAAGGACAAATTTACATAGACAAGGTAGACCGTTGGGAGGAAGCTATTCTCTCTTATTTCGGTCGCTTGAATTATAACTACAAGTCGAGATATATGGTCGAAGTGAATGCTCGCTACGACGGCTCTTCGAAATTCTTGCCCAAGAATCGCTGGAACTTCTTCTGGGGCGCATCAGCCGGATGGCGTATTACTGAAGAAAAATTCATGGAGAACTTGCGTGACTATGTGAATGAACTAAAACTACGTGCCTCATATGGTGAGGTAGGTAATCAAAATGGTATTGGACGCTATGATGGCATCCAACTTTACAATTACAAATCGAACAGTGGCGCTTTGTTGGGCAACTCGAAAGGAACCTATGTGGAATCTGCCGGACTGGTGAGCACCGTGCGTACTTGGGAACGTATCTACAACTATAACTTGGGGATTGACTTCGGATTCCTCAACAATCGCCTTACGGGTACGTTCGAGGTCTTTAAAAAGAAAAACGACAATATGCTGGTTTCGCGTCTGCACCCCGGTGTATTGGGTGGAACTGCTCCCAGTACTAATAGCGGTAAGTTTGAGGCCAATGGTTACGATGCCAGCTTGACTTGGCGTGACAAGATAGGCAGTTTCAACTACCATGTTGGCGGTACGTTAACTTATATGACCAACAAACTCGTTGATGGAGGTAACATCGTGGTGAGCGCAGGTTATAACGAAGCTGTGAATGGCTACCCACTCAACTCGGTATTTGGTTACCGCTATGTGGGCAAGGTACAAAACCAAGACCAACTGGACTATTACGTGGACAAATATGTGGGCAGCAACTCTATCGCTCTACCTGCCAACTTGCGTTTGGGCGACCACATGTATGAAGATGTGAACAAAGACGGTAAACTGACACAAGACGACCTTGTATTTCTTGGTTCCGACGACCCAAAATATTCGTTCTCGTTTAATTTCGGATGCGAGTGGAAAGGATTTGATTTCAATACCGTGTTCCAAGGTGTGGGCAAGCGTACCATTTATCGTGAAATCGACTCTTGGAAAGTGCCTTTTAAAGCTATTTGGCTGAACACTACTAACCAGTCGGTAGGTAATGTATGGAGTCCTGAAACTCCCAATAACCATTTCCCTACTTATTCAAACAGTAATGACATCAATAACTACAACTACATTCCCTCTACCTGGTCGGCCGATAACGGAGCTTACCTGCGTCTCAAAGAGATTGTACTAGGTTACACATTGCCAAAGGCATGGATGAATAAGAGCGGTTTTATCAGCAACCTGCGTATTTATGTATCGGGCGCCGACTTGTGGGAAAAATCGTATATCACCGATGGTTGGGATCCCGAAGCCACCCGCAAAGTGGAAAACAAGCAACGCTATCCGTTTAACCGCACCGTGACTTTCGGTGTGAATGCCACATTCTAATTTTTATTCTTAATATTGAAGATAACAATGAAAAAAATAGCATATATTTTAGGAATCATTTGCGCCATGACCATGCAGTCGTGTTTAGACCTTGAGCCCAAGACACAATTGGCGGATACCAACTATTGGAAGTCGCCCGAACACTTCAAACTTTTTGCCACCCAGTTCTACGGCTGGTCGGCCGACTTTCGATGGCTCGACGACAGTCAGCACGCTGATATTCGCTCGGACTTGTTTGCCGGTAGCACGGTGAACATCTATAGCAACGGAACAAACAGTATTCCGTCATCTGACAAGCATTATACCGACAATTACAATCGTATTCGTCAAACCAATACTTTATTGCAACAAGCCGATGCGTATGAACAACAAGCCGACATCGCCATTTCGGTGGGGGAAGCCCGTTTCTTCCGTGCTTATTGTTACTTTGAGTTGTTGCAGGCCTACGGTGACCTTATCATTACCCGCACGCCGCTCGACATCGACTCGCCTGAGATGCAGAAGGCTCGCAATCCGCGTACCGAGGTAGCTGACTTCATCATTGACGACTTGAAAGAAGCCGCTAAACTATTACCCGTCGATAAGGCTATCAGCAGCAGCGACGAAGGTCGCCTCTCCAGCGAAGCTGCTTTGGCATTTCTTTCACGTGTAGCCCTCTATGAAGGTACATGGGAGAAATTCCATAATGGTGGTCAAAATACCGAACGTACAAAAAATTTGCTCAATACCGCAGCACAGGCGGCTCATGATGTAATGGCGGGCGGAGCATTCGAGCTTTTTGCTCCTCAAGAATTGGGTACGGAAGCTTACAAATATCTCTTTATCTTGGAGAATGAAAAGTCGAACCCTGCCAGTATCAATAAAACAGGTAATAAAGAGTATATCTTTACCCGCCGTCACGACCCTGTTATCAATTCTATCGGGTTCAACATAACCCAAGGGCGTTTGGGTAATGCCTTGTATGTTACTCGTAAAATGGCTAATATGTATCTGCAAAGCAATGGGTTGCCCATCAATCCCCAAACGTGGAATTACACGAAAGTGGATGATGAATATAAAAATCGCGACAACCGCATGAACAATCAGCTTATGGTGCCCGGACAAACTTACTGGGGTACAAACGGCGGACGCATTGATTGGAGCGGCAATGCAGCCGAAATAGCCAATGCCTCGCATAGGAACTTCATGCCTCAGACGGGTACGGGGTACTTTCCTCACAAGTGGTGTAGCGAACGCGACGGAGTGCCTACCGGTATGGAAGCTTACGATTTCCCTATCATCCGCTATGCCGAGGTACTGCTGAACTATGCCGAAGCCGTGTTTGAACGCGATGGACAAATATCGGATGAAGACTTAGCCATCAGTTTGAACCTGACACGCAAACGCATCAACCCCGAAATGCCTGACTTGACTAACGACTTTGTTACGGCAAATAATTTGGATATGCGCACAGAGATTCGTCGTGAGCGTACCATCGAATTTTTCGATGAGAATTTCCGCATTGATGATCTGAAGCGTTGGAAAACGGCCGAAGACGAAATGCCGATGAACCTCACCGGTGTGAAGTGGAAAGGTACCGATTTTGAAAACAGATGGCCTGATGCTTCCTTTAAGGAGAAAGATGGTGAAGGTTGTATTATCCACGAGAAGGGACGCAACTGGCATGAAAAGCATTACTTATTGCCGCTGCCCACCGACCAGCTCAAACTGAACTCCAACTTGAAACAAAATCCGGGTTGGAACCAATAATCCATTCATTATTCATTTATAAAGTAATCGAATTATGACATACAAAAATATACTTCAAAAGGGTGCGTTTGCAGCACTGATGACGGCTGGCTTAGTGATGACCGTTTCGTGCAACGATGACGATGTATCCCCTGTTTTAGAAGAGAGAGTGCTCGTTAAGGAAATCAACCTTGAAGTGACCTCCGAACTGCCTCTGCTGATAGGCACTGACACTTTGATAAAATATACCGTAGGCCCTGATGAGGCTTTCAACAAAGAGGTGGTATGGAAATCGACTGTGCCCGATGTGGCTACCGTAGATGCCGAAGGACGCATCACGGCAGTGAAGGCCGGTAGTACGGTAATTTCGGCCAAGCCGGCTGTGGGTTATTCTGCCACTTCGACTATCAATGTGAAGGTGGTAAACGAAATTATTCACATCACTGATATCAATCTCACTAACGAAGATCTCGAAGTGTTTGTAACCTCAACTTTGCCCCTTACTTGGCAGACTACTCCGGCCGACCCCACTTACCCCGGGTTGATTTGGAAAAGCCTAACTCCCGATAAAGCCACCGTCAATGAAAAAGGCGAGGTGAAGGGCATAGCCGAAGGAAAGGCACGCATCCAAGTTACCGCTACCGACGACAAACATTTCACGAAAGAGTTTGAAATTAAGGTGAAGCCCATTATCTATATCGAAAGTATGGAATTTGTGAAAGAAACAGACAAACTGGCTTTGGGCGAAACCTACACTCCGCAGATGAATGTAACGCCGATAGATGCTACGCTTTCGTACATCGCATGGGAAAGCAGTAAGCCGGATGTTGTAGAGATTGACGAAAAAGGCCGGTTCGTGGCGAAGGCTTATGGCAATGCAGTAATTACCGCTTTGGCCGACTATGGTGATGGTAAACCTGTCAAAGCTACGATGAGTGTCAGCGTGAGCGAAGGTTTAATGAACGACCAGTTTACTGTCGAGAATATCTGGCAGCCATTCGGAAACTTTACCCACCGGGAATTTGAATGGATGGAGAATGACGGAGTACTTCGTATTTTCCCCGGTGAAGATAAGACTTACAAAGCTGTTCGCATTTGTCGCACCGGCGGTTTTGGGTTCAACGTAACCAACTATCCCATCTTAGCCTTTAAAATGAAATTTCCCGAAAATGTGTTCGAAGCATCAACGAGTATAGAGTGGTATCTAGACATTTGGGGCGGAAGCGGTATTACCGTAGCCGGTAAATATGGCGAAGATACCGATAAAGGAAAAAATGCCATGACTGTGGTAGATTGCGGTGAATACAAAGTATTCTACGCCGACTTCACGAAGAAATTCCTTGGCAAAAATCAACAGTATATGCCTACCTCATTGACGAAGTACGACACGGTGGAACTTCAATTTTGGAAAATATGGTATGAAACCAATGAAACAGGTAGCATTTATGTGGATTGGATAAAGACTTTCGAATCGGAACAAGAACTGAAAGATTTGATAAAGAACGAAAGTGGTAAACAATAGCATCTACTTTCTCTGGAAACTGATTGAATAACAAAATGAAAATTGAATGTATGAAAAATCTGATTTATACCTTCGTGAGCAGCATAACGTTTGTGTTGCTGATCGGCTGTAGTGCTGAGTTTGAGAATGGAACTCCCGAACCATGGCAACGCGAAATCAACCCCAATGAAAATTATGAGTACATCATCAAGCATCCTTGTCTGGTGAACACCGAAGCTGACTTTGAACGCGCACGCCGCAAAGTGAACGAACGTGCCGAACCTTGGATTAGCGGTTGGGAAAAATTGTGCGAAAGCCGATTTGCCCAACTGAGCTACAACGCAAACCCGCAAGAAGAAATTGTACGTCACTCGCAAGGTGGCAACTTCAATACGGCCGCTTTCGATGCCGGTGCCGCTTATCAGTTGGCTGTACGCTGGAAAATTTCGGGAGATGAAGATTATGCCAAGGCAGCTGTTAAAATTCTGAACGGATGGGCTAAGACTTGTAAGGGGGTGAATTATAAAACATGGCCCGACGACAGCCATCGTCTGCTTGCCGCCGGATTTATCGGATACCAGTTTGCTGCTCCCGCTGAATTGATGCGGGATTACGAAGGCTGGAAAACCGAAGATTTTGAAGTCTTCAAGAAATGGATAGATAAAACTTTCTATCCTATCTGTGATGATTTTTTGGATAACCACTTTAATTCTTCAGCCATTTCGGGTTGGATGAGTTGGGATCTGCCCGCCATGCTCACGATTCTTTCTATCGGCGTGCTGAACGATGACGATGCCAAGATTAAACAAGCCTTGGAATTTTTCTATCACGGAAAAGGTATGGGCTGTATCGAATGGTCGGTGAAAGGCATGCACGAGGATCCTGCGGGAAAAGTGAAAGGCAGACATTTGGCACAGAGCCAAGAGATGGGACGCGACCAGGGGCACGCTACTCTCAACGTAGGCTTACACGCTTACTTCTGTCGTACAGCCTATAACATGGGTATCGACCTTTTTGCCTATAACGACAACATCATTCTCGACCTCTGCGAGTATACGGCTAAGTATAACTTAACTTCGGCCGAAGATGTGGAAATGCCTTTCGAACCTTACTATCACCCCAAATACGGTTGGCACGAGAAGGTGTCGGCCGACGGTAAAGGGCGTGCCCGTCCGGGATGGGAACTCCTTTACAACCATTATGCCAAGGTGAAAGGTATGAATGCTCCATATTCGCAAGCTTTTGCCGAAAAAGAACGCCCCGAAGGATATGGCGAGCGTGGTACTGCCGAAGCCGGTGATTTGGGGTTTGGAACATTATTGTATACTGAAGAATAACTTTTTGAGATTTTCTTACTGATTTCAAGGAGTTAAGAGGTTAGGCTTCTTAACTCCTTGACGTTACTCAATGGAAACCCTCACAACCCTTTATCTTATGATAAATAGATTATTTTCTACCTTATTATTCCTTTCCTGTCTTTTTGGTGGTTTGTCTCAAACGGCAAAGGCGCAAAACAACGAGTGGGAAAATCCCACCAAATATGAGTGGAACAAAGAGAAACCACACGCTGACTTTCGCCTTTATGAGCGGACAGATGATGCTGTGAACGATAATCCACAAAAATCGTCTTGGCAATACTCATTGAATGGTACGTGGAAATTTGTTTATGCTCCCTCTATCGCAGAAAGCATAAAAGATTTTTATTGTACAGATTTATCCGACAATGATTGGGATACAATTATTGTCCCTTCCAACTGGGAAATCCAAGGATTCGGTGAGCCGATAATCCGCAACATTCAGTATGTGTTTTCACCCAATCCACCTTATATCGACGTTGATAATCCTGTGGGGACTTACCGGCGCACATTTACGGTTCCTCAAAACTGGCAGGGGCGTGAAGTGTTGTTGCACTTCGGTTCCATCAGCGGCTACGCCCGTATCTATGTGAACGGACAGCAGGTGGGTATGACTAAAGCATCCAAGACTCCGGCAGAATTTAATGTGACAAACTATTTAAAAAAAGGAGAGAACTTACTTGCTGTACAGGTGTATCGCTGGCACGATGGCAGCTATATGGAAGACCAGGATTTTTGGCGTCTAAGCGGTATCGAACGCGATGTTTTTCTGACCGCTTATCCCCAAACGACCATTTGGGATTTCTTTTTGCATGCAGGACTGGACGATACCTACCGACACGGGCAATTTCGGGCTACTGTAGACTTGCGTTCGTTCAATGCTAATGCAACTCTACAAAAAGGGACACTTACACTCGAATTGAAGGACGCAGGGGGGAAGACTGTCTTATCTGCGCAGAAAGCATATTGTATCTCAGATATAAGTACTACACTTACTTTCGAAGGCACTGTGCGCAATGTACGGAAATGGAGCGCTGAACACCCTTCGCTTTACGACTGTATTCTGACACTTCGAGCCAATGACGACAAGCAACAGACGGTAGTGGCTCATAAAGTCGGATTCCGTCGCATTGAGATTAAGAATACACGGCTACTGGTAAATGGTGTACCCACCTATATAAAAGGTGTTAACCGTCACGAACATAACGACAGCTTGGGACATACGCAGACTCGCGAAATCATAATGAATGATTTGCGACTGATTAAACAACTGAACATGAACGCTG
>OGSD01003081.1_pt1 | contig 13040 bp, 9 predicted proteins | sample 1553571 | NCBI WGS metagenome assembly OGSD01 (sample SAMEA2580072, study PRJEB22360) | human gut metagenome | biome: human gut; feature: human-associated habitat; material: faeces | place: Denmark | collected 2008/2010 | reverse complement strand
GAAGCTTCATTCTGACAGCCGTCATCTTAGGCAGTTTCAAATATTTTCCTTCCAGAAAGATATTTCCATTCACTACGTTTGTTGTATAAGATTTTCTTGATGACTTCTTTGATTTGAAACGCGGAAATCCTGCAGATGGTTCACGAAAAAACTTATGGAATGCGCTTTCCAGATGCATCTGTACATTTGCTAACGCCAATGAATCCACCTCTTTCAGCCAGGGATATTCTTTCTTGTAACTGGCTGGTGTGTTCCTTAACATCTTTTTTTCTTTTTTATAATGTTCCATTTTATCTGCAAGCATACAGTTATAGATAAATCGGCTGCAGCCGATTGTTTTTTCTATTTGCACACGTTGTTCTGCATTTGGATAGATTCTTATTTTTACTGCCCGATTTATTTTCCTCACCTTATTCCTACATATGAATGATTTCAATCATCGTTTTTTGAACAATATGTTCTCTTTTTATTATTATAATACAATTCCAACACGCGAACAAGTGTTTTCTTTTTCGTTTATAAAATTCTTTTGAGCATTTATGCTCAGATCTACAATTCATCTCCCACCTATAGAGGAAGGAGAATTCTTGCTATGTTATGTTAAAAAGTCCTACTCCATAATGATATTCTCTTGCCGGTTTTAAAACATCGTTTAAATTTACTAACATGAATAATCCCCCTTTAATTTTTAATAGTTCTTTTAAAGAACTATTATCTTTTAAATTTACTCACCGACATATATCGGTGAGTTTATTGGTGTATATTTTTACAAAGAAAAATTTACACAAAAAACTGTAATTCCCCTTTGAAAATACTGTTTACTACCAATGCTGCCGCACCGACCAGCTGTGCCTGCTTGCCGAAATAAGCCTTCTTGACCGGAATATTCCATCCATCCTGTGCGATCTTACGGTCATTGATCAGTACCTCCAGTTTCTTTACGTAATCCTCCGGCCAATCTATTCCATCATATCCAAGTACGATCATCTCCGGCTGGAGCATATTGATAATGCTTACCAGTCCTGCACTGATATCCTGAATCATTTCTTCCAGAATATCCTCAACTTCCGGTCTGTCATGAATCTTAAAGTAATCCGCATAAGGCAGATTCAGCCCGGTTATTTTTTTCAGTTTTTCTCTGACCACATAACTGCTCGCATACATTTCCAGACAACCTCTGTTTCCGCAGGAACACTGCAGTCCTTTACTGTTAATGCTGACATGACCAAGCTCTGTTTCAAATCCTCTGTGACTATGAAAAACCTCTCCTCCACATACAAAGCCGGAACCAATACCATTGGATACAGCAAGAAGAAGGAAATCCTGTTCCGCCTTGCCGATTCCAAACAGTTTTTCTGCCAGTGCTGCACAGTTGTTATCATGATCAAAATAAACCGGAAGATTATATTTCTTCTGGATTGCTTCTTTGATCGGGACATGCTTAACTCCATAAAATCGCGGTGGATTCAGAATAATTCCGTTGCGGATATCTACCGGCCCGATAGAAGCAATGCCAATTCCCAGAATATTTTTCTCCTCTTCCATCATCCGGTCAATCAGTTCAAAAACATTCTGAATCAGAATATCCCCTGTCAGCTCGCCAAATTCTATGGTCTCTGTGCGGAATATCTGCATGTCCAGGCTGCAGAGCACAGCCTGGATATTTGTTCGGAAAACAAGAATTCCTATGATCTTCGGGGCCTGATCAGCAACTTTGAGAATGATCGGATTCCTGCCGCAGACTTCTGTAAGCTCTTCCTCACATTCCTTTACAATTCCCTTCTCCATGAACTCTGCCACAATATTGGTCACTGTGGTTTTGGCAAGGCCAGTCCTCCTCGAAAGTTCAATTCTCGTATTACAGGTTCCCGTAGCGATCAACTGAAAGATCAGTCCTCTGTTGAACTGTTTGGATGTTATGCTGTTCTTGCCATTTCCTTTTTTCATGTTTACCTGCATGATCATTTTCCCCTTCAAATCATGATATGATGCCAGGGCAAGATCCCCGGCCATTAAATACAGGGAGTATTATTTTTCTTTGATCGTAATACTCCATGTATTGGTATATTCCTGTCCACTTTCAAGCGAAAGCAGATCTGCCTGTTTTTCCAGATCCTCGACTACATTTTTGCGTGAAGGAAGCGAACTCCACGGCTCAATACAGACATAATCTACTTCTACATGTGGCCAGTGCCAGATTCCAAGATAATCCATATCCGGAAATGCGACTGTGATCTTTTTGCTGCCTTTTGCACTTTCAAGTGTTACTTCCCTCGGCATTTCTTTCAACACGATTGCATCATCATCGAACAGATTATGCTCCAGATTCAGATAACGGCCTTCTTCCAATGCAAAAGCCTCATCCTCCTCCAGTACGAAACAGTCCTCCGAAAAAAGAATCCTGCGTGGTTTTGGATCTTCGCCAAAATCAATCCTGTAATCCTCAAATTTCAGATTCTTCTCAATCGGAATCTGGAATCCCGGATGTCCGCCGATACCGAAATACATCTTCTTATCATCGGTATTCTTTACCCGATATGTAATTGTGATTTTTTCTCCTTCAAGTTTCCATGTGATATCAAGTGTAAACTCAAAAGGATACTGTTTTCTTGTTTCCGGTGAGCTTACAAGGCGCAGCGTCAAGGAATCTGCTCTCTGCTCAACAAGCTCCATCTCATCATACGGAAGAAATCCGTGAATATCCATATGATAAACGGTATCCTGGTATTTATAGCTTTTTTCTGTCATTCGACCGATATAGGGAAATAGATTCGGTCCTCTGTCTGTCCATGTTGCAGCGTCTCCCTGCCACAGATATTCCTGTCCTTCTGCATCTTTGACAGACTGAAATTCTCCCCCCTTGGAAGAAATCACCAGTGTAAGTTTCTCATTACTGATCGTATAGTTCATGTCTTCACCCTCCTTGTGTTTTCTCATTATAGCACGTCAAACTTTCAGTTTCTATCTTTTTATAACAATCACCCTTTTATAGTCTGTCTTTTTACCACATTTTATCTTTTTATTGCAATTCCATTCTCATTCTTTTATAATAAGAATTAGATTGTTTTACAGACAAATTGAAAAGAAACGAGGAATCCATATGAGCGAAAAAACTGTCGTTGTTGCTCTTGGTCACAAAGCCCTGGGCGCAACTCTTCCAGAACAGAAACAGGCTACCAAGGCCGCTGCAAAAGCCATTGCAGATCTTGTAGAGGATGGTGCACACGTTGTCATCTCCCACAGCAACGGACCTCAGGTCGGCATGATCCATACAGCTATGAACGAATTCGGTAAGGCACATCCTGATTATACCTTTGCGCCAATGTCTGTATGTTCTGCCATGAGTCAAGGATATATCGGATATGATCTTCAGAATGCAATCCGTGCAGAACTGATCTCCAGAGGAATCTACAAACCGGTCGCAACGATTCTCACCCAGGTTGTGATCGATCCTTATGATGAAGCTTTCGGGGAACCAGAGAAAATCATTGGACGTATTCTTACTTCTGAAGAGGCAGAAGCAGAGGAGGACAAGGGAAACTTTGTTACAGAAGTTGGAAATGGCGAATATCGCAGAATCCTTGCAGCCCCGAAGCCACAGAAGATCGTGGAACTTGAAACGATCCGTACTCTTGCAGATGCAGGACAGGTCGTAATCGCAGCCGGCGGCGGCGGAATCCCGGTCATGGAACAGGGAATCGATCTCCATGGTGCAAGTGCTATCATTGAAAAAGACTTTGCAAGTGAACTTCTCGCAGAGGAATTAAATGCAGATACTCTTCTGATCCTCACCAGCGTTGAGAAAGTCAGCCTGAATAAAGATACTGACAAAGAAACTTATCTGGACACTGTTTCTGTAGCTGATGCCCGCAAATACATCGATGAGAATCAGTTTACAGCAGGCTCCATGCTTCCAAAGATCGAAGCTGCGGTCGCATTTGCAGAAAAAGGCAATGGACATCGCACCATCATCACAGATATTGCTCATGCAAAAGATGGCTACAAAGAAAAGACCGGTACTATCATTAAATAATTGGAGCATTCTTAAATGGAAATAAAAAACAGAACTTTATCGAATTTTGCAGAACTGGTACGAACCGGAGAATGCAAGAAATTCAGAGGCCGTCTGAAGGTCGGTGTGGATCTCGGTACTGCCAATACGGTCCTTGCGGTTGTTGACAGCACAAACAGACCGATTGCAGGTGTCTCCGCACCTTCTCATGCAATTCGTGACGGTGTGATCGTAAATTATTATGAATCCGTTCAGCTTGTCACAAAGCTGAAAGCAGAGCTCGAGGAAAAACTTGACACCGAGCTCCCCTATGCTGCTGCTGCCATCCCTCCGGGAGTTTCCGAAGGCAGTGTCAAAAGCATCGGCTATGTACTGGAAGGTGCCGGATTCGAAGTGATGAATATCGTAGATGAGCCGACTGCTGCCGCTGCTGTCCTCAAGATCACAGACGGTGCAGTTGTTGATGTCGGCGGCGGCACAACCGGCATCAGCATCCTCAAAGATGGCAAGGTCATCTACACCGATGATGAAGCAACCGGCGGAAGTCATATGACCATGACAGTTGCCGGGCATTATAAGATTCCTTACGAAGAAGCTGAAGTTCTAAAGACTACTCCTGAGAAAGAGGATGAAATCTTCCCGGTCGTCAAGGCTACCATAGAGAAAATGGCAACCATCACTGAGAAATTTCTCAATGGTTATCAGGTGCCTGCAGTTTATGTTGTAGGTGGCTCCGCAAGCTTCAGGGAATTCACAAATGTATTCGAGAAAAAACTGAAATTACCGGTATATCGTCCGGTTCATCCACTTCTTGTAACTCCACTCGGAATCGCATATAATTGCGAATTACCGCCAGTTACACCGAAGAAAAAATAATAATTCTGCAAAAAATTGCCGGTACACTATGATGTACCGGCTGTTTTATTATTTTTCTGATTTACATTGATTTACGTTCTGCAATCTCTGCCATCTTTGCTTCGTTCAGTCGTGTATCACCATGGACACGGCTGTAAGAAAGATATCCATTCATTCGGTCGATCTTGGTCAGGTTATGGGAACCGCATACCGGACACACATCCATCTCCAGTTCCTGGTGACCGCAGTCATCACAGTATGCCAGAGAAAGATTGACACCTTCATAATATCCCAGATTCATTGCTCTGCGGATCAGAGTACGGATGGCTTCTTTATTATAGCCAATCGGATAACGTACATACTGGATCTTACCACCATTACAGAGTTCCCAGAATCGTCCCTCCAGATCCTGTTTCTCAATCGGAGTTACATCCTCTGTTACATGGCAGTGGAAGCTGTTGCTGACATACGGTCTGTCAGAAACACCCTCAACAATTCCGTACATCTTACGGAACTGTTCTACCTGCAGACCGCAGAGACTCTCTGCCGGTGTACCGTAGATTGCATACAGATATCCATCTTCCTGCTTAAACTGGTTTACTTTATCATTGATGTATTTCAGAACTTCCAGGGCAAACTGGCCATCTTCACGGATTGACTTACCATTATAAAGCTCCTGCAGTTCATTCAGTGCTGTAATACCAAAAGAAGCTGTCATTGGCTTCAGAAGCTTGCCGATCTTTTCATTTGGTTTCAGATGACCGCCATAGAAACCGCCCTCGCAGTATGCCAGTGGGTTCGTGGAAGCACGCATCTGTCCCAGGTATTCATAAGTACGGATATGCAGATTACGGATCATCTGCAGATAGAAATCCAGCACCTCATAGAAATCTCTGCTCTCGGCTCTTGCTTTCGCCAGGATCATTGGAAGATGAAGGCTGACTGCACCGATATTGAAACGTCCGACAAATACCGGTGTATCTTTATCATCTGCCGGATACATACCGCCGCGTTCATACCACGGACTTAAGAATGCACGGCACCCCATTGGGCTGATAACTTTGCCATACTGTTTATACATGCTGGCGATATAACCCTTGCCTGTCAGAGACAGCCAGTCCGGATACATCGTCTTTGCTGAACAATCCACACCGGCTTCAAAAATATCTTCACATGATTTTCCAGGTCCATGAAGATTTTCATCATAAAGAAATACGATCTTCGGGAACAGTACCGGTTTCTTGTGCCCCTTCTTACCCTGACCGCCTTTGTGTACCTCCAGAAGAGAAATATTACACATCTTCTCAAACTGTCCGGTTCCAAGTCCCAATGTAACTGTAACGAACGGATAATCTCCACGGGAAGAACCTACTGTATTAAGTTTGTACTCAATTCCCTGCCATCCCTGGTCAAAATCACGTCTTACTTTATCCAACGCATATTCGATTGCTTTTTCCTCTCTGCCGTTCCAGTTCTCATCCGCATATTTCAGAAATTCACTGATATATTTATCATAACTCTTCTGTGCATATGGTCCAAGGATCTTGTCAACTTCCGGTACGGTAAAACCGCCATACTGCTGTGCCGCAGTACTCAGGATAATATCTCCCATAACATCAAATGCAGTATCCAGTGTCTTCGGCTCATTGTACCAGACATTACCCATCTCAAAGCCGCCTTTTAATACGGAGCCAACGTCAAACAGACAACAGTTCATCGTATCCAGACGTGCTGACTGGTCATGAATATAGATATATCCATCTTTACATGCCTGCAGCTCGTTGCGGTTCATAAAAAACTTACGATACAGTTCCTTATTCAGTTCATTAAAGATCAGGCTTCGCTTCGTAGCAACCAGCGCACTGTCGGTATTTGCATTGCTCTTGTCCCCGATGTAACGGATTGCCTGGCTCTTTGTATATACGTCGTCCATCATGTGGATAAAATCAAGTTTATAATTACGATAATCACGATAGCTCTTGGCAACTGCCGGATTCACACGCTCCAGAGCTCCTTCAACGATATTATGCATCTCCTGGATCTCAATCTCATTTTTTCCAAGAGAATCTGCATGCTCCTGTGCAAAACGACAGATAAAATCTTTTTCTTCCGGTGAAAATTTATAAAGGATTCGTGCGGCAGATTTGTTTACTGCTTTCACGATCTTCTGCGGATCAAATTCTTCTCTTGTTCCGTCTTTCTTAATTACATAAATCATACCTTGTCTCTCCTGTTTGCTACTGTTTATAGGGTTTTTCACTGTTTGCGTCGTCCTGAGTGACGACACTTCCCCCATCGCATTCTCCCCATATATTGTGTTGCATATGAGAGTATAACACAATATCATGTGAAATAAAAGGGGGAATTTCATTTTTTATTGTCTGAAATCTTCCCCCGAAAATCCATTATTAAACTAATATTTTAATCTTCCCACTCCATCAGATAAACACTGTCAAAGTCACTCTCTTCGGATTCTACCTGAATCGTGTCACCTTCTTCAAATGTCAGAAACAGTGTATCCTCACCATCTTTGAGTGTATATTGTTCGTTATCTGCTTTCTTTCTGGTAACAGTAAGTGTCACTTCGGCGCTGGAAGTAAAAACGCCATATTTTCCTGCTTCAAACTGGACGCCAGCCTGTGCCGGTCCATATCCTGCACCAATCGAATAATCCTTGTATCCCTGCTCATCATCCCAGCTGTAAAAATATGTACCCGGATCTGTGGTCTCAGCGGTATCTGTCTGTATCTCACTGCTATTCTCAACCTCAGACTGAATTGCTTCTTTTATGACACCACCCAGATCTTCAGCCAGTGGTGCAACTGCTGCAAGAATAATAATGATCACCCAAAGTATCCCAAGTTTTGAATGCTTCTTAGTTTTTGCAGGCCGGATTTTTTCTCTGCCAAAAGATGTATTCCGATTGCCAGCAGCCTTTCCGGCACTTCCTTTCCCCGGGGATCCGACTCCGGCGCTCTGTGTCTGCATGATCTTACGGGCCTTATCTGATGCATGTCGATAGTGATCACTCCGGCTCTCATTCAGATGATACAGGATTTCATCATTGCGGTATGGCATACCACACTCTTTACATCGTCCATTTACAACCGTTCCGTCACATAACGGACATTTCATAGACAACACCCCCTTAATTCAAATCATTTCTCCGATTTCACTTCAAATTGCTGTATTCATTATTGTATCCTTTTTATTGCAATCTTACAAGGTAAAAAAATTGCAATACCGACTTTTTCTTGCTATAATAGTTACATTAAATCTAGGAGGATTATTATGGAACAAATCAAGATTCCTGACGGGTATCATTCAGATCTGAATCTGCATGATACACAGGTTGCAATTAAAACTGTCAAAGACTTTTTCCAGCAGACACTTTCCCAGAAGCTGAATCTTCTCCGTGTTTCTGCTCCTATCTTTGTATCTCCATCCTCAGGTCTGAACGACAATCTTAACGGTGTAGAACGTCCGGTAAGCTTCGACATCAAAGGCCAGGATGAAAACGCTGAGATCGTACATTCCCTTGCCAAATGGAAACGCTATGCGCTGAAGAAATACGGCTTTGCTCATGGCGAGGGCCTTTATACAGATATGGTCGCGATCCGTCGTGATGAAGACCTGGACAACATCCATTCTGTATATGTTGATCAGTGGGACTGGGAAAAGATCATTTCCAAAGAAGAACGTACCATGGAAACTCTGATCAACACAGTCCGCTCTATCTACAGTGTACTCCGCAAAACAGAGAAATACATGGCTGTACAGTATGATTATATTGAAGAGATTCTGCCAAAAGAAATTGCCTTCGTTTCCACCCAGGAACTGGTAGACATGTATCCGGATCTGACTCCAAAGGAAAGAGAATACAAGATTGTCAAAGAAAAAGGCGCTGTATTCCTTATGCAGGTTGGTAAGACTTTGTCCAACGGAGAACGTCATGACGGACGTGCACCGGACTACGATGACTGGGAACTGAACGGAGATATCCTTGTATATTATCCTGTTCTTGACATTGCTCTGGAGCTTTCATCCATGGGTATCCGTGTTGACGAAGAAGCACTTGACCATCAGCTGACAGAAGCCGGATGCGATGACCGCAGAGAGCTTCCTTTCCAGAAAGCAATTCTGAATAAAGAACTTCCATACACTATTGGCGGTGGAATTGGCCAGTCCCGTATCTGTATGTTCTTCCTTCGCAAAGCTCATATCGGAGAAGTCCACGTATCCCTGTGGCCAGAATCCATCACCAAAGCAGCCGAAGAATCCGGAGTAAATTTATTATAAAAGAAGTGAGCAGTAACGTAAATCTGCTGTAAAAGTTACTACTAAGCATTTCTTCTATAGTATGATTTCACCAAATTTTAATAATTGAATTATTGACAGACAGGTACCTTCATACTATCATATCAATAGCAACTGACATAAATTGTTTCAGTAAATATACATCAGCTGTTCACAGCTGCAACATATATGAAAGACCGAGGTACTTACCGTGAATATTTTATTTTTCCTGACACCCAAAAGTGATGTAGCCTATATATTTGAGGACGAGACACTTCGCCAAACTGTTGAGAAGATGGAACACCGCAAATTCTCCTGTATTCCTCTCCTGAGTATGGATGGCCGTTATACCGGCACGATTTCCGAGGGGGATATTCTATGGGGCATCAGACGACTGAATATCAACAGCACCGACCTGAAGGAAATGGAAAATGTCTCTATAATGGCTATCCCGCGACGCGCCACTTATAAACCGGTACACGCAGATGCTGATATGGAAGACCTTCTGGATCGTGCGATCAATCAGAATTACGTCCCGGTAGTTGATGATCAGGGATATTTCATCGGAATCATCACACGTAAAGAAATCATCAAATACTGTTACAAAGAAATGAAAGAATTAAGCATTCTTCGTAAAAAAGAAGAAGCCGACTCCTGAATGGAGCGGCTTCTTTTTTAATCTTTAATCCGGAATCACCGGAACTGCATCCGCCGGTATCGGGCAGACAAAACCATCTTTTGTTCTCTTTTCAAATTCTGCTTTTGCCTCATCCAAGAGAGATGTATCTTCAATCAGATCAATTGCGGTTGCTGCAATAACTTTTCCTGCGTGGACCGCTGCTTTATGTCCAATCTCTGTGCGGTCACAGGAAACATTCTGCCAACTGTGTCCCGGGCATCCATTCGGCCATGCTGCTACATGGATCTGGGCTGTCGGTGTCAGCCAGCTTACATCTCCAACATCAGTAGAGCCAGCCTTAAAGGCATCCTTCTGATACAACGGTGTAAGGAATCCATTCATTGCATGTCCGTATTCCTTCTGCATCTTCTCCACCTGTTCTTTTGCATTCTCATCATTTTCTGCTGCAACTCCAGGTACACCGCTGGAATCATAAGTCTCAGCGAGTGCATCCGCATAAGCATTTTCTTCTTCTGTATATTCCGGAACACCAAGTTCTTCAAAATTCTTGTAGAGAACTCTCTCCAGTGCAAAGTTGCTTACGGTATCTGCAAGACCGTCTATGAATTTCTTTTCATAAGTAGTCTCTGTCATCAGAGCAGCACCCTCTGCGATCTTATCCACACGCTTCTGAAGCTCCACTGCCTCTGCCACATGGTTGGAACGGACCATATAAAGAACGCTTGCACGAGGCTGTACCACGTTCGGGCTGCATCCGCCGGCATCTGTGATCGCATAATGGATACGTGCTTTATCACTCATGTGCTCACGAAGGAACTGCACTCCGATATTCATAAGCTCAACTGCATCAAGAGCACTGCGTCCCTTCTCAGGTGCACCGGCGGCATGTGAAGCGATGCCGGTAAATTTGTACTGTGTCTGGATACAGGAATTTGAAGAGCCTGTAGCCACCTCATTCACATCTTCCGGATGCCAGGTAAGTGCTGCATCCAGTTTTTTCCAAAGACCATCACGAGCCATAAATGCTTTTGCAGCACCACCTTCTTCTCCCGGGCATCCGTAAAGGATCACTGTACCAGAAACATCATTCTGTTCCAGATATGCCTTGATTCCAAGAGCAGCTGCAAACGCACCTGCACCAAGAAGATTATGTCCGCATCCATGACCATTTCCACCAGCGTTTTTTTCTTTACGCTCGATAAGGCCACCTTCCTGAGAAAGTCCTGAGAGAGCATCGTACTCTGCAAGAATACCTATATATGGTCGTCCGTGTCCATACGATGCTGCAAACGCAGTCTCAATATTGCAGGTTCCGCGTTCCACATCAAATCCTTCTTTTTCCAGTGCTTCGCAGTAGGTTTCCGCGGATTTGAATTCCTGAAGAGAAAGCTCTGCGAATTCCCAGACTTTATCGGCAATGCCAGCGATCAGAGACTTTTTTTCTTCAATTGTCTGCAGTGCAGACTGTTTTTGTGTTGTCATCGTATCGTACCTTCTTTCTATAAAATTAAGAAAAGACAAAGGCAACCAGAGTATTCTGGTCACCTTCATTATTATAATACCTTAGATAAAAATTCCTGCAGACGCGGATTCGTCGGATTATCAAAGATTTCTGTCGGAGTGCCATCTACAAGAAGCTTTCCGTCTGCCATGAAAAGAACACGGTTTCCGACTTCACGCGCAAATCCCATCTCATGTGTTACTACAACCATGGTCATACCTTCCTTGGCAAGCTCTTTCATAACATCCAGAACCTCACCTACCATCTCCGGATCAAGTGCGGATGTCGGCTCGTCAAAAAGCATAACCTCCGGCTCCATTGCAAGTGCTCTTACGATTGCAACACGCTGTTTCTGTCCACCGGAAAGCTGAATCGGATATGCCCCTGCACGGTCTGCAAGTCCAACACGCTCCAGAAGCTCCAGGGCTTTTTTCTCTGCGTCTTCTTTGGAAACGCCTTTGACTTTCATCGGTGCCAGAGTCATATTGTCCAGAATGGTCATATGCGGAAACAGGTTAAAATGCTGGAAAACCATTCCCATTTTCTGCCGAAGTCCATCGATATCAAGTTTTACGGTCTTGCCGGAAGCATCTTTGTATTTCTTCTTGGTGATGTCCACACCGTTAAAAATTATCTCACCGTCTGTCGGCTCTTCCAGAAGATTCAGACTGCGAAGAAATGTGGATTTACCGGAACCGGATGGTCCGATGACTACCATTACGTCGCCTTTGTTGATATCTGCTGTCACACCGTCCAGTGCTTTAATCGCGCCTCTATGATAATGTTTCTTGAGGTTTTTTACCTGAATCAGACTATCGCTTGTCGCCATGGCTCATTCTCCTTTCGAAATATGCAATCAGTTTGGAGGTTGGGAAGCACAGGCAGAAGTAAATAGCTGTAGCTACCAGCAACGGCTCGATGATAATGAATGTCGCACCTTTGACTGCGTTTACGGCAGACATGATATCCTGTACACCGATGGTGTATGTGATCGCGGATTCCTTGATGATAACAACGAATTCATTCGCGATCGCCGGCAGAATGTTCTTGAGTGCCTGAGGAAGAATGATGTAACGCAGGTTCATAGTCTGAGAAAGTCCAAGGGAACGTGCTGCTTCTGTCTGTCCCTGGTCAATAGACTGAATACCAGCTCGCATGATCTCGCAGAGATATGCGCCTGAGTTCATACCAAGTGCAACAACACCCGGGAAGAAACGATTGAATTTGATAAATCCAAACAGCTGGAATGATGGAAGATCGATCATTCCGAACACACCGTAATAAATGATAAAAATCTGTACCAGTACCGGAGTGGAACGAAGAATCTCTACATAAGCAGTTGCGATAAAAGAAAGGGGATTAAATTTGGACAGCCACACCAGCGGTCCTCCCTCTCTCAGATGTCCATTACGGTCTACTGCCAGAGCACGGAACGGACGGATGTTTGACATACGCATCAGTGCGAGGATCAGAGCAAGAACAAAACCAATCGCTACTGTAAACAGTGACAACAATACAGTTACGAGAAGACCCTGTCGAAACAGCTGTGCATATGGGGCAATTTTGCCAAAATTAGATAATTTAATAAAACTGTCCATATAAACTCCTTTCATTGTATAGTTAATTTTCATATATCATTGCTGAATACTGAACTTAATTACTTAAGTTTAAACAGCAACAATTCCTCCCCATATATATCTGGGGAGGAATCTATGATTTTTGTTTGTGTTGCCTGA
>OGSD01003080.1_pt1 | contig 13041 bp, 9 predicted proteins | sample 1553571 | NCBI WGS metagenome assembly OGSD01 (sample SAMEA2580072, study PRJEB22360) | human gut metagenome | biome: human gut; feature: human-associated habitat; material: faeces | place: Denmark | collected 2008/2010 | reverse complement strand
ACGCAGTTTAAGGATAAATCCGCAAAGCACGCCGATAACGTAAACGCGGGGCTGTTCACTTACCCAAGCCTGATGGCGGCGGACATTCTGCTGTACCAGGCGGATCTGGTGCCGGTGGGGGAGGATCAGAAGCAGCACGTGGAGATCTGCCGGGACATCGCCACCCGGTTCAACGGGATCTACGGTGATACCTTTAAGCTGCCGGATCCCTATATCCCACAGGTGGGCGCCAGGGTCATGAGCCTCACCAGCCCGGAAAAGAAGATGAGCAAATCCGACGCAAATCAGAATGCCTCGGTGCGCATTCTCGATTCCCGCGACGACATCGTGAGAAAGTTCAGGCGCGCCGTCACCGATTCCGGGACAGAGGTCTGCCGCGGAGAGGGCAAGGACGGGGTCAACAACCTCATGACGATCTATTCCGCCTTCACCGGCAAGACCGACGCGGAGATCGAATCGGAGTTTTCCGGACGCGGCTACGGCGACTTCAAGCTGGCGGTCGGAGAGACGGTCGCCGATGCGCTTGCCCCGGTGCATGAGAGGTTCGATAAGCTGATGGCTGACAAGGGGTATCTTGAATCGGTCATGAAGGAAGGCTCTGCCCGCGCGGCGTATCTTGCAAGAAAGACGCTTTCGAAGGTGTACCGCAAGGTCGGGTTTACGCAGCCTAAATAAACAAACAGGTGGTGTTAAAAAACTCTGGGTGAGTATTTTAACACCACTTTTTAAACTGCATTATTTTTTTCTGACAAAGCCAACAATCCCGCACATCAGGCACCCGACGGCATAGCAGAGGATATCGGCGAAGGAGAATGTTGAGCCGAAAACTATCCTTGCAATGCGGTTTTCGCCGAGTCCTGTCATACCGACGAAGTCAAAATACTGAAGCACCTCAACTGGCGCGGCGAAAAGGAAAATGTAAAGCGGCAGAAGCCTTATCCCCTCCGGGAAGAATATCCTGACGAAAAAGTATATCAGTATCACGACGAAAACGTCGCCGAGATACGGTCTTACAAAGCCGTCGTGGACGAAAGCCGCGATAAGCACCTCGACCGCGAACATCAGAAGAAACGCGATAAGGTATTTCAGGCGTTTGTTTATATGACTCATGTGTCCTCCGGAAAAAATCGGGGCTGAAGATCGCTCCTCAGCCCCGGTGTTGTGTTTCTGTTCAGTTCTGGAGCTTTCTTCTTGCCTGCGCCTTTTTACGGGTCGCGGTGTCAAGGATTGTTTTGCGGAGCCTGATGCTCTTCGGGGTGACCTCGATAAGCTCGTCGTCGGCGATGAACTCGATCGCTTCCTCAAGGCTCATGATCTTTGCGGGAGTGAGTATGAGCTTTTCGTCCGCGCCCTTGGAGCGGATGGCGGTGAGCTGCTTTGTCTTGCAGGGGTTGATCTCGATATCGCCCATCTTTGGGTTCTCTCCGACGATCATGCCCTCGTAGACGGGGGTCTGGACTCCGACAAAGAGCTGACCTCTCTCCTGAGAGTTATAAAGCCCGTAGGACGTTGTTTCTCCCGCCTCGGATGCGACAAGGGAGCCTGTCATTCTCGATGCCATATCGCCCTTGTAGGGGTGATAGCCCTCGAACACGGTGTTGAGGATGCCCTCGCCTCTTGTGGCGGTCAGAAATTCGCTTCTGTAACCGAAGAGACAGCGGGAGGGGATGAGATACTGAAGCTCCATTCTCGACCCGCGTCTGCCCATCTGGAGAAGCTCGCCCTTTCTTGCGCCCAGCTTTTCCATGACGGTGCCCATGTACTCCTCCGGAACGTCGATTATCACGTTCTCATAAGGCTCGCACCTGACGCCGTCGATGTCCCTGTAAAGGACGCGGGGAGTGCTGAGCGAAAGCTCGTAGCCCTCGCGGCGCATTGTCTCGACAAGTATCGAAAGGTGCATTTCGCCGCGGCCGGCGACCTTGAAGCAGTCTGTGGTCTCGCCGTCGGAAACTCTCAGTGAGACGTCCTTCAGCAGCTCGCGGTAGAGTCTGTCGCGTAGCTGGCGGGAGGTGACGTATTTACCCTCCTTGCCTGCGAAGGGGCTGTCGTTGACGGCAAAGGTCATTTCTATCGTCGGCTCGCTGATCTTTACGAACTCAAGCGGTTCGGGGCAGGTGAGGGAGGTTATGGTGTCGCCGATCGTTATCGACTCGGCTCCCGAGAAGCATACGATGTCTCCGGGGAGCGCGCTTTCGACGGTTCTTCTGCCGAGGCCGTCGAACTGCTGAAGCGAAACGATCCTCGTTTTCACCGGTGCGGCTTTTGTGTGGTAGTTGCAGATGTACACGTCCTGATTCTGTCTTATGACTCCGCGGTCAACGCGTCCGATGCCCATTCTGCCGACGTAGTCGTTGTAGTCTATTGACGAGACAAGCAGCTGAAGCTCGCCGTTTTCGTCTCCCTCGGGTGCGGGGATGTATTCAAGGATCGTGTCGAACAGGGGCTTGAGGTCAACGCCTGCCTCATACGGGGTAAGCGATGCCGTGCCGGCGCGTCCGGAGCAGAACAGCATCGGGCTGTCAAGCTGGTCGTCGGTGGCGTTGAGATCCATGAGAAGCTCCAGCACCTCGTTTTCGACCTCTTCGATGCGCGCGTCGGGCTTGTCTATCTTATTGACGACGACGATGACGCGGTGGTTCAGCTCAAGTGCCTTCTGAAGCACGAATCTTGTCTGCGGCATCGGTCCTTCCGCCGCGTCCACAAGCAGGAGAACCCCGTTCACCATTTTGAGTATACGCTCGACCTCGCCGCTGAAATCGGCGTGTCCGGGGGTGTCGATGATGTTTATCTTTACGTCTTTATAGTGTACCGCGGTGTTCTTCGCAAGTATGGTTATCCCGCGCTCGCGCTCGAGGGCGTTGCTGTCCATGACGCGCTCCTCGGTCGCCTGATTTTCGCGGTATACTCCGCCCTGCTTGAGCATCTGGTCGACAAGCGTCGTCTTTCCGTGGTCGACGTGCGCGATGATTGCGACGTTGCGAATGTTTTCCTGTTTCATGCTCTCTTCTTCCTGGATTTTTTAGGCGAGCTATTATACCACCTTCAAAAGGCAATAAAAAAGGTTCGCCAATATGGCGAACCTCCAATAACCATGGTGGAGCATAAGGGGATCGAACCCTTGACCTCAGGCTTGCAAAGCCCGCGCTCTCCCAGCTGAGCTAATGCCCCATGCATACGTGCGATTTCGGCTTATCAATAAACGCTCCACCGGCTAACTCGGCTCACGGTGGAGCGTTTATCAGTAAAAAATGGTGGGCCCAAGCAGATTCGAACTGCTGACCTCACGCTTATCAGGCGTGCGCTCTAACCAACTGAGCTATGGGCCCGAAATCGCGCTCAATTAATATACGCCGCTGACTATCTTGGGTCAAGTATCTTTTTTCGAAATTTTCAAATGACGGGAAGGAATCATTTACTCCCCTGTCCGACCTGCGGATACACCGACCAACTTTTCTCTTCGCCCAACAGCAAGGGGAAAGCTGACCAAAGGAATGATACTCTCAGACAAGGAGAGAGAGGGTTCATTTTAGGGGGTTGCGATGATTTCCGTTCACGTAGAGAAGCTCATTGTTTCACGGGAAACAATGCCTTCGGCCATCATCCTCCGCCCCGACGACCCCGAGGGAGACGGCACCTGGTTTATCCCCATCTGGACGGGAACCACAGAAGCGGCTTCACTCTATCTTGCGCTCGAGGAAGAGAAGCTGCCGCGGCCGCTCACCCATGATCTCATGATCGACGCACTCACCTCCCTCGACTCCTATGTGGATCACGCCCTCGTAACCCATGCCAAAGGCCGAGTCTTCTATGCGAAGATCGCGCTGCGCCATCATGGGCGCCTCATCGAACTCGATGCGCGACCAAGCGATGCCCTATCGCTTGCCCTGAAACAAGGAGCAAAGATCTTCGTTACCGAAGGGCTCGTCGATTCATCTTCCTACCGCTATGTCGCCGACGAGAAGCTGACCAGCGAAGAGGAGATCGAGGCATTCCGCTCATTTGTCGAAAGTCTCACCCCTGACGATTTCTCAGAATCATCTCCTTCGTAGTCTCTCGTCGGGCAAGAAAAACGAAAAGGAGCCGGGCGCATATCGCGCTCGGCTCCTTTTTCTAGGGAACACAAGGTGCAAGACGGACCCTTTTTCACCTACTCGTCCAGAAGATTCATCTGATCGTCGTGCTTATCCTTTGCACGGGAGGTCTTCTTCTCGCTCGTGGTGGAAATCGCTATCGCGGTCACTTTATCCTTCGTCGAAACGTTCATGACGTGAACGCCCTGAGTGGAACGACCAAGCTGAGAAACGCCGGATACCGGGGTGCGCACAACGACCCCTTCTTCGGTTATCACCATGATCTCATCGTCAGGGTCGACGATCTTCATCGCCGAAAGAAGACCCTTTTTCGCCGTCATGGAGATGGTGTAGACACCTTGGCCCCCACGATGGTGGGAAGGATATTCCTCGATCGGGGTGCGCTTGCCGTATCCAAGCTCGGTGATCACGAGAAGCTCCGTTCCCGGACGGGCGATCTCCATGCCGAGTACGCGGGCATCCGCATTGAGATTCATACCGCGCACGCCCATGGTGTCGCGTCCCATCGAGCGGACCTCCGATTCATCCCACATGATGGCCTTGCCGGCACTCGAAACCATCATCACCTGCTCACCGGTCGCCACACGGCGAACCGAGATGAGGGAGTCACCCTCCTTGAGATTGATCGCGATGAGGCCGTCGCGACGCGAGCGATCATAGAGCTTCATGGAAGTCTTCTTCACCATGCCGGAAGCCGTGGCGAACATGAGGTACTCATCCTCGGGGAAGTCCTTCGTCGCGATAACGGCGGCGATGGTCTCGCCCTTCTCGAGGGGAAGGATGTTCACGATAGCCGTTCCGCGGGCGTGACGCGACGCCTCGGGAATCTCGTAAGCCTTGAGGCGATACACCTTGCCGAAGGAGGAGAAGAACAACATATACGCATGAGTCGAGGATATGAACAGATGCTCGACGAAGTCGCTTTCCTTCAGATTGACTCCCTGCATGCCCTTGCCGCCGCGCTTCTGCTGGCGATACGTGGCGACGGGAAGGCGCTTGACATAGCCGGCCTTCGTCACCGTGATGGCCACTTCCTCCTCGGCGATAAGGTCTTCGACCTCGAGCTCCTTGGCGGCTTCGGTGATCTTGGTCATGCGCGCGTTGGCGTACTTTTCCTTGATCTCAAGAAGCTCGTCTTTGACGATCTTCTTGACCAAGTCCTTATCGGAAAGAACGCGCTTGTAGTAAGCGATACGCTCGAGAAGCTCGGCCAACTCCTGCTCGATCTTCTCGCGTTCCAACCCCGTCAAACGGCGGAGCTTCATCTCGAGGATGGCCTCGCTCTGCTTCTCGGAAAGCTTGAAGGCCGACATGAGGGATTCCTTCGCCTCGGCATCGGTCTTGGAGGATCGGATGACGCGGATGACCTCGTCGATGTTGTCGAGTGCGATGACGAAACCTTCGAGGATATGGGCACGCGCTTCGGCCTTCTTTAGGTCGTAGCGGGTCCTACGCTCGATGATCTCTTCCTGATGCAGGATATAGTAATGGAGCATCTCCTTCAGGGAAAGGGTGCGCGGCACGCCGTTGACGAGGGCGAGCATGTTGCAGCCGAAACCGACCTGGAGCTGCGTATGCTTGTAAAGCTTGTTGAGGACCACCTGGGGAATGGCGTTTTGCTTCAAGTCGATGATGATGTCGATGCCGTGGCGGTCGGCGCCGTCGTGGACGTTCGAGATCTCGGGTAGCTTCTTATCCCTGATAAGGTCCGCGATCTTCTTGAGAAGATTCGTACGGTTCACCTGGTAGGGAATCTCGGAAACGACGATGGACTTCCTGCCGTTCTTCCCCTCTTCGATGCGGCACTTCGAGCGAACGGTCAAGCTGCCACGGCCCGTTTCGTACGCATCCTTGATTCCCTTGCGACCCATGATGAGGCCACCCGTGGGAAAATCAGGACCAGGCAGGACCGTCATGAGGTCATCGACCGTGCAGTTGGGATTGTCGATCATCATGCACGTCGCATCGATGGCTTCACCGAGGTTGTGAGGGGGGATGTTCGTCGCCATGCCGACAGCGATGCCCGAAGATCCGTTGACGAGGAGGTTCGGGAAGCGGGAGGGCAAAACCGTCGGCTCCTCGAGGCTTTCATCGTAGTTGGGCTGAAAATCGACCGTTTCCTTGTCGAGATCGCGCAACAGCTCCATAGCCGGCTTATCAAGGCGCGCCTCGGTGTAGCGCATAGCCGCCGCCGAGTCGCCGTCGATGGAGCCAAAGTTGCCGTGACCGTCGACGAGGGGGACGCGCATCGAAAACGGCTGAGCGAGGCGGACCATCGTATCGTAGACGGCGGAATCGCCATGGGGATGGTATTTACCGATAACGTCACCGACGGTACGTGCTGACTTGGCGTGGGGGCGCTTCGGGGTGATGCCGCTTTCGTTCATCGCGTAGAGGATACGGCGATGAACCGGCTTGAGGCCGTCGCGCACATCCGGCAGCGCGCGGTCGATGATGACCGCCATTGCGTAGGAGATGAACGACCGCTTCATCTCCTTTTCCAGATTCACCGGGATGAGTTTGTCCTGAATGCTGCTCATAATTTCTCTCCGAACTGTTCAGGTTTTCTGTCTGATAATTGCTTGTTGTATAATGCGCACGGGGAACCAGCCGCAGCGGGCGGAAGAGGTTCTCATTGCGCGGATACGGTTACACATCCAAATCCTTGACCAAATCCGCGTTCTCCTCGATGAACTTCCGCCGCGGCTCAACCTGATCGCCCATCAGCAGCGTGAAGATTTCATCCGCCGCCATTGCGTCCTCCGGCGTAATCTGCATCATCGTGCGGGTTTCGGGGTTCATGGTCGTCTGCCACAGCTGCTCGGCGCTCATTTCGCCCAAGCCCTTGTAGCGCTGAATGTCCGGCTTCGGGTCGCGCCCGATTTCGTCCAGCAGTCTTTGGAGTTCGTCGTCATCATAGACGTACTTTTCCATTTTGCCCTTCGTCACCTTGTACAGCGGCGGCATGGCGGCGTACACATAGCCCTTTTCCACCAGCGGCCGCATGTAGCGGTAGAAGAACGTCAGCATCAAAATGCGGATATGCGCGCCGTCCACGTCCGCGTCCGTCATGCAGACAATGCGGTGGTAGCGCAGCTTGCTTTCGTCGAACTCATCGCCGAAGCCGCAGCCGAACGCCGTCAGCATGCTCTTAATTTCGTTGTTGCCCAGCGCCTTGTCCAGCCGGGTTTTTTCGACGTTGAGGATTTTGCCGCGCAGGGGCAGAATCGCCTGAAAATGGCGGTCGCGTCCTTCCTTGGCGCTGCCGCCTGCGGAATCGCCCTCGACGAGGAAGATTTCGCACTTGCTGGGGTCGCGCTCGGAGCAGTCCGCCAATTTGCCCGGCAGGGACGCCGATTCCAGCACCGTCTTGCGGCGGGTAGCCTCGCGCGCCTTGCGGGCTGCCTCGCGCGCGCGCTGGGCGCTCACGCAGCGGTCAAGAATCGTCCGCCCGACAGACGGGTTCTCCTCCAGATAGGTGGACAATTCCTCCTTCACAAGGTCGTTGACCACGCCGCGAACCTGCCCGGAGCCCAGCTTCGATTTCGTCTGGCTCTCGAACTGCGGGTCTTCCATCTTGACGGACACAACCGCCGTCAGGCTTTCCTTCGCGTCCTCCGCCTTCAGGTTCGGCTCGTTGTCGCGCAGGAGCTTATACTTGCGGCCGTAGTCGTTGATGGCGCTCGTCAGGGCGGTGGTGAAGCCCGTGAGATGCGTGCCGCCGTCGGGGGTCGCGATGTTGTTGACGAAGGTGTAGATGTTTTCGGCATACGAGTCGTTGTACTGCATGGCGACTTCCACGAGGATGCCGTCCTTCACGCCCTCGGTATAAATCGGTTCAGGGAACAAAACTTCCTTGTTGTGATTCAGATACTTGACGAACTCGCGCAGCCCGCCTTCGTAGAGGAAATCCTCCGTCACGGGCGTTTCGCCGCGCTCATCGGTGAAGGTGATGTGGATGCCCTTATTCAGGAACGCCATCTCGCGCAGGCGCTTCTTCAGCACGTCAAAATCAAACGTAACGCCGCGCTCGAAGATGCCGTCGGGGTTGTCATCGCTGATGACGTCGGGCAGGAAGCGGATCGTCGTGCCGGTGCGGTCGGTTTCGCCGATGACGCGCAGGTCGTAGAGGTACTTGCCGCGCGCATACTCCTGCTGATAAATCTTCCCATCCTGATAAACCGTCACGGACAGCGACTTCGACAGCGCATTGACCACCGACGCGCCCACGCCGTGCAGGCCGCCGGAGACCTTGTAGCCGCCGCCGCCGAACTTGCCGCCCGCGTGCAGCACCGTCAGGCAGACCTCGACCGCCGGACGCCCCATTTTCGGGTGGATGCCGACGGGGAAGCCGCGCCCGTCGTCGCGGACGGAGACCGAGCCGTCCTTGTGCAGCGTCACGTCAATGCGCTTGCAGTAGCCCGCCAGCGCCTCATCCACGGAGTTATCCACAATTTCGTACACCAGATGGTGCAGTCCACGGCTGTCCGTCGAGCCGATGTACATGCCGGGGCGCTTGCGAACCGCCTCCAAGCCCTCCAGCACCTGAATCTGCTCCTCGCCGTATTCGCTCTTGACCTGCGTCGCTTCTTCAATCTGCTGTTCGATTTCTTCTTCCGTCCGGTGTTCGAGTTCCTGGTCGTTCAACATGCTTGCACCTCACAAAAATCAATAAACGGCGGATTTTTTCCCACGCCGCGGAAAACCGTAAAATCAGGGGCATTTGCCCTTGCCCCGCCATCCGGGAGGGGGACACGCGCGTCGGGGTACTTCGCGTCAGCGGGCGCATAAGCCGCGTCTACGCGCGCCCCACCGCCGGATTCCCCCGCTGTTGACGCTTCCCCAACATATCTATTATAGCACTTTCCGCCCCAAAAGAAAAGGGTTTTCCTTCATTATTATTGTGTTTTGCGGCGTATGGGGGAAAAATGTTGTTTTCGGTCAATCGCGCCGATTTTCAGTCTGCAAAATTTCCAACTTGCGAAATCCCCTATGCAACAATAAAACGCTGTTGAATTTTACCCCAAAATCAAATGAAATCAAGCGAAATCAAATGAAATCAAATTTCCTTGACGAACATCCATTCCCCGTACTACAATATCACTGTCGCAATAGCGACCCACAAAATCCGAAAGGAATGACCCAAATGTGCAATGTAAACTACTTGATTGAAATCCGCCGTTTCAACACATTCGCCGCGCGAACCCGCCTTCCCGCCAGCGCCCAGCTGCTGTGGTACAAGCTGATTGAAATCATGAACCAGCACGCCCGCGGCGGCGACTGGTGCGACGGTTTCCTCCGCATCGACAACCCGTACCTGCTCGCCTACTTTCCCATGAGCGCCACCGCCCTCGCCGACGCCCGGCGAACCCTCTGCGAATCCGGGCTTTTGGAGTACATTCCCGGCGAAAAGAAGCGCACGCCGCCCGCGTACCGCCTGCATTACTTCTCCGTTTGCGACGGAAAGGGCGCTGTTGAGCATGACTATCCGCGTGAAATCGGCGCTGATAGCACAGCGGATTGCCCCGCCGATTGCCCCGAAATCCGCGACTATCCCCGTGACAATCCGAATTACCCAAGCGTTTACCCAAGCGTTTGCACAACCGTTTGTCCAACCGATTGTCCAACCGATTGCCACGGAAATACGCCCGATTTCCACGACACTAATATAAACTATACAGAAACAGAAACGGAAACCGTAAACCCAACGGGGAAAACGAATGATGATGAAAAGGAGACATCTGCTTCCTCTGCCGGATACGCGGGCGCAGGCGCGTGTACGGGTGCGTATGCGTGTACGGAGGCGGGCGCGCGCGAGGGGGTTTTTCCGCGGTCGGTGCGGGAGAGTGCGAAACTGGCGGGTAAGGTGCTGCTGCATCAGGTGTTCACGGAGAATCAGCTGAATCGGGTGATGGCGGCGTTTGGGGCGTACCCGTTCGAGGACGGGCTGATGATTCAGGCGGTCGCCAAGACGGCGGAGGCGAATCCGACGAACGCGGTGAATTACCTGATTCAGCTGCTGACGGACTGGGGCGGCGCGGGTGTTCGGACGGTTGCGGAGATGGAGGACTACCTGTACGCACGGGATATGGCGCAAGGGAATGCGCTGATGCACACGCGAGAGGAGGGGTGGGAGCTTTTGGGGGCGTTCAGGGCGGAGCATGGGGCGGCGTGAAGGGAATGAGCAATGAGCAATTGCGGGCGACGGGCTTTCCTGCGCCTTTGGAATGCAAAAACGCCCGGCTGGCGGTGGGGCGCAGTCGGGCGAAGGTTTATTCGGTTTCGCTGTTGTACTTCCTGCACCACGGGCGCAGCGTGCATTCGCCGCACAGGGGGTGCTGGGCCTTGCACACCCTTCGACCGTGAAAAATCAGCCAGTGGTGCGCGTCGCTCCACCTGTCCTGCGGAATCAGCGCGCGCAGCTGCATCTCCGTCTTCAGCACGTCGGGCGCATCCACCAGCCCAAGGCGGTTGCTGACGCGAAAAACGTGCGTATCCACCGCAATTGCCGGAATATGGAACGCCGTGGACATAACGACGTTCGCCGTTTTGCGCCCGACGCCCGGCAAGCGGGTCAGCGCTTCCATGGTGTGCGGAACTTCGCCGCCGTCCTCCGCCAGAATCATCCGGCACGCGGCGATGATGTTGCTTGCCTTGCTCTTGAAGCCGCAGCTTTTCACCAGCGGGTACAGCTCGGCAACATCCGCCTCCGCCATGCTCTTCACGTCGGGGAAACGCGCGAACACAGCGGGCGTGACCTTGTTGACCTGCTTGTCGGTGCACTGCGCGGACAGCATGACCGCCACCAGCGTCTCGTAGGGGTTGGTGAAATGCAGTTCGGGCTTGGGCTGGGGATAGAGACGGTCAAGCTCGGCGAGGATTAACTGTTTGTTTTCTTCAGGTGTCATTCAGGGGATTCTCCTTCACAGGTGCGTCACTGCGTTCGGCATCCGCTGCACGCCGCGCAGCATCAGCAGCAGCATCGCGACATTGACCGGGTAGACGACGACCTGCTTGATGAAACGGTTGCAGACGCTGATCCACGCGGGCATCGTCGCGCCTTCGCCGTAAATCGGGCGGACAAGCGCGCGGACAAACGCGGGATAATCCGCGCCGTCGGACACCGCGGTGAAGCCCGCCATCGCCAGAAAGTAGGTGTTCAGCAGGAAGTGGCACACCAGCGACACAACGAGCAGGCACGCCATCGTCCGCCAAATCGTAACCGGACGTTTATGCAGCATCAGCCCGTAGAAGAAGCCGCCAAGCGCCGCCGTGACGGACAGACCGGGATTAATCGCCTGCCCGTTGAGGATGGTGCCGAGGGCGTCGCTCCCCCACGCAACGAGCGTGCCGCCGATGGGGCCGAGCAGGTATCCGGCAATGGCGTTGGGCAGAAAGCCGAAGCTGATGCGCAGCCAGTTGCCGAGGTTGATGGCGGTGATGCGGCTGAGGATGATTTGCAGCGCCATCAGCACGCCCATCACGCAGAGTTTCTGGGTGGTCAGACGGGCGCAGTCCCGCCAGTAGTGGGCATGGAAAACGGATTGTGACATCACAAAAAGCGCCTCCTAAGCGAATGATTTTCCCAGATCGCAGGAGGCAGCACCACGGAAGCTCTGATGCAATGCGTACATCCAGAACTTCCCTAAGACAGCGGGATGCGCCGAACCCACCGCGCCGCCGTGCGGCTTCGTTTCATGACAACTCCCCGTTCATGAACACTTAACGCGGATTCAGCTACTCTGCCCGATGCGAATCACAGGCAAGGCTATTGTACGCCATTTCGCCCAAAAGTGCAAGGCTTTTTCGGGATTCCTGCTGTTTTTTCAGGAGGATTGAGGGATTTCCCATGTGTAGTACGGCGCGCCCCAGAAGCCGTCGTACTCCGTCGCCGTGACGGCGTCCCCCTCGGATAAACGGCGATACGCATCCCGCCCGACATCAAGGTTCAGCGATTCCGCCAGCCCCTCCACCGCGACCCGGATGTGATACTGCCCTCCGGTGCGGCTGCTATTTCGCCACTTTTCGGTGATGCAGGCAGTCCGCAGACTGCCCGCGCTTTGGTCGAACGCGATGTTGCTTGCAGCTGCCCAGCTGATGGCGGCAAGGAACACCAGCATCGTCAGCGCTACCGCACGCAGCCAGTATTTTTCCCTTCCCGCCCGCATGTTCGGAACTTGCTTCTCCGCAATCAACAGCATTGGCAGGGTCAGCAGCACGAAGCCAAGCGCGACAAGAAAAATATTTCGCATCCACGGCGTGGTATACCTTCTATACCAAAAGTTTAGCAGCACAATCGCGACGACAATTGGCACACACGACCCCCAATAGTTCACAAGCGACTGCTTGCGCTTCGCCGTCAGTGCCGCAATGCCGAGTGCAAGCCAATCCGCCGCATAAAGAATCAGCGCGGCGGTTCGAAGCGACGGGAGGAACACGAGCGCGAGCGCCATGATCAGCATCCCCCACGCAGGCAGCGTGACGGTGCTGATGGGCTTTCGCGTCTTGATTTTGGCGGATTTCGCCACGTTAGTCCGCCTCCTCCTGCGGATAGTCCCATGTATAATACGGCGCGCCCCAGAAGCCGTCGTACGCCGTCACCAGCACCTCGTCCCCGGCAGATATGGCGCTGAAATCCTCCTTGCTGACCGGAAAATCCAGCGTTCTGCCGTCCCAAACCACGTCCATGTAGCAATAGCGGCTTGTCGCGCGCGTCTGCGAGACGGTGCTGATGTGCGACATGCCGACGTCCGCGTCAAACACCGAGTTCGTCGCAATCAGCCAGAACGCGCAGCTTATCCACACTGTTCCGACGACGACGAACACCCGCGCGGCAAATCTGCCCCGGTCAATGTCGGCAGCGGCTTGTTTCTCCGAAATCATCAGCGGAATCAGCAGAATCAGCGCAAGCAGGATGCTCCGCCACACCAGCGGCGATTCGTCCGGA
>OGSD01003057.1_pt1 | contig 13106 bp, 9 predicted proteins | sample 1553571 | NCBI WGS metagenome assembly OGSD01 (sample SAMEA2580072, study PRJEB22360) | human gut metagenome | biome: human gut; feature: human-associated habitat; material: faeces | place: Denmark | collected 2008/2010 | reverse complement strand
GCAGGCATACGGAACTGAGAAATTTATGGATTATGGTTTCATGGAAGCAATGATGCGAAGCAAAACACTTCCGGCAACAGATCTCTGGTATTCTGAGGGCAAGATCAATTACTATTATGGCGGACAGTATTTTGCAGTATTTCTGACAAAGCTGTCAGGCACGAAAGTAGAACTGACCTACAACCTGATGCGTACTTTTGTGGCAGGGCTTGCCTTTATTATGCCATTCTCACTCGTGCATCAGATGGTGAAAGACCGACTGGGCAGAAACATCAGCGGATGGAAGAAAAAGCTGCCGTCTGTAACAGGATTTCTGGCCGGAATCGCAGTTTCCGTGGCCGGAAATATGCACTATGTTGTTTATGCATGCGTGATTCCATGGATCCAGAAATTGAAAGGAGAGGAAGTCAGCAGTTACTGGTTCCCAGATGCGACCAGATATATCGGATTCAACCCGGATGTAGATGACAAAACGATTCATGAATTTCCATGTTATTCCTTTGTACTTGGAGATCTGCATGCACATGTTGTGGATATCATGTTTGTTCTTTTGATCCTTGCATTGCTTTATGCCTGGATGAAAAAGGTAAGAACAACAAAGATCACACTCGAGAATACAGAGAAAAAAGAATTCTGGCGCAGACAGCTTCTGATGCCACAGCTCCTGGCAGCTGCAGCCCTTCTGGGAATGTTCCACTGGACAAACTACTGGGATTTTGTCATTTATTATACAGTGACCTGTGGTGTGATCCTGATCATGAATATTATCGGACAGGAAGGAAAGGTAAAATGGATCCTTGCCGTGACAGCGGCACAGGCAGCGGAGATCCTGATACTGGCAACACTGATCATCCTTCCGTTTACGATGAAGTTTGACAGCAGTAATATGGTACAGGGAATCGCACTTGCCCAGCATCATTCCCTTCCGCATCAGCTTCTGGTGCTCTGGGGCCTGCCGACGATCCTGACTGTACTGTTTATCATTTCTCTGCTTGTTGAGAAATCAAAAGTGGCAGAAAACAGATCTCTGTATCGGCTTTTGAAAGCAGTTACACTTCCGGATCTTTTTGCTGTGATCATGGGACTCTGTGCGATCGGTCTGGTGCTGATTCCGGAACTTGTTTATGTACGTGATATTTATGAAAGCGGAAATGCCCGTGCCAATACGATGTTTAAGCTGACCTATCAGGCATACATTATGTTTGGGCTGACTATGATCTACGCAATCTTCCGTCTGCTGATCATAGGAAAGAATAAGATCCTCAAAGCATTGGCATTGATCGGACTGATTCTCTTTGTATGGACCTGTGGTTATTTCGGAAACAGTGTGCATGCGTGGTTCGGTGAAGTATGGAAACCGTCTGAATATAAAGGACTGAATGCAACTGCCTTTCTTGAGACTGATTTCTCGGAAGATGTCGGCGGAATCAAGTGGCTCAAAGAAAATGTCAAAGATGTAGAAGTGGTGCTTGAAGCAAACGGTGACAGTTATTCCGAATACGAACGGGTATCCGCCATGACCGGTCTCCCGACGATCATGGGATGGTACGTGCATGAGTGGCTATGGAGAGGAGATCTTGCTGACATCAATGCCAAGATCGCAGATGTCGAGAACATTTATACTTCGACAGATGAAGCACATGTGAAGTCCCTGTTGGAAGAGTATGATATATCGTATATTTTTGTGGGATCGTGTGAGCGAAAGAAGTACGGTGCCCAGTTGAATAACGATATGCTGAAGAGTATGGGAGAAGTCGTTTATCAGGATGATGAGTGGCAGACCTATATCGTAAAAGTGAAATAAATGAGATGAAAAAATGTCGCAGAGTAGCATACTCTGCGACGTTTTTTTAATCGCATACATTCTAGCACATAAAAAATGTTATGTAAAGACGTAAAAGACATGATATTAGCCGTCAAAAAATTCCCTTATATCATGAAATGTAAATTATCAATTCAAAATATAAGGGTTTTCATCAATGCATCACACATATTCTTGTCCTCCTTAAACTGTTGTTCATTAGCTGCAACAATTACCTGCATGGGTTTCGTACCGAGAGGATATTCATTCTGGAACATCAGTTTATAAGTTTCCTCCTGAAATTTAATCTGCAAATCTGCATAAAACACCGGGTGCCATTGAAGTACATTTTTTCTGTCCTCTTCCACGATACCTCCTTTTATTTGTTGTGATTCAGGAAATCTCCGCCCCGCCGGAAATTCCTGTTTGTTTTGTGGATAATAAAGCATAGTTTTTTCGAAAGGACAGATGTTCTCTGTTTGTTGAATATAAAATTCAGATTAGACAGAATAGAAAATATGCTTTTCTATACATCATCATAGAACATTGAGTTCTTCAATGGAAATAAAGTAAGTTTATCAATATTTTATAATTGTTGTTTCTTATTTTTTTATGATTTTCTGCGACAATATTATTAGCCGTCAAAATAATAGTCGAACGAAAGGAGCTGTCGTAAATGTCAAAAAGAGGCGAGAATATCTACAAGAGAAAAGATGGGCGTTGGGAAGGTCGTTACTGCAAGACAAGAGATGAAAGCGGAAAAATCAAATACGGATATGTCTATGCCAGAACATATACCGATACGAAAAGCAAATTAGAACTGGTAAAAAAAGAATGCCTATCTTTACCAGAAAAAAGTACAGGAAATTTCAGTATTCATACATTTGCAGATGTAGCCGGTGAATGGCTGCTTTATAAAAAGCGTATATTGAAAGAAACCTCCATTTCTAAATACAACAATATCATTAATATTCATCTGCTTCCATTTTTCAGAGAACAGGACATACATAATATCACACTTGAGCAAATGGAAGCTTTTTATAATGCTCTGCTCATGACGAAAACTGCAAAAGGAACTGCACTTGCACCGAAAACAACGCTTGATATTCTTTCGGTAATGAAAGCAATTTTGTTTTATGCAACTACAAAAAAATATATGAACATACTTCCGGTTATTCGTTTTGAATACAGAGCAGTTCCAAAGAAACTGGTTGTTTTGAGCGGAAGAAATCAGAAAATCCTTTCAACTTATCTCTGCCTGAACCTCACTTATCGAAATCTCGGACTTCTTATCTGTATGTATACCGGAATCCGGCTCGGTGAAGCTTGCGCATTAACCTGGGAGGACATTTCACTGACAGAAGGATATATCTATATACACAAAACCATGCAGCGGATTCAAAAAGAACATAACGGAAAAAAAACAATGATCATTATAGCAGAACCCAAAACGCAATCCTCTATCCGAACAATTCCACTTCCACGACAGTTGATCCAGCTTATCAAATCCAGCAAACTTCCCATGCAGGGTTATCTGCTGACAGGTTCTTATGAAAGATATATAGAGCCACGTAATTATCAGTATCACTTCAAAAAAATTCTTCAGCAGTGTAAAATTCCCCAAACAAATTTTCATACCTTACGTCATACGTTCGCCACCAGATGTGTAGAGCTGGGATTTGATGTTAAAACACTCAGTGAAATCCTCGGACATTCAAACATCAGCATTACCCTGAACCGATATGTACATCCGTCTTTTAATCTTAAGAAGCAGAATATGAACAAAATAAACAAATTAATAGCCGTCAAATAAAACGTCAAAAGACCTGCAAACATGCATCTAATGCGTGCCACAGGTCTTTCTTTCGCAGAGTATGCTACTCTGCGAAAAAATTGAGGTGTTCCCGTGGAGAAACCACAATATTACTCCATCACAGTAAAGAAGATGAACATCCTGACCAGACATTCCGACTGGTTAGTAAAAACACAGGAACTGTATAACCAGATACTGGAATTTTATTACAACCTATACCTTGACACTTTTCAGGATGGAAGACCAGGTTCCATGGAAGCACTCCGCACACTGGAAAAGCTGACAATCTCAGGCAGAGACCGACAGCCTGTGCAGTATCCGCTGCCATGGCAAAAGGTTCCCCTGTATTTCAGGCGAGCTGCGATTAACAGCGCAATTGCCGCAGCCAGCAGTTACCTCTCCAGAGAAAAACAGAAGATCCGTTCCACTTCTTTCACAGAATCCGTTACCTGTTATAAAGGCATGTATCGTGATTTTGAAGGAAATGCGATCACACTGAAAATCTGGACTGGAGAAAAATGGCTCTGGAATCGCATCAAGCTCCGTGGCAATACCATACCGGAAGAAGGGCAGATGATGTCACCTTCTATCGTCCTGAAAAAGACAGGCCCTGAGCTGCACATCCCGTGGAAAACTTTTGTAAAAGACGGCAGAACTGCCAAAGAACGAATGGCAGCAGGTGAAAAAATCTGTGCCGTAACGTTTACCAATCAGGATGCACTCACAGTCTGCTGCGTGCTGAATTCTGACGGTGCAAAAGAAAACGTCTTTTTTGTAAGAGGAGGAGCTGAGTATGCCCACAGATGCAGGCAGGTTACTGACAAAATCAAAAAATCCGAAGCATCAGGAAGCAGTGGAAGCAGCGCAATCCCCAATTCACGCTACTGGATGAAATTAAAAAATCTCAACGATTTTTATTCTCATAGCATAAGTAGACAAGTTATAAATTACACAATTAAGCAAGGTGCAAAGATTATCGTTCTTCCAGAATATGAGAAAGAATACAGCAGAATCCTGATGTCAAAAGCAGGAAACTTTTCGCCGATACATCTAAGTACCGCCATTCGCGAAAAGATAAAGTACAAAGCCTGGCAGGAAGGCCTCGTTGTACTGGAACTGCAGCAGCATAACATCAGTTCCACATGTGCAGCCTGTGGCGCCTCCTTACATAAAAAAGGCCAGAACTTTGTCTGCAAGAATGGGCATCAGGGAAATTACTACCTGAATGCATCCTGGAATCTCGGATTAAAATGCATCCGCGGATTTCAGCCAAAAGAGCCGAGAACAAGCGATTAAAACGCTGTTTTCATAGATACAGGAAACTGTAAACAGGATTTTATCTACAGGATAAAGTCTTTGGGTGGAGCACTGCCCACCGGAGTCCACCGTGGAGCCCGGAAAGACAGTGATCATCCGATCACGAACGTGCTCGAAGTTATTGAACAAATAAATTGTGGTTGTAAACAAGTTTTTAAGTAAATAACAGGGAATGAAGATGAAGAAGAAAAATAGAAGCTAAAAACGAATAAGTGTAATTAGCCTGCTGAACTCGGAGAGTGAAGCGGGCTATTAGTGTGTAAAAAAGATTATTAAATCGAAAGATGGAGATAAGTGATGAACAGAAAAATAGCAATTGCAGGAACAGGATATGTTGGTTTGTCTCTGGCAGTTTTATTGGCTCAGAAAAATCAGGTAACAGCAGTAGATATCGTTCCTGAAAAAGTTGAAATGATCAATAACCAAAAAAGCCCGATTCAGGACGACTACATTGAAAAATATCTGGCTGAAAAAGAATTAAATCTTGTGGCTACCACTGATGGAGCAAGTGCGTATAAAGATGCAGAGTTTGTCATCATTGCAGCACCGACAAATTATGACAGTAAAAAGAACTTCTTTGATACATCAGCAGTGGAAGCAGTCATTGAACTGGTAATGAGTGTGAATCCAGAAGCAATCATGATCATCAAGAGTACGATTCCGGTAGGTTATACCGAATCAGTAAGAAAGAAATACAACACAGACAAGATCATTTTCAGCCCAGAATTCCTTCGTGAATCCAAAGCACTGTACGACAACCTGTATCCGAGCCGAATCATTGTAAGCTGTGATGAAAAAACTCGCGAAAAAGCAGAAATCTTTGCAGGACTCCTTCAGGAAGGTGCAATCAAGGAAGATATCGATACTTTATTTATGGGATTTACAGAAGCTGAGGCAGTTAAGCTTTTTGCCAATACTTATCTGGCACTTCGAGTTTCCTATTTTAATGAGTTGGATACCTATGCAGAGTCCAAGGGATTGAATACAAAAGACATCATCAATGGTGTTTGTCTGGATCCACGAATTGGAAGCCATTACAACAATCCATCCTTTGGTTATGGCGGATATTGTCTGCCGAAGGATACAAAGCAGCTCCTGGCAAATTATGCGGATGTTCCACAGAATATGATGTCTGCAATCGTTGAAAGTAATAGAACCAGAAAAGACTTTATTGCAGACCGAGTATTGTCCATGGCTGGATATTACGACTACTTCAATCGTGGAGATTTCTCAGCAGATGAAGAGAAGGAATGCATCATTGGTGTTTACCGACTGACAATGAAGAGCAATTCCGATAACTTCCGCCAGAGCAGTATCCAGGGAGTTATGAAACGTATCAAGGCTAAGGGTGCAATCGTTGTGATTTACGAGCCTACCCTGGAAGATGGAAGCACATTCTTTGGAAGCAAGGTTGTAAATGACTTGGCAAAGTTTAAAGCTATGAGCCAGGCGATTGTTGCGAACAGATACGATGCATGCCTGGAAGATGTGAAAGATAAAGTTTATACAAGAGATTTGTATGGAAGAGATTGAAGAAAACGGATAGTAGAGACCGAGTTGTATAGAAATACAGAGGGAGATAAATACAATGGCAAATGTAGAAAAAAATACAGAGACAAAAAGGACTATTTTATTTAGTCCACCAGATATTTCTGAACTTGAAATTGCAGAGGTTACAGAAGCACTTCGTTCTGGATGGATTACAACTGGACCGAGGACAAAGGAACTTGAAAAGAGACTTGCTGAGTATTGTCATACCTCAAAAGTCGTTTGTTTGAATTCTGCAACAGCTGCGGAAGAATTGAATTTCAGAATCTGTGGAATCGGTGAAGGCGATGAAGTAATCGTACCTGCATATACATACACAGCTACAGCCAGTGCGGCAATTCATTGTGGAGCAAAGGTTGTTTTTGTAGACAGCCAAAAAGATTCTACTGAGATGGATTATGACAAAGTTGCAGATGCAATTACTGAGAAAACAAAAGCTGTTGTAGCAGTAGATCTTGCTGGAATTATTTGTGATTATGACAAGCTATACGCAGCAGTTGAAAGCAAAAAGGAATTGTTCAGGGCCAAAGAGGGAAATGATTTAGGTGCAAGAATTCAGCAGGCAATTGGCAGAGTGCTTGTGTTTGCAGATTGTGCACATGCGTTAGGCGCTAGTAAAAATGGAAAGATGGCAGGAGAGTTTGCAGACTTTACTGATTTCAGCTTTCATGCTGTGAAAAATTTTACAACAGCAGAAGGTGGAGCTGCAACTTGGAAGGATATCCCAGGAATTGATAACGAAGAAATGTATCATCAGTATCAGCTGTATAGCCTTCATGGACAGAGTAAAGATGCATTAGCTAAAACACAAATTGGTGCATGGGAGTATGACATTATTGGTCCATGGTACAAATGTAATATGACAGATATTATGGCGGCTATTGGTCTTAGACAGTTAGATCGTTATCCGACACTTCTGGAGAGAAGAAAAGAGATAATTCAAAAATACGATGAAGCATGTGATGAACTTGGAGTTGTTCATTTGCATCATTATGGAGAAGACTTTGCATCTTCTGGACATTTATATTTGACCAGAATTCCAGGCGTCAGTGATGAGCAGAGACGAGAAATTATCACTAAATTGGCGGAGCGAGGTGTAAATACAAATGTACATTATAAACCTTTGCCAATGATGACTGCTTACAAAAATATGGGATGGGATATTAAGGATTTTCCGAATGCCTATGCATACTATGAAAATCTGATTACACTTCCACTTCACACCAAATTGAGTGATGAGGATGTAGAGTATGTAACAGAGAATTTTAAAGCAGTTGTAAGTGCATATACATCTAAGTAAGAAGGAAAGGATGCAATGCAATGTTATTAAAAAAATGGGAAGATCTACCGTCGTATATGAAGTGTGAGGAGGTCAGAACATATTATGATATTTTATCGAAAAGAAAGATAAGTTTAGTTTTAAAACGTTCTTTTGATGTAGTCGTGGCAAGTATTATGCTGATTATTCTTGCGATACCAATGGCAGTTATAGCAGTAATGATAAAGTTTGATTCACATGGTCCGGTGTTTTACAGGCAGGAAAGAGTAACAACTTATGGTAAACACTTCAGAATTCATAAGTTTCGTACAATGGTCAGTAATGCAGACAAAATTGGTACTGCTGTTACTGTTGGAAACGACAGCAGGATAACCAGAGTTGGCGCAAAATTGAGAGGACTTCGATTAGATGAATTACCGCAGGTATTAGATGTTTTAAGCGGAAACATGAGTTTTGTAGGAACTCGACCAGAAGCAGTGAAATATGTTGATAAGTATAAGCCAGAATATTTTGCTACGTTGCTTTTGCCATCCGGAATTACTTCAGAAGCAAGCATCAGATATAAAGATGAGGCAAAATTATTGGATGAAGCCAAAGATGTTGACAAGGTATATTTAGAAAATGTTTTGCCAGGCAAGATGCAATATAATTTGGAGAGTATAAGTAAATTTAGTTTTTTGAAAGAAATAGTAACTATGATTAGAACTGTAAAGGCAGTTTTGGGTAAGGAGTATAAATAAATGGTAGACGGATTAGTTTCGATCATAATGCCTTCTTGGAATACAGAAAGATTTATCGGAGAGACCATTCAGTCAGTGCTTGATCAAACGTATGAAAATTGGGAACTAATTATTGTTGATGATTGTTCAAATGATTGCACAGATAAAGTTGTAGAATCTTTTAAAGATGAGAGAATCAGATATTTTCATAATGAGAAAAATTCTGGTGCAGCACTTACCAGAAATAAGGCAATAAGAGCGGCAAGAGGCGAGTGGATTGCTTTTCTGGATTCAGATGATTTATGGATGCCAGAAAAATTAGAGCATCAAATAAGTTTTATGGAAAAGAATGGATATAGTTTATCCTATACAGAATATGAAAAGATTGATGAAGAGTCTAATCCATTAAATATATATGTAACTGGGCCAGAAAAAGTCAATAGGCGAAAAATGTATAATTATGATTATATAGGTCAGCTTACGATGATGTACAGTGCAAAAGTGTTTGGACTTATTCAAATAAAAGACATCAAGAAAAATAATGATTATGCAATTAGATTGCAGCTTTATAAAAGGCCGGATACTTGTGCATACCTGTTAAAGGAGAATTTGGCTAAATATAGAGTTCGAAAAGTAAGTATAAGTCATGATAAATTCAGAAGAAAATTTAAGAGCCATTATGATTTGTTTCATATGTGTGATGAGAAATCTTCTCTGACGGCTATGTGGTACGCCTGTTGGAATATGTTTTATGGAGTGTTAAAAAAAAGAAAGTACGAAAAGAATACATAGGTGAGGTAAGATGAAGATTTGTTTTTTGGCACCAGCGAATAACTATCATACAAAAAAGTGGTGTAAATGGTTTACTGAAAATGGAAATGAGGTACATGTTGTATCGTTTATCGATGATGAAATAGAAAATGTTAATGTGCATTTTGTTGACACCGGAGCTTCTGCTGAAAGTGGAGATTCTCAGAAGATAAAGTATTTATTAAAAGCTAAAGAAGTAAAGCGGATAGTAAATGAAATAAAACCAGACATTGTAAATGCACATTACGCTACTAGCTATGGAACTGTTGCAGCATTATCTGGCTTGAAGGGATATGTTTTATCCGTTTGGGGATCAGATGTTTATGATTTTCCCAAAAAAAGTTTTATACATAAGGCAATGTTAAAATTTAGTTTGGCAAAAGCTAAATATATATTTTCGACTAGTAAAGCAATGGCTATAGAAACTAATAAATATACGAATAAGAACATTGAAATAACTCCTTTTGGGGTGGATATGGACTTATTCAATCCAAATAAAAAAGATGTAAATAAAAAGATCGATGCAGATGGTCGGTTTGTCGTTGGGACAGTTAAGGCATTAACTCCCAAATATGGAATTGATTATCTGATAAAAGCTGTTTCTATAATAAGAAGCGAGTATCCGGAAATACCGATTTCCCTTAGAATCGCAGGTAGTGGTGAGAATGAGTACAAGAAGCTGGCAATAGAGCAAGGAATAGATGATATAACAACTTGGCTTGGATTCATTTCCCAAGAAGATGCTGCTAAAGAATGGGCCAATATGGATCTTGCAATTATTCCGTCTACATTAGAATCGGAAAGTTTTGGTGTTTCTGCTGTAGAAGCAGAAGCATGTGGAACACCTGTGATTATTTCGGATATTCCAGGATTGATGGAGGCAACATGCCCTGGGCAGAGTAGTGTCGTTGTTGAACGAAAGAATGAAAAGGCATTAGCGAAAGCAATAGTTTCCTTGTTTTATGATGAAGAAAAAAGAAAAAGCATGGCAATAGCTGGTCAAGAATATGTTAAGCGTAGATTTGAGGTGAATAGTTGCTTTAATACTATTAATAGTAAAATAAAGGACAAGATAAATGAATATTCGGGGGGAGCAGTGATTGATTTTGCTGTATTTAATCCGGATAAAAGACATCGTTGTTATAAGACGGTTTCGGAATATGATTGTATCATAGGAACTGTAAAAGGGTTAGAGGATGTTTATGGTATTGACATACTATTATATGCAGTTGCAAAGATTGTGTCCGAATGCCCTGAAATAAGACTTCAAGTAAGGATTGCAGGCAGAGGAAGTAAATATAATGAATATAAGAGACTGTCTGAAAAATTGAAAATTTCAGAAAAGGTAGTTTGGCTTGGATTTATTTCTCAGGAAGAAGCAGCAAGAGAATGGGCTAATATGGATATAGGGATAATCCCTTCACGGCAAGAGTCGTTTGGTGTTTCTGCTGTAGAGGCACAAGCGAGTGGAACGGCAGTGATTATTTCAGATATCCCAGGTTTAATGGAAGCAACCTGTTCTGGAGTAAGTAGTATTGTTGTAGAGCACGAAAATGTAAGTGTGTTAGCACAGAAAATACTATATCTTATAAATAATAAAGAGATACGCAATAAAATGGCAATAGAAGGTAGAAAATTCGTTGCTGATAAATATGAAGTAAATAAGTGCTTTACTCATATAAATGAGTTGTTTGATAAATACAGAACAGCAAATATATGATTTCTTTTAGTTGATAAAAAAGAGGGACGAATGATGGGATATGTTCAAAAATCGGATAGTAGTAGAGGGCAAATAATAAAATGCTTCTTAGTTTGTTTTTTTCTAAATCGTATTATTTCTACAGATATATTTTATGGAGTGGCGGCTATAAATGAAGTATATGTGTTAGTATCAGAGGTATTGACTGTATGGTATTTTTTTAGATGGTTGTATAAATATAGCCAAAAGAAACATATGTATATTAGTGAGGTAGGTTGCATTGTCTGGGTATTAGTGTATTTTATGTTGTTTTCTCTAATTACTTTATTTGAGTCCGGAAATCTAAGAAGAGTAATGATGGGGGCATATCCAATTGTTGGTACATTGTGTTTTTTAGATGTTGAATCAGATAGAAATGCAAAGGATTTAATAAAAGGATGTATGTATTTTTTATTTGTTATGGTAGCATGGAATTTTATAGATATGCTGTTTGTCAAAAAAGTATTATCTAATAGTATATCCATATTTTTGATTGGAGGAAGAAATCAGTTAGCAATCATTTTAGCTATGGCTTTTTCGATTTTTCATTTAAATAAAGAATTAGAAATAGAGGAAAATAAACTTTCTATAAAAAATAAACTGTTTTATGCATTGTTTTATATATTATTATTTGTGACCGCTTTATTATCAGGATCTGCTACAACATTGATTGCCACTATAACGATTTATGTATTGTATGCTCTAAAATTTGTTAAACAAAAAAATATTGTACTTAATCCGTTCATAATTATGTTGGGATACATTTTTGTTTGGTTAGGATTAATTGTATATAGATTGCAGTATTTGTTTGAAGATTTGATTGTTAATAGATTACATAAAGACTTAACATTGTCGCATAGAACAGTATTATGGGATAAGGCATTGGAGATGATAAAAAGAAAGCCTTGTTTTGGATATGGAATGTCTAATTCAGTGAATGTTTTTTCTGTAAACCATGATTATACTGGAGGAAATAATGCGGTATTAAGTACATTGAGTGGTCATAATCAAATACTTCAAATGTTGTACTACGGAGGAGTTGTTTTAGTTCTAGCTTTTATTATGCTATATCTGGTATGTTGTGCAAAAGGAAGAAGAAATAATAATGCATTTTATTTATTATTTTTGTCAGTAATTGTAATTTTAGTGGTATGGCTAACTGAAGTACCAAGTGAATATGCAATGTTTACATGTTTAGGATTTTGCTATTATTCGCAGCGTTTTGAAAGGATGAAATCTTATAATGTCAAATGATTTGATAAGTATTGTAGTTCCAGTTTATAAGGTGGAAAAATATTTAAATAATTGTATAAAATCTATACTAATGCAAACATATGAGAATTTAGAGGTTATTCTCGTAGATGATGGTTCGCCAGATAGTTGTCCGCAGTTATGTGATGCTCTGGCAAAACAGGATAATCGTGTCAAGGTAATACATAAGAAAAATGGTGGGCTTTCAGATGCTAGGAATGTTGGTTTAGAAATTTCAAAAGGAAAATATATTACTTTTGTTGATAGTGATGACTTTATTTCTAACGATATGATTGAAATCTTATACAATATGTGTATAAATCTTCAAGCAGATTTTGCTATGTGTCAAAAATTAGACTGTGATGAAGAAGATACAATTAACAGTGTAGAGTTTGACGTTTCAGAAATAAAGTATAAGACCTTTGAGAATGCAGAAAAAATGAATGCATATTTAGCGACAAATGAGATAGAAACAACTGCATGGAAGAAATTATATAAATCGACATTGATAAAGCAATTCCGATTTCCTAAAGGGAAAATTCATGAAGATGCATTTACTACATATCGGATTATTGATAAAGCTGAAAAAATAGCGGTAACAAATAGGATAGGGTATTATTACAGAAATAATCCACAAAGTATTATGAATTCCGGTTTTTCATTAAATAGATTACATGCTATAGAAGCAAAGCTGGAACAGTTAAGCTTTATAGAAGCAAAGTATCCAAGTTTATATAAATTTGCTGCGGCAGAGGTGATATACGCGTGTAATTACTGTTTAAAAGAGATGGCTTTAAAAAGCTATTATGATCAATCGATAGAAAATAAAA
>OGSD01003055.1_pt1 | contig 13112 bp, 10 predicted proteins | sample 1553571 | NCBI WGS metagenome assembly OGSD01 (sample SAMEA2580072, study PRJEB22360) | human gut metagenome | biome: human gut; feature: human-associated habitat; material: faeces | place: Denmark | collected 2008/2010 | reverse complement strand
GACAAGCCTTTTCCCACAAGTCTGCAAACAGCTTTCCCACAGCCTCGCAATTCTGACAGTTTACGCACATTCCCACAACGCCTACTGCGGCGGCTATCCATCCTTTCCTATCCAATCCTAATGAGAAAATACTATGGAAATTCCTTTTCAACGGAGGTACAATTTGTACCCCTGTTCAAACAACAGAACCGTGTTAAAGTAATTTGATGATAGCAAAAAGAAAAAGCGGGAGTACAGCCAATCGGATGAACCGAAAAGCTGTACTCCCGTTTTGTGTATCAGAAAGTGTTTGGAATCGAGCCATTTTCTCTATGTGCCAGCAAGCAGACCAACACATGAGAAATCATAAAGGCTCCCTTTGAAAATACGGATACAGGGAATTATTCTGCGTTTTTCGCCCCCTTATCCTCACAGATTTTAGACCGTTTGGAACTGTAATGCGGACAAGCGACCAGACACGCCCGGAAACTCTGCTTGCAGCCGTGAACACATTTTTTGCAGATATGGTTATACTGCCGCCTGCCGTTCTCGCCCAGGAAGAACGCCCATTCCAGCCGCCATTTCTTGCTTCGGCTCATAGGCAGTCATGCTCCGGCACATCACGGCCGGGCTTCTTGCCCTCCTGGGGTTTATGCTCGGCACATTCCCGTTTGGCGTCCTCCAACCGCTTACGGATGGAAGGCTTCTCCGGCGTCGTCCGCTCTGCGTACCCCTGGGCTTTTTCCAATTCCTCGCCGCGTCTGCCGTTGTTGATAACGCCGTCGATCATGCCGTAGTCATCCTCCAGCGTCATTTCAGCGGTGCGGAGAGGATTGTCCTTTTCCGGCTGCTCCGCTGCCACGGCAAAGGCCCGTGTGCCGTTTCCCATGATAAGATACTTTCCATCATCGGAAATATGATGGACGCCATAACCGGCCGCCTCCATCTGTTCCCGGCTCATAGCCGTCACCTGAAAGCTGCCCCTGGGTGTCTGCACACGTTCGCCAGTTTCAAAACGGTCTGACAGATAAGCGAGGTCTTGCTTCTCTGCCTGGACAGGGAGAACAACGATATTGCCATTGATCTGCATAAATCGTTCCGGCGTTTTGAACTGTTCCGTGTATTTCTGAATCAGTTCCGGGGACAGGGACGCAAAATCTTCCTCACCAAGTCCAACCACCAGGAAAGTCCCTGCTACGATATCATAAATTTCTCCATTTTCATCCCGCAGCCCACGGTTCAGATCAAGTCCTATGAGCTTTCCTTCATCATTGCAAACCAGCGCCACCGGGTCAGAATAGGGATAAGTTGCGCCAATGTCTCCGCCGACCTCCGCCTGCAGGGAATGAAGATCGGGGTCGATCTCCTTCACATAGGGTTCCTTCATAGGCTCCACTACAAGCACAGTCATCTTTTCCGAGGCAACCTTCTCCGCAGCGGACAGCATTTCATCCGCATGGGACTTCTCCGGGTCCTCCAAACCTGCTTTGACCTCCGCTGGGTCAAAATCAAGAAATTCCTCATAGCCCGTGGCGTCCTTGAATTTTTCAATCTCCGAAGGAAGATAGTCCTCCTGCGTCTGCCCTAACGCCGCCAGCTTTTCATCCAAAGCAGAAATGCGCCCAGCCATCAGGCTTTCGTAAAGTTCCTCCTTTGCGGCGTGCGCCTCCGGGTGCTCTGCCGCATACTGCGGATCGTTCTGACGGAAAAACTCGTCCATGTCAAAGGCGATATCCATAGCCCACTCGGATTTTTCTTCTTCGGGAAGATCGTCCTGAAAAGTCATCACCCGGTACTCGTCGGGGATACTGCCGCGCTCACCGTCGTAATACTCATGGAAACTGTCACCCGTATCACGCACATAGCCCTGATCCGTGAAGGTGCCGTTTTCCTCCAACGCAACGTCCCGGCCGTAGGCCTCATAGTCGATGTAATTCTGCAAATGCTCTGGCACCTGCATAACGTCCAGTTCTTCGATGTAATAGCGGCCCAGATCGTCATAGTCATGGATATCGGGGTAAACCTCATAGCAATCCAGATTCTCGGTGAGGTTGATGATCTCCTGCAGGCTGCCGCAATGGTCGCCCATTTCCATACCGGCCTGAAACTGTGCGTATTCGCTTTCGCTCATTTCATCCAGCTTCGATGCCAGATAATTCAGCTCGTCCAGATTTTCATATTCACCCAGCTTACTGTAAAGACCGTCCACATAGCAGTCATAGTCCGTGATGAACCATTCCTCATAGGGCTGGCCGAAGTCATCCTTCTGGCCGATCCCGATCCGCTTAAACACTTCCTTCAATTCCTCGGCGGTGGTGGGAAACTTCACCCACTCGCCCACAAGTTCGCCCTCATTGTACTTCCCAAGATTGGTGATAAAGGCGGCAAAGGGATAATCCTTGTCGTGATCGTAATATGGCATATCAGCACCTCCTTACAGCTCCGGCGCAGATTTTTCCTTATGGGGCTGCGCCTTGTTTTTCTCCGCACATTTCTTCTTGCCCTGTTCCAGCCGTTCTCGGATGGAGGGCTTTTTCTCCGGCTCCGCAGAGCATTCATGGTTCCACTCGTCGCCGGAGAGAGAAATATATCCGTGTTCCGTAAAATGGCCCTGTTCCTCCTGCATGGCGTACTTGCCAAACGGAACAGGGTCGATTGCTTTCAGAAGTTCCGGGGGCAGCAGCATATCCATGTGCTGCGCCAGATACCGCCAGCCCAGATCATTCAGATTGTGGATGTTGGGCTCAAATACGAAATAGTCAATGTTGGCCGCAAACTCCTTGAACTGCTCCGGCGCTGTCAGCTTGAAGGGCGATGCCTGCACCGCCTCCAACAGTTCCCGGTCCTCCGGGGAGAGGGCAGTCACCACCGCCCTCACTTCGGGTAAATGTTCCAAAGTCTTATTTTCTGCCATTGACACCTTCCTTTCTTTTCGGAAATTCCAGTTTGAAGTTGATGTATTTGCCGCCCGTGTCATCCAGGATCACCGCAGCGTCATAAGCAGCCTGTTTCTTTTCAGACCACATTCCCTTGACATTGGTACGTCCCTTTTTCAGAAGGTCCGTTGCCATCTTCTTTGTCAGCTCCTTCTTGCGGCTCGTCCAGAAGCGGTCATTTTTCCAGAGGACGAAACCGCAGGACCGATCCGAACACGCAAAGTTCTTCTTGCCCTCATAAACCGGCTGGCCGCAGCGGGGGCAGGTACCGATCCCTTCCTTCTCCGGGGCAAACAGCTTTTTGCCATCCTCGGAAATGCAGGAATAGGTGGACACGATCTCCTGGACCATCGTGCGGATACCGTCCATGAAGGTATCCGGGTCAGCGCCGCCCTTTGCGATCTCCGTCAATTTCTGTTCCCATTCTGCGGTCAGCATGGGAGAGGTCAGCGGCTCCGGCAGGACCGTGACAAGGTTGATACCGGCTTTTGTGGGGATCAGGCTCTTGCCCTTGCGCTCCACAAATCCGGCTGCCACCAGCTTTTCGATGATAGCCGCCCTGGTCGCAGGCGTGCCAAGACCTTTTCGCTCTGCCTCGTCGGGGATATCGTCCTTGCCCGCGTTCTCCATAGCGGACAGAAGGGTATCTTCGGTATAGGGCTTCGGCGGCTGGGTGAAATGCTCGGTAACGGAAACCTCCGCACCGTCAAAAGTCTGCCCTTCGGTGAAGTCCGGGAGCGTGCCGCCGTCCCCATCAACAGGCTTTTCTTTCAGGGAGGTACGGAAAATGCGGTCGATCTCCCGCCAGCCTTCGGAGAGGATGCGCTTGCCCTTTGCGGTGAAGGAATAGCCGCCGCAGTCGAAAGTTACCGTGACTGCCTCATACACATACGGCTCCGCTGATGCACACAGCAGCTTGCAGCAGACCAAGAGAAACAAATTGCGCTCGCCCAGGGGCAGCCCCTTGATATCTGCCTTTTCAATCTCCATCGTGGGGATAATGGCGTGGTGGTCGGATACATCCTTATCGGAGATCATGGCCTCCACCAGCGGGAAGAAGTTGCTGATCCCGTCAAAGGGCGGCACGTTCGCCGCCAGATGGATCACGCAGGAGGCTGTTTCTGCCATGTCGGAGGTCAGATACCGGCTGTCCGTGCGGGGATAGGTCAGCAGCTTTTTTTCATAGAGGCTCTGGGCGTAGTCAAGGGTCTGCTTTGCCGTGTATCCGAACAGGCGGTTTGCCTCACGCTGCAAGGTGGTAAGGTCATAGAGCTTCGGAGGCTGTTCCTTCTTCTGCTCTTTCGTGACGGAAGTACAGGTAATGGCTGCGCCCTTGCACGTCGCCGCTGCCTGTTCCGCCTCTGCCGGATCGGTGAACTTCTCTGACACCGCTTCGGCTCCGTCCAGCGTCAGGCGCAGCAGATGATATTTTTCCTTGTGAAACAGCGTGATCTTTGCGTCACGATCCGCCATCATTGCCAGCGTAGGTGTCTGCACACGGCCCACATTCAGGGTACGATGATAGAGGACGGAGAAAAGGCGCGTGGCATTGATCCCCACCAGCCAATCCGCTTTCTGGCGGCAGAGGGCGGATTGATACAGGGTTTCATAATCGGTGCCGGGGCGCAGATCAGAAAAGCCCTCCCGGATAGCGCTGTCCTCCATCGAGGAAATCCAGAGACGGAAGACCGGCTTGCGGCAGCCGGTCATTTCATACACCAGCCGGAAGATCAGTTCACCTTCACGCCCGGCGTCACAGGCATTGACAATGGTATCCACGTCGGAGCGATTCATCAGAGCACGGAGATTTTCAAAGGCGTCCTCTTTACCCGATGCCAGCACATAGCGGAACGGCTCCGGCAGAATGGGGAGATCGTCATAGCGCCATTTCTTGAAATTCTCGTCATAGCCGCCCGCATCCATCGGGGATACCAGGTGTCCCACGCACCAGGATACGAGAAGGCCGCTGCCCTCATAAAAGCCATCGGCCCTGGATGAAGCACCCAGGGCCGATGCGATAGATTTTGCCACACTCGGTTTTTCTGCGATAATCAGTTTACTCATTCTTTTCCTCCGTTTCCTCGTCCTCAGTCAGATATTCTTCTTCATCCTCCAGGTCGAAATCATCCAGATCAGCGGGAACTTTCTTTCCCTGCTTCGGTTTCAGCACCAGGAAATAGACCGCCGCGCCGCCTCCGGCTGCAAGGATCAGCAGCACCGCCAGGATCGCCCCGGCATTACTTTTCTTTTCAGGCTCCGGATTCTCCGGCTCGGTGGGCTCCGCAGCTTTCTGTTCTGTGCCAACACATTCACTAAGGTTTTTTACGCAGACCGGGCAAGCGGTATTGACCGCTCCGGCCTGGCACTTCTCCGTACAGGTGCAGACAATAGGTGTTTCCGCCTTTTCTCCATCCTCCGTAAGCGCCATGAGGTCGGCTTCATCCACCTGGTTCAGAAAATGCACGGTTTCCTCGCCCTCGTCGTCACGGTCGATAATGAGATAGAACACATTGCCGTTCTTCGTTTCCACTGTAATAAACTGCTTGCCGCTGGCGGTCGGGCTGCCAATATCGTCAATCAGCGAAAGGTTCCCGTCCGGAGTCAAGGCGACACCGCCATTCAAACCGCCGCCCAGCATCCCCAGCAGATTTTCCAGCGTTTCCGTGTCCAGAGAGAAAGAACCTTCCCCGGAACCAGCCTCGCCGTCACTTACCGTCATGTAGCCGGAATAGACATAGCCGACCTTTTCCGGCAGGATGACCTTCAGCCAGTCGCCGTCCGTGCCGATCACCTTCACGGTCGTTCCGTTGGGAAGCTGAGTGAAGGCGGTGTAGTCCATTCCCGCACCCGTGCGGACATTCAGATTGCCGCCGCCCGTGGTGACGGTGCCGGTCTGCCCGGAGTCATTTTCGCCGGAACTGAACTGGATACCATCCTCGGTGACGGATACCGTGACCTGGCTGCCTGCCAGAGCGGAAAGCAGATCAGAGACATCCCCAGCCGTTGCCTGTTCAGCCACGGACTCCGTGGTTTCCTCACCGCCGCTGGCAAAGGCGGTGACAGAAAAAGCGGCAGTGCTGAGCACCACCGCCAAAAGAGCCGATACCATTTTTGTCATAAAGTTATGCTTCATCCTCGTATCCCTCCGTTTCCTCATTCTCGGTGTCTCCCTCCTGCAGCATACCTTCCGGCAGGGAGATCATACCGCTGGCATAGGCTTTCAGGAAGGCGGTCAGTTCCTTGTTATCCATCTTCACGGCTTTCACCATGCGGACGATTTCCAGATTTTCTTCCTCCGCAAGCTGGGCCTCCAGCGCACGAAGGCGTTTCTGCTGCTCCGCGATCTTTTCTTTGGTTTTCGCAATGTCATTGCGGATTTTCTGTGTCGTTGCCATAAATCAAATTACCTCCATATCGTTTTTTAGTTGTAGGGCGGTCGCCCGAAAGCGTAAAAGTGGGATTGCCAGTAGCTTGTGTTGATATCTGCATACTGGATGGGGTCGCCGCAATGCAGCATTTTTCCACCGCCCACATAGATACCCACATGGGAAACGCCCGGTGTATCGTAAGTGCCGACGAAAAAGATCAGGTCGCCGGGTCTTGCGTTGGCAGAGGATACCGGGGTGGAAATGTTATAGAGTCCCTGGGCTCCCAGCCTGCCCGTATTGCAGACGCCGCTTTGCGTCAGCGCCCAGGACACGAAGCCGGAGCAATCAAAAGAAGTGTTCGGATTGCTGCCGCCCCATACATAGGGATAGCCGATGTACTTCTCCGCCTCGGTAATGAGCGCTGCAAAGGTTTCATCTTCCATTGCGGAAGGCGGAATATCATAGGTGGTGGGCGGTTTGGTGTACTTGTCCACATAGCCGGAGCCGGGGAACAAATCTTCCCGGTTTCCCAGCGTTGCCATATAGACCGCATACAAGGAAAGCGTTTCTTCGTCCATGATGTAGACCGGCACATGGGAAAGGTCGAAGTTTTCCAGCTTCACCTTGCAGATATAGTAGTTGTACGGTACTTCCACGTCATAGTCATTTCCCTCGCTGTCTGTCCGTGTCTCCGTCCGATAGCGCACCTCCACTTCCACGGTCTGCGTCAGGATGTACTGCTTTTCAAAGAGCATTTGCAGTTCCTCCTGAACCTCGCCGATGGTAAACACCCCTTCATGGAACGCCGTGAGAATGGAGATTAGCACATAAGGGTCATGCTTGATCTCGTCCAGATCAAAACGGTATTCGTCATATCCGGGGTGCAGAGCTTCATAGTGATCCAGTTCATATTGAAGTTCCTGCTCCAGTTCACAGTAGGCCGCCTCCGCAGCCAGCATATCCGCATCCTCGGAGAGATAAGAGGAAGTAAATACACCGCCCACGCCGGAGCCCGCCATCATGGAACAGGAAGATACCCCGCCAAACAGCAGAGCAACACAGGTACCAATGCCGATCACCAGCAGCACCGCCCGGCTATGGTGCTTGATGTAGAGGAATGTTTCCTTGAAGGCGTCCTTTGCTTTCTGCGCCGCACTTTTCGCCGTGGCCGCTGTGTTCTTTGCGGTTTTCTCTGCCTGCCGCAGCTCCTTTGCGTAGTTTCGCTTGATCCGCTGTTTCTGCAGAAAGCGAGATACCGGGTTAGAAGCTGCCAATGCAGGATCATCATGCAGTGCCTTTTGGTAAAGGTACTCGGCGTTTGCCTTGACCGAAGCCTGCTCTGCCTTCGCCGCGTCACGCCAAGGCTTTGTGCGGTGATGGTGGACGGCGGCACGGATTTTACCTTTTCCGTAGGCAATCCCACGCTCCGTCAGTACCTCGCCCTTGTGTCCGGCCTCAACACCCACATTTTCCTGTTCCACCTCATGCACCTTCGCATGGGCGGCGTGGGCGATCTCATGGACCGGTCGAGAAAGCGGATTGTGCCGCAGGCGTCCATTGGGGCGTTTCTCCACTTCTTCAAAGTGAAGCTGCGTTTTGCCTTTTCCGGCTGTCTCGTCAAAAACACGCTCGGTACGGAGAACTTTCTTTGTGGGGATAGCGGCCTTTGCCGCGTCCAGCCTGTCCGCCGCACGGTCGGAACGGTCGATGTACTTTCCAAGTACGGGATCGGCACGTTCTTCCTCGGTAAATTGCAGGCGGGAGGACGGGCGCTGCCTTGCGGCAGAACCATCCCGCACCGCCTGGGTGTCAGCCTTTTCCGCCTTTCGTGCGCTTTTCTTCTCATGGTGTTCCGCCGCACGCAGGGCAAGGTCAGCCGCAGCGCCAGCGGATTCTTCCGAAGAAGCGGACAGCTCCGTTTCCGGCTCCCGGCTGCTGATATGTTTCACCTCGCCCGTGGCAAGGTTTTCCGATACCGCACCGTCACGGGTCATTTTTTGCGTGATCTTATCGGTCGCTTTCAGTTCCCTCATAGGCAGTCACCTTCCTTTCCATAGGGGCAAAAGTCACCGCAGGTGCCATTCTCAATCATGGCGATATAGCAAAAAATGGGATATGCCTGCGGTGGGCAGACCGCATTTCCCAATGTTTTCAGCCGCAGCGCCCGGTCATCCATGCGCTCGGTCATGCGGGGGATTCCTTCCGGTTCGGCGGCCCAGAGGATACGTCCGTCCATCCTTTCGGGAAGCCCATGAGCCATTCCACCCAATCCGGGTTCAGTGCTGCCGTTTCGGACACCGGCCGCTCCTGGGAGATGATCTGCGCCGACAGGTTCCCGTCCTTCTTCGCCGGATCGAAGGCTGATGGCTTCAAGGTCGAGCGGAAACCGTCCGACGCCACCGGGGTCAGATAGAATACCGCCGCCGACAGGCTCAGGCTCCAAATCGCCCCGTTTCGGTTCCTCTTGCGGAATATCCCATTGTCCGACAGGAACACATCCAGGCTTGCCGCGTCCCTGGCGGTGTTGTTGTCGGAGGCAAGGGGTGTGGGAAACATCAGCCGCGACGATAAAAGTTCGCTGGCGCTCATGCCATGCGCCGACGCCGCAAGCCGGAAATACGAATGGGAGAACAGCGTATCCCGCTTTTGCCAGGTCAAAGATCGTTTTGTCGAGCCCCATATTGATGAAGCCAGCAACATTTTCCCCAAGCACCCAACGGGGCCGCAGCTCGGTAATAACGCGGCACATTTCCGGCCACAGGTAGCGTTCATCCGCAAAGCCCTTCCGTTTTCCGGCGGTGGAGAAGGGCTGACAGGGAAAGCCGCCTGAGATAACGGTAACTGTTTCAAGTCCTGTTTTTTCAAAAAACGCCTCCTTCGTAAAAGTAGTAATATCCCGGAACCTGGGAACATCCGGCCATCGTGCGGAGAGGACGGAGTGCGGAAAATCCGCCCACTCACACTGGCAGACGGTTTCAAACCCGGCAGCCTCCGCCGCCAGGTCCAGACCGCCAATGCCGGAAAACAGGCTCACATGGGTCAGTTTATTCATGGTTCTTCGGCGCACGGAACGGTTCGATCTCACTTTCCAGCTCCGCAAGGACCGCCTCCATATCCGCCGTGACCGCCTTGCTTCTGGCAATCAGCCGGTTCATCACATCAAAGAAGGTTTCGCCCTCCTGCTTTTCTTCCGTATGCAAATAGCGGGGATCATTCATGTTCGTTTTCTCCTTTCCCGGTTTCACCAAGTTTTGTCGTCATAATGCTGTAAAGTTCATTGTCCTTCGGGAAGTCATCCACAAAAGGCAGGATCACATTGCCGAAGAAGATCAGCCCCTCGCCGGGGCCTGCGTTGCTGATATGTGCTGCCTGTTGGTTGGAGATATTCAGGCGCTCGCAGAGGATTTTCCTGTCTCCGCTGGCCTGGTTCAGAAGGTACACAAAATCGCTGTTTTCAAAAATGTTCTCGATCTCCGGGGAGGAAAGCAGGTCCTTAATGTTCTGCGTGATCCCCGTGGGGATACCGCCCCATTTGCGAAAGCGTTTCCAAATCTCCACGCTCCAGGTACCGACCTCGCCGCGCAGCAGAAGGTGGAACTCGTCCACGAAGTACCAGGTGGATTTACCCTGATCCCGGTTTTGGGAAACACGGTTCCATACCTGGTCCTGGATCACCAGCATACCCAGGCTTTTGAGCTGCTTTCCCAGCTCCTTGATATCGAAGCAGACAATGCGGTTGTTGATATCCACATTGGTACGGTGGTTAAAAACATTCAGGCTGCCATGCACATACAGTTCCAGTGCCGCCGCGATCCGCTGTGCCTCCGGCTCCGGCTGCCGCTTGATCTCGTCATACAAATCTTCCAGCAGCGGCATATTCTCCGGGCGGGGGTCTGCGATATAGGGGCGGTACACGATCCGCACGGCACGGTCAATGACCGTCTTTTCCACTGGCTCCAGACCGTTCCGGCCGCCTGCCGCCAGTTCACAGAACGACAAGATAAAGTCAGATTTCAGCGCCAGCGGGTTATCATCCTCGCTGTAATTGAGGTTGATATCCATAGGGTTCACATACTGCGTGCTGGTAGGCGAGATTTTGATGACCTGGCCTTCCAGACGGTTCACCAGCGGAAAATATTCCGCCTCCGGGTCGCAGATCAGGATATCGTCCTTTGTGTTCAGGAACACACCCACGATGGAACGCTTTGCGGAAAAACTCTTGCCGCTGCCGGGCGTACCTAAGATCATGCCGTTGGGCGTTTTCAGCTTTTTGCGGTCAGCAAGGATCATGTTGCCGGAAGTGGCATTGAGCCCGTAGTAGAGGGCTTCACCGCCGTGGAAAATCTCCTGTGTGGTGAAGGGAACGAACACCGCCACCGCCGAAGTGGTAAGCCCGCGCTGTATCTTAATGCGGTTGACACCCAGGGGCAGAGCCGACACGAAGCCGTCCTCCTGCTGAAAGTCCAGCCGCACCAGGGAGCAGTTATATTTCTGCGCCACGCTTGCCGCACGGAGAAGGTCATTCTCCAGCTTTTGCTTGCTGTCCGCAAAGTTCACCACCAGGAAGGTCATCAGGAACATTCGCTCATTTCTGCTTTGCAGGTCACGGAGGATATTCTTTGCCTCGCCTGCGTAGGTGGCAAGGTCAGTGGGGATGATATCCATATCGAAACCTTCCCGCACCGCCTTTTTCTGTGCGTCGATCTTCATACTGTCAATGTCAGTGATCTTCCGCTTGACCGTTTTGATTGCCTCGTTCTGATCCATGCTGCGGATATGGAGGCTGACAAGCAGCCCGCTGTCCGTATCCAGCAGTTCGGTGAGCATACGGTCATCCATTTCCGGTGCGCTGATCTGCAGAAAGGACACGGCACAGAATTTATCCGCCATCGTGAACTTCCTTGCTTCACCGAAGCGGAAAGAAGAAGGTGCGATAAAATCCTGGACCGACAGGCCGGAAGGGGCAAGCCAGCTCCATTCAAAGGCAAACCGTTCCCCGTCCGGGTGCAGGATGCCGTGGAGCATTTCCAGCCACTCCTTGCCGCCAAGCTCCTTTGCCAGAGCGCCCATGACCTTGAAATGGTTGAGGGCATCCATGACGATCCGGGAAAATCGTGCCCGTGCGGTTTTGCTGTCCCGTGCCTCGATGGTGAGGGTCAGGTACTTTGTTTTGATAAGACCGTTGTTGCCCCGTTCAAGCTGCTTGCGGAGCATTTGCGTGTAAAGCTCACGGATATGGTCGAAGTGATCTCCCTGCGCCGCGATCTCGATACGCTTCACAAAATCCTCCCGGTTCATGCGGCGGCTCACAAGGGAGAGCTGCATCCCGATAGAAGCGTCATGGGCGTTATACATATCGCAGAGGGCTTCAAAGATCGCCGTCTGGTCGTCAGGCTTTGCAAGCTGATAATTCACATCCTCGAACTCGATACACTTCGACCAGGTGTGGTCGTCCAGCTTGCACAGACCGTCCGGGTACATCTGGCGGAACGGTAAGGTGTCCTGTGCGGAATGTACCTTGCCGTCGCCTCTGGCGGTTTCCAGGATACGGCTGATCTCACGCTTTTCTGCGGCGGTCAGTTTTACCGCGGCTTTTGCCGTCTGCCGTGCCTGCGGCTCTGGCTTTCGCTTTCTGAACAATGGCTTTCACCTCCTTTTCCGCCTGGGCCTGCCGCTCCAGGGCTGCATAGAAATTGTTTGTCTGGTAAGGGCGCTCCTTCGTCCGCAGGAACATACAGCGGATAATCTGTCCGGCCACCACCTCCAGGGGTTGACCGTGCCGCTCATACATGGCGAGCAGAAAGAACGGGAGCATGACGATAATCATGCAGAACGCGGCGGCGCTGTTGCTGGCCGTGCGTCTGAGCAAAAAGAAAAGCGGTACTCCGATGAGTGCCGCCGCTCCGAAACATATAAGCTGCCGTTTGGTAAGCCCAAACAGCACTTTGGATTTTACTTTCGTCAAATCCTTTGGAATGGTTACATACGCCAATTTATCAAGCCTCCTTAATGCGCTCCGAACAGGCTCTTAGAGAGGCTGCCGGTCTTGAACAGGGCGAAGCACAGCAGGACCGTGTAGCCCATGCAGGCCCATATCGCGCCTGAGATATTTCCGTCCGTGGCGATACTCTGTACCAAAACAGAGTAGATTCCCACGCACACCATGATTAGAAATGCCTGGAACGCCAATGCAAACAGGGATTTCAAGTAGTTCTGTCCTGTATGGCTCCAATCCCGGTTTGTCATAGTGGCAAGCGGAATTGGTCCAACGGAAGTTGTCAAATACACCTCGATCATGCGGCCGTAGATGACAAGAATGATACAGATGGAAAGGGCGTTCATGGTAAGCCCCACGAAAAGGGACTGGAACCACAGCCCGAACAGTTCTCCCGTGCCCAGGGCTTCAAGCTGCGCCTCCATATCCGTGATGACGCTGCTGATATCAATGGAGGTATTCCCGATGATGACGCCTGCGCTGCTGTTCACAACGCTTTGCCCCACATCGAAGATACCCATGACGATATTCCATGTGTTCGTCACAATGAGAACGGCACAGAAGGTCTTGAAAATCCACTTGAAGAACATCCAGGTATCTACATCGTGCAGATTGTTTTTCTCTGTCACAAGCTGGATCAGCTCATAACACATTACGAATGTCAGGATAACCCCGGCGATTGGAACGATCACCGTTTCAGAGAGGTTTCGGATCATAGAAAAGACGCCGCTGTTCCATGCCAGCGGCGTCTGTCCCACTTCACCGGCGATCTCGCCTACTTTGGTATTGACCGTATCGAACATGCCCGACAGGTTTCCCGTGATCCCCTCGATG
>OGSD01003045.1_pt1 | contig 13141 bp, 16 predicted proteins | sample 1553571 | NCBI WGS metagenome assembly OGSD01 (sample SAMEA2580072, study PRJEB22360) | human gut metagenome | biome: human gut; feature: human-associated habitat; material: faeces | place: Denmark | collected 2008/2010 | reverse complement strand
TGGTAGCAGCCACGGTGGTAGTGTTCGCAGACATACTTTACAAGATCGGCAGCAGCCAAGGCATCGTGGTAGCGTTGCTTCCAGTCATCATCCCAGCTGCGCTCAAAGCCCTCATAAGGGACGGCAGCAATAAGATGAATTGGGTGTCCTTCCGATTTCAAGCGCAGGACAATTTCGGCAGCCCAGATATCCACACCCCACGCCATGCCGGAGATGAAAGTCACAAAACCATCGTCGATGGCTTCGCGGATTTTCGCTTCCAGCGCCGCGATCACAACGGATTCGGGCTGGTGGAGCTTATGAGGCCGATGGCCAGTAAAGCAGGCGCGATGCAAGCGCAATTCAGATTCGGTTGGCATAGGAAAATCACCCCTTCAAAAATTGGTTATAAAGTATCACCAAAACTTGTGATACGACTTCCACCTCTTCGCTATAACGGTATCACCAAGAGTGGGGATATAATATAGTAAAGGAATGAGGTGGTTTTGTGGACATTACAAAAAGGCTCATAGAGCTGCAGCAGCGTTATGGCTGGACAGATTACAAAATCGCCAAGGAAGCTGGACTTTCACCTAATACGGTTTCGAATATTTATCGCAGAGGCAATACACCCAGCATGGTGACGCTGGAGGCCATCTGCAAAGCATTCAATATCACAATGGCGCAGTTCTTTGCCGAGGACGATATGGTGGAACTCACCCCGGAGCTGCGCGAACTTTTCGACCGGTGGACTGCTCTGACCGATGAGCAGAAGGCAGCACTTTGGCAGATCATCAAAACATACGAATAACGCAAACACAAATAAGGGCTTCGGCCCTTATTTTTTTATCCTCAATAGCGCAAGAAATGGTGATATTTATCACCACATTATAACACTGTACGCTATAATATACAAGCGCCGTCTCCAAAAAAGCTCGCGAGGCTGCCAGAAAATGTTTTCTGGCGGCCTTATTTATGGGCTGGAAGGAGGTGAAAAGGATGAAAAAAGTTCAAATTGACCCTGCAACGCAACGAAGGCCAACATCCAGAAAGCAAAACCGATCGGCAAAGATCAAGGAACAGCTCACACAGCAAGTGGAGGTGCAAGTCATACCGGCCAAGGCCGATATGGAAGGATACGAAAGACGGAAGCCCCGCGTATGTGCCTACTGCCGCGTCAGCACTGATATGGATACGCAGGCATTGAGTTATGAGTTGCAGGTGCAAAACTACACAGAGTACATTACAAGCAATCCCGATTGGGAGTTCGCTGGCATCTATGCAGACAAAGGCATATCTGGCACTTCGCTTCGGCATCGGGACGATTTCAATCGCATGATCGCGGACTGTGAGGCAGGAAAAATTGACCTCATCGTTACCAAGGCGGTCACCCGTTTTGCGCGTAATGTTGTAGACACGATATCCACGGTAAGAAAGCTGAAGCAGCTGTCCCCGCCGGTCGGTGTGTTTTTTGAGACGGAGCGGATCAATACGCTGGACACGACCTCGGAAACATACCTCGGCTTGATCAGCCTGTTCGCGCAGGGCGAATCGGAGTCCAAATCAGAAAGTCTGAAATGGTCATACATCCGAAGATGGAAGCGCGGCACCGGCATTTACCCAACATGGTCTCTCCTCGGTTATGAGGTGGATGAGGAAGGCCATTGGGTGATCGTGGAGAATGAGGCCGAACTGATACGGGTCATTTATGACATGTATATCAACGGCCATTCCTCCCCGCAGATCGCGGAAATTCTGACCCGCAGCGGAATACCCACGGCAACCAATAAACCCAAATGGAGCAGCGGCGCGGTGCTGGGGATCCTGCGGAATGAGAAATACTGCGGCGATGTCCTGTGTCAGAAAACAATGACGCTGGATGTATTCACCCACAAATCGGTAAAGAACATGGGCGAAAAGAAGCAGTACTTCATCGAGGGACACCATGAGGCCATCATCGACAAAGATGACTGGCTGTTGGTGCAGAAGCTGATCCGAGAGCGGTACTACTGTAAGAATCGGCGTCGCAGGCGTCCGAGAATTATGGTCAATGGCTGCTTGGCAGGATTCGCCCTCATCGATTTAACATGGGACGATGATGACATCGATTCCATTTTCACCACCTCAAAAGCTATCGCAGAGGAAGCAGGAGCTTCCGACAACATTGAGATTATTGAAATTAAAGGAGAGTAATTACTATGTCCGTACTTGAAAAGTTTAAGCTCGTCGAGCTGATCACCACCCGCACCGATGCCGTTGCTACCTTCATCACTGGCAACCAGATTAAGTTCAACAGCGCCACCCATGTGGATCTGGGATACCCCGCTTACATCCAGATGTTCGTTGACGAAAAGGGCAAGCAGTTTGCCATCAAGGCCTGCAAGGAGAACGACCCCAACGCTATGAAGTTCTCCAAGCCCGCTGGCGAACAGCGCTACCCGATCAAGCTGACCTGTGCGCCCGCAGCAAACGCGGTGCGTAAGGTTATGGAGTGGGCGCAGGATCAGAGCATGAATGTCCCCGGCGCAATCTTCGCTGATGAAGGCGTTATCATTTTTGCGCTGGAGCAGGCATCCTCGCCTGTTTCCAGAGGTGGCGGCTGGGCGGTTAAGCGCCAGCGCGATGCAGAAGCCGCTGCGGCGGCAGCAGCTGAAGCAGAAGGCACCGACGAATAATATTATAGCGTAACCCCGTGGCACCGTGTGGAGCAATCCATGCGGTGCCTTTCTATTTGCAGACAGGTGTCACGGATTTGCGACACCTGCGCTTGACACGGGATTTTCTGCTGCAAAGCTATTGACGGCTGAACCTCATGTGAGTATAATAAAACTGTAAATGGAACATTTGTTCAAGATAGCCCCAAAGGAGGCAAACACATGCGTACAAAGAATCCCGAAACTTTCAAAGCGATTGAGGAATTCGTAAATGAGTACACCGAGAGACACGGTGTATCCCCCACGGTGCGTGAGATCCACGCAGGCATCGGCTTGGCAGTCGGTACCGTTTCCCGCTACCTGTCCTATATGCGGGAGAACGGAATGATCGACTATAATGGTTGTCGCAACATTACCACTCGTGAGGCGAAAATCACCAAGCGCGAAACCACCAGAGTCCCCGTTCTGGGTGCCGTTTCCTGTGGTGTCCCGAAATTCGCAGAGGAAAACATCGAGGAATATGTACGACTTCCTGTTGCGCTGTTCGGCAAGGGCGACTTTTTCATCCTTCGAGCCAACGGTAATTCAATGATCGAAGCCAACATCGATGACGGCGACCTCGTCGTGATCAAGCAGCAGAACTACGCTGAACCCGGCCAGATCGTTGTTGCGCTCATGGATGACGAAGCAACGCTGAAGCGGTACTACCCCGAACCCGAAAAACGCAGGGTGCGTCTCCACCCCGAAAACAGTACCATGCGAGACATCATCGTAAAGGATTGCATTATACAGGGCGTGGCTGTTAAGGTGCTGAAGGACTTGGTTTAACCATTTGCAGAAAGCGAGGTAATTATGAAATCATACGATGCCAAATGCCCGATTTGTGGCACAGTCAATCATAATCTCTACCTTGAGGAAACTCACGGATGGATGGAATGCGAACACTGTAAGCAGACCGTACAGGTGCTGAAGTTCGCAGCAGATAAGAAAGTACCTCTCTACACCCCCCAACAGCTTGTTGCCTGCTTCGCTGCAGTGACCTGAACGGCGGTGTAAATCACAAAGGAGTTGCAGCGAATGAATAGAGTGGAAGACTGGGTTCCATTCTCATGGCATTGCGTCAACTGCGGAAATATAGTCACCGGCTTCAGAAACAGCCGAGGCGACATCAAGGTTGAGTGCAAAAGATGTCAAACAGCCATGATACGAACCCTCAAGACCCCGAAGCACGACATCATTAAGGTGTACGCGCCAGAGGGCATGGAGCGAATACAAAACTGAATAGCGATACTGGTGAGCAGACGGTTTGGCGGCATTGGGCGTAAGACCACTACCAAGTCACCCACCAGAATTGTCTTGAAAAGCTACGCGACGGAGCGGCAGCGGGAGTAACATCCGACAGTCATAAGACCGTGTCCAGATCAATAGCAGCGATGTGTGAGTAGTAAGCCATCGACAAGGCAGTTACTATCCTACGGGATAGGACTGTTTTGTCGGTGGCTTTTTTTGTTGTTCAAACACGAAAAAATCTGAAAAAACTTTTTCAAACCGGAAATTAGGCTTCCGGTTTGACCTTTACCATAAAGCCAGCAAAAGACGAAAGGAGGTGCGGAACATGCAGAGTGCGTTGGATCGCAGGCAAGCAATCATGGAAGCGTTGAGCGATCGGCGCTTCGAGACGCTGGAGAATCTGGCGACAGAATTCGGCGTCACGACACGGACAATTCAAAATGACATTACCGTTCTCGGCTGTTCCGTGCCTATTTACACGGTACAGGGTAACGGTGGCGGCATCCGTGTCGCGGACGGATGGTATGTAGGCCGTCGATACCTGCACAGTGATCAAGAGCAGCTACTGCGCGACCTCATGGACGGACTGCAGCCGGATCAGCAGAAAGTCATGCAGAGCATCCTTTCCGCTTTTGCTATGCCAAAAGTAAAGGAGCCAAAGAATGAACGCAGTAAGAGACGGTAACCACATTCGCATCTACAACGCCTTCATGATCAAAGAGAGCATCAAAGAGATCGACGGCAGATTTTATGACGCAGATGACAAAGCGTGGTTGGTACCGTTCAGCAAAGAAAACGCTGCGCTGCTTGGGCTTCTGGGTGTGACGCTGGGCGACGGCCTCATGGAAGCCGACGATCAGCAGGAGCAGCACGAACCCGAAGAACCGCTCATTCCGATGCCGATCAAGGCGACGCCTTATCAGCACCAGATCAGAGCATATAACTTCGCGCTTCGGCTGTTCGGGATCGGAGGTGCCGTATGACAGTCAAATGTGACCAGTGCGGCAAGGCCATTAACCGTAGCCAGCCCAGAGACCATAACTTTTGTTGCGTGGAGTGCCGAAATCGCTGGAACAGCCAGCATGTAGATTACGCAGCATTATCACGCGGCCACAGAGCGCAGCACCTCACGGAGCTGAACAAAGAACGCAATCCCCACTGTCGCGTCGCAGAACGCGGCAAGCCCAATTCCAAAAAAGCCCGCAGGATCGCAGAGGAATACCTCGGCAGGCCACTGCAGGCAGGAGAAGTCGTTCACCACATGAACGGCGACGCAACAGACAACGATACCAGCAACCTGCTCATCATGACGGACAAAGAGCATAAACAGCTTCACATGTTCTTGGCCATGGAGCAGATGGAAGGCGGTGACGGCGATGCAGAGTAAAGGATGCGCCTACCTCATGGATATGGGTACCGGCAAGACGATCACCACGATCGCAGTGGCGGGTACGCTGTTCAACACCGGCACCATCAAGAGACTGCTGGTCGTTTCCCCAAAATCTATCGTGCAGGTCTGGCAGCAGGAGTTCGATAAGTTTGCGGCATTCCCATTTTCCATCGCAGTGCTGGATGGTGACGGCAACAAGAAAATCGACACTATTCGACACATGGACAGCTTCGGGCTGGCGGTGATTGTGGTCAACTACGAAAGCTGCTGGCGACTGGAGGCAGAGATCGCGCGATGGAAGCCCGACATGATCGTCTGCGATGAAAGCAGCAAGATCAAGAATCCGCAGGCCAAATGCTCCAAAGCGTTGCACCGGCTCGGCAAGGCCAGCAGGTACAACCTCATTCTGACCGGCACACCGATCACCAATAGCCCGCTGGATTTCTTCAGCCAGTACAAGTTCCTCGACGAAAGCATCTTCGGCAGCACCTTCTACGGATTCCGCAGCAAGTATGCCATTCTCGGTGGATACCAGAATCACCAGATCATCGGATACAAGCATCTGGCAGAACTGGTGGAGCTGGCGCATAGCGTGGCGTTCCGCATTCGCATTGACGAAGCGGTAGAGCTGCCCGAATTCGTGGAGGAAATCCGACCAGTCAAGCTGGAGAAAAAAGCCCAGCAGATCTACGACGGCATCGATAAGGACAGCTTCGCAGAGCTGATGAGCGGTGAGGTCACAGCGCGTAATGTGCTGACCCGACTGCTACGACTCTCCCAGTGTACTGGCGGTTTCATCCGTGATGACGAAGGCGGCGTGGTACAGGAGGTCAGCAAAGCAAAGCTGGAGGCGCTGGAGGACATCATCGATGAATGCATGGAACAAGGCAAAAAGGTCGTGGTCTTCGCCCGCTTTGTGCCAGAGATCGACAGCATCGCAAAAATGCTGCAGAAGAAGAAAATCGGGTACGCGCTGATCAAGGGCGATGTAACCAATCGCGCCGAGCAGGTGGATGCATTCCAGAATGACCCCAACACAAAGGTGTTCATCGGTCAGCTACAGACCACAGGAATGGGACTGACGCTGACGGCAGGCACCGTGGCGGTGTACTACTCACTGGATTTCAGCTACGCCAACTATGAACAGTCGCGGGCGCGTATCCGCAGGATTGGACAAACCAAGCGCGGGGTGTATATCCACCTCGTATGCAAAGACACCATCGACGAAAAGGTCATGGCAGCACTGAAGCAAAAAGCCGATGTTTCCAAACTACTCGTCGACGATTACAAGAAACTCATCGGAGGATAACGATATGGAAGAAAAACGCATGTTAGAACTGGCCGACAGGCTGGTAGAACTCAAGGAAAGCAAGGCTGCAACGGAGGCGCAGCTCTCTGCCATCAACGGTGACATTGAAGCTGTACAGGAACAGCTGGTCGCCATCATGACCGAGCAGGAATGCAGCGGCTTCAAGCGCGGCAATAAGAACTTCAGCTTGGTGGTGACCGCGCTGCCTTCTCCCGTGGTGGAGTGTAAGGCAGAACTTTGGGAGGTCATGAAGGCCAACGGCTACGAAGGCCTCTTCACCATCAACAGTCGTACTTTGCAGAGTACGGTTAAGGAACTCATCGAAGCAAACGATGGCGTTCTTCCCGAATGGCTCGACGGGTTGATGAGAGTCGCAGAAAAAGCAACCGTTCGCGTAACCAAATCTACGAAATAAGGAGAAACAGCGATATGAGTAATGAAATGATTATTAAGGAAAACGGCTATCTTGCCGCAACCATCAATCTGGCAGAACTGTTCAGTGAAGAAATGGAGGGACTGACTCCCACTTTTGACCGCATTAAGATTCCCGCTGGCGGCGGTCTCAGCTACGAAGTCCCCGGCGACGACCCCAGCAGCCCGGACTCTGTCAAAGAGTTCAAGGCGGTCATCCTGTACCACCACCCCATCAACAGTTACTACCGCGAAAAATTCAGCGGAAGCACAAATCCTCCCGACTGCAGCAGCATGGACGGTAAAGTCGGAGTGATGGTTGATACCGGAGAATGCAAGGAATGTGCTTCCTGTCCCTACGGCAAGTTTGGCAGTGGCGAAAACGGCGGCATGGCATGCAAGCAGAAGCGCTGCGTGTATCTGCTCCGCGAGGGAGAAATCCTGCCCGTGATCCTTACTATCCCTACCGGATCCATTAAGGAGTTTACCAAGTATGTGACCCGCCTGATCCAGAAGGGCAAAAAGACCAATGGCGTTGTCAGCAAGTTTACGCTGAGAAAAGCGCAGAACAGCACCGGCATTAACTATTCGCAGGTGGTCTGCAGTGTGGATCGTGTACTGACCACAGAGGAACAGAATGTGATCAATGCCATGAGCGAACAGGTCAAGGCTTTTGCAGGACGCATCTTCATTAACGACGCGGAATAAGGAATCGGAGCTGGGGCGGCGGTACGCTGCCGCCCCTCTCTATGATACAGGAGGACAATATGCAAGATTACAAGACAATCCGAAGCGTCGAAGAAATCGACGCATACATCGGAGATGCAACCGTGGTCGCATTCGACTTTGAGACGGCAGCGACCGATGAATACAGAGATGAAGATATGAGCGCACTGGACGCACACAAAGCGGATATCGCTGGCATTTCCGTTTCCGTGGCGGCAGGCACCGCCCGATACATACCGCTCCGACATCGCGTCGGCCAGAATGCAGATGTGGAAACGGTCATGGCGTACCTGCGTTCCCGACTGTTCAATAGCAGCAAGATTGTAAAGATCGCCCACAACCTCTCATTTGAAGCAATGTTCCTGTACAAGTATGGCATCGTCATACAGGAGCCAGTATACGACACCATCGTGGCATCGCAGCTGACGCTGAAAAATGATTATGAGTTCCGCGATCTTTCTGACAGCGGTCTGAAAACACTGGTGCCGTACCTTTACGGCGTGACACTTCCCACCTTCGAGGAAGTGGTCAAGGGCAAATTCTTCGACGAACTGGATCCCGACGAATGGAACACATGCAGATATGCTTGCGCGGACAGCGACTGGACGCTGCAGCTGTATCACACTTTCAACGAATGGTTTGACTACAACATTCCCCGCCACCGTTTCATCTGCGAGGAAATCGAAAGCCCCACTGCGGTGTACACCGGCATGATGAAATACAACGGCGTCGGCGTGGATGCAGCGCTCATGGAGAAAAAGCGACTGGAGGCCGAGCAGAAGATCATGGAACTGCGGGAAAAGGTACTCATGGTGACCGGCGATATCGATATCGGCACCAACTGCAGCACCGCAGCGTTCAAGGCGTTTCTGTACAAAACAGAAGGTCTTCCCGTATTGAAGACAACGGCAAAGTTCCAAGATGCTGCCGACGATCAAGCGATGCAGCTGCTCATGGCATACTGCAAAAAGGCGCGTCCCGAACTGGTACCGTTCTTTGAGACGGTGCAGGAGCTTCGCAAATGGACGAAGATCAAAAGCACCTACATCGACGGATACCAGAAATGCATCAATACGGCGACCAGCAGAATTCATCCCAACCTCATGCCGATGGGTACCGACACAGGCCGCTTCGCAGCCAACAAACCCAACCTGCAAAACATGCCCCGCAAAGGCGGCGACCCGATCGGTGTCAGACAGTTTATTGTGGCAACACCCGGCAGCAAATTCCTCGACTTTGACTTTTCGCAGATCGAGCTGCGCGTGGGCGCATTCTACTGCAGAGACAAAAAGATGATGGAAACATACCGCAGCGGCGGCGACATCCACGCCCAGACCACATCGGTCATTTTCAATATCCCGATCAGTGAGGCAGTGGATAAGGACAACCCCGATTACAAAGAGCGCCGCACCATCGCAAAGAATGTGAACTTCGGTACATTCTACGGACTGTTCCCCAGAGGGCTGCAGCAGACATTAAAGTTCAAGGCGGGACTGGATAAGTCCGTTTCCGACTGCGAGGCAATCATCGCAAACTTGAAGGCAGGTTATCCAGCGCTCACTGAATGGCAGCAGGCCACGATCAGACAGGCACGACTGTACGGATACACAGAAACATCCTTCGGCAGACGCAGATATCTTCCCAACATCAATAATCGTGCCGACTGGGGCAAGCGCAGCTTCGCAGAGCGCTGCAGCATGAACACCCCCATCCAAGGCACCGCAGCAGAGATTCTGAAGCTGGCGATGAAGAAGCTGATTGCAGAACTGGCGAGCCGTCCGTACATTCGCCCCATACTGCAGATTCACGATGAATTGCTGTTCGAGGTGGATGAAGGACACGAAGATGAAGCAATCCACATCATCCGCACAGCTATGGAAGCACAGCCCTTCGCAGAATTCGATATTCCGATTGTGGCCGAGGGTGAACACGGATACTGCTTCGGCAAGCTGGAAGGTCTGGAGGTGGAATGATGTATAGAAACAGTGAAGGATATGCGGATCCCACCGCAGGCGCGGCATTTTCAAACATCGGGCATGAGATTAGCGAAGAAAAACGCAGAGTGCGCGGTATTAAGCGCAGGCGCAAAGTGTATGTGGTATCAAAATTCGCTGGTGACATTCCAAACAATGTGAAGTTAGCCAGACGGTACTGCCGCTTTGCAGCATCGAAGAAATACATCCCGATTGCAAGTCATCTCATGTTCCCACAGTTTCTCAATGATAAGGATCCCAAGGAACGCGAACTTGGATTGTTATACGGATTGGCACTGCTGAAATGCTGCTATGAGGTGTGGTGCTTCGGCACAGACATCTCCGCAGGTATGAAGCAGGAAATCGAAGAAGCAAAGCGATTGAATAAGCCCATCCGTTATTTCACCACAGATATGGAGGAAATTAAATGAAGCTACTGGATGAAGCTTTAAGATATGCAGCAGCGGGGATTCCAGTGTTCCCGCTTCACTGGGTAAAGCAGGACGGCAACTGTTCCTGCAGGCAGGGTGCAATGTGTGCTGCAAAAGGTAAGCATCCGCGCATTAAGAACTGGAACGAAGAAGCAACAACCGACGCAGCAAAGATCAAGGCTTGGTGGGAAAAAGCACCCTCGGCAAACATCGGTATTCCGATGGGTGAAAAAAGCGGCCTCGTTGCCTTGGATGTAGATACCCGCCACGGCGGTGAAAGCAGTCTGGCAATGCTCATGGATGAGTTTGAAATCCTGCCAGATACGATCACGGCAACGACTGGCGGTGGCGGCAAGCATTATATATTCAAGTACACGGAGGAACTGGCGCTGAAGAATGTGGTTGGCTTCCGTGACGGCCTCGACATCCGCACACAGGGCGGCATGATCGTGGCGGCGCCCAGCATCCATCATAGCGGCAAGCAGTATGCGTGGGACAGCGGCAAGTCACCCTTCGATATGCAGGCAGCGGACATGCCCGCTTGGCTGGTGGAGGAAATTCGCAAGGTCGGCACCAAGCTCACGGTTAAAAAGAAAGCAGCAGATCCCGCTCCCCGCAAGAAGATCTCCGAAGGCGGTCGCAACAATCATCTGACCTCGCTGGCAGGTGCACTGCGCCGCAAGGGTATCGGTGAAGAAGGCATCATTGCAACACTCCGCGCCGAGAACAGGGATCGGCTCGCCCCGCCACCGGGCGATGAAACGGTAGTGGCGATTGCCAAGAGCATCACCCGCTACCAGCCAGAAGCAGAGAGCATGGAGTACAAGCTGACCGATGTTGGAAACGCGGAACGCTTCGTGGCCATGTTCAAGGATCAAGTCAAATATTGCACCATCTACAAGAAATGGTTTATCTGGAACGGTAAGCGCTGGGAGCAGGATGACACCGGCAAGATTATCACATACGCGATTGAATGCGTCCGCAACATCATTCACGACGCTGACTTGCTTCCCGATGGTGATCGGCGCAAGGCTATGATCCAGCATTCGCTAAAATCGGAATCCAGCGGCAGACTCAAGGCGCTTCTCGACATCGCGTCTGGTATGCCTGCGATCACGGTAAACAGTGATGATTTGGATAAGGATCCATGGCTGCTCAACTGTCAAAATGGCACGATTGACCTGCGCACAGGAAAGCTGCAGCCGCATAATCCGCGCGACTATATTACGCGTATCTGTTCGGCTGATTATAATCCCGCTTGCCCAATTCCACTCTGGACACAGTTGCTGGATAAGGTAAGTGTGGGAAATGAGGCGGTTAAGCGCTATATACAGAAGGCATTTGGCTATGCACTCTCCGGCGATATTTCCGAACAGGTAATGTTCCTCCTGTACGGTACTGGTAGCAATGGTAAAAGTACGATGTTGAATATCTTCTCCGCCTTGCTGGATGGATACGCACAAAGCACTTCTTCCGATACCTTCATGCAGAAAAAGAACGAGTCGGTTAATAACGACATCGCCCGTCTGAAGGGTGCGCGTTTTGTCTCGGCAATTGAGATGGAGGAAGGAAAACGCATGGCAGAGTCGCTGATCAAATCCATGACTGGCGGCGATAAGCTGGTAACACGATTCCTGTATGGTGAATTCTTCGAGTATGTCCCGCAGTTCAAGGTGTTTCTCGCAGTTAATCACAGACCGGACATCCGCGATACAACACGATCCATTTGGCGTCGTATTAGAGTTATGGAATTCACCAACACATTTACCGAGCAGGAACGCGACAAGAACTTTTCTGCAAAGATCACTGCAGCAGAGATGCCCGGTATCCTTGCATGGGCTGTACAGGGCTGTCTCTTATGGCAGCAGGAAGGCATTGTTGCTCCAGACAAGGTTAGAGAAGCAACGGAGGCGTATCGTGAGGATATGGATTCATTCGCCCACTTCTTTAACGAATGCTGTGTGGTGCGCGACGGCGCGAGAGTTACTAACAAAATGCTTCGTGCAAAGTACGATGAGTGGTGTGCCGAAAACGGCGAATGGAGTCTGAAACAGAGACCGTTCAGTCAGAAACTGCAGGAGCGTGGCTTCGAGAGACGAAACAGCGCGCCCAACGGCGCTGCCGAATGGCATGGCTTCACCTTGCGTGGAGAAAAGCCGTAAGGCTTTAACTGACTCAGTTTGAGCAAAAATTTGGGTAACTTTTTCCTATATTCTTTCTTATGCGACTTTTACCGTAAAAAGAATCAGTAAAGATAAGTACTCAGTAAATTACAATACCCTTGGCAGCGTGAAGGATTCCATCATCAACGCATACGAGATCAAAACTGGTCTGTCCCGCGCAAAGATTTCCCACCTCATGGATGCGGAAACTTGGATGGACGCCCATAAAGCTGTGGAGCTTGGCTTTGCCGATGACATTCTGTTCCAGAAAGAGGAACAGGGCAGTGAAGGCGAAAATGGAGATCCAGGTGCTGGCCGTACAGAAAACGGGACGTCTGATTCTGTAATGTTTTCCAGACGGGCAGTGAATAATGCGCTGATGAATAAGCTGGAGAGGCATTATGGAAAGACCGGAAAATCCGTAAAAGATCAGACAGAGATCACAAGGATGGCTGCCGGTGGGAATGGAGTATCGGGGCAGTGCTACGGAAATGCCAGAGATGCCGGCTTGAATGGAAATGGTGCTGGTATGCAGGGGACTGGAATAAGTGGAATTGCCGGTGCTGAGGGGGATGATCCCTGTAATGGATGTTTCGGGGCGGCGGAGAATGCCTGCCAGAAGTGTGAAAAGAAGAAAGTGAATACGAATGTTACAGGGCGTTCTGCGGATGATCTGCGTGAACGCTTAAATTTTATCAAAAAATATATCTGAGGAGGATACGGATTATGACGATTCAGGAATTAATGGAGAAGAGAGCTAAGGTTTGGGAAGCTGCAAAGAATTTTGTGGATACCCATGGGAATGAAAACGGGGAG
>OGSD01003040.1_pt1 | contig 13164 bp, 7 predicted proteins | sample 1553571 | NCBI WGS metagenome assembly OGSD01 (sample SAMEA2580072, study PRJEB22360) | human gut metagenome | biome: human gut; feature: human-associated habitat; material: faeces | place: Denmark | collected 2008/2010 | reverse complement strand
TAACAATTTATATGGCAAGTTTAAACACTTTACGAACCAAGTTCGGCATCGTGCTTTCGATCATCATCGCACTGGCCCTCTTGGCATTCATCCTCTCTCTGAAGACTGAAATGGGCTTCTCGGGCAACGACCCGCGTGTCGGTGTGATCGACGGCGAGAAGATCAACTATTCGGAGTACTACGACCAGTACGAGACGATCAAGTCGCAGAACAACATGCCGGAGAGCGACGAGCAGCAGTCGGCCATGCTGGCCAATGCCGCCTGGCAGGCGCTGATCGCCAAGCACGTGCTGACGCCCGGTTTCGACCGGATGGGACTTCGCGTCACCGAGCCGGAGCGTCTGGCGATGGTCAGCGGACAGCATCCTTCGCAGGCTTTCTACAATGCTTTTGCCGATCCCCGCACGGGCGAGTACAGCGTGGCTGCCATCAGCCAGTTCCTCGCGCAGGCCGAGACCAACCCCGAGGCGGCCAATGCCTGGGCGCAGCTCAACGAGCAGGCCCGTCTGGAGCGCGAGGTGCAGAAGTACTTCGGACTGGTGAAGGGCGGCGTTTACGTCAATTCGCTGGAGGTCGCCCGCGGTGTCGAGGCCGCCAACAAGTCTTTCTCGGGCAAGTGGGCCGGCAAGAAGTTCTCGGCCGTTCCCGATTCGCTCGTCAAGGTGTCGTCGGGTGATGTGAAGGCTTACTACAACAGCCATAAGAACCAGTTCAAGCAGACCCCGTCGCGTACGATTTCGTATGTCGTATTCGAGGTTTCCCCCACGGACGACGACCTGCTGGCGCTTGAGAAGAGCGTGACGGAGGTGGGCCGGGAGTTCGCCGCCGCCGAGGAGGTGAAGACCTTCGTCCGCGCCAACCGCAACGGCAAGATCGCCGACAGCTACGTTTCCGCCGCACAGCTCTCCGACGAGGAGGCCAAGGCGCTGATGGCGGGCGAGATGTACGGTCCCGTGCTGAAGAACAACGAGTGGACGATGTCCCGCGCGCTCGATTCGAAGATGGTTCCCGACTCGGTGGGCGTACGTCATATCGTGCTGCCCTATGCGCAGGAGGCGCTTGCCGACAGCCTGCTGACGGTGCTTAAGAAGGGGGGCGATTTCGCGCAGACCGCTGCCCGTTATTCGGTTTACGACGCTACGGCCGCCAACGGCGGTGAAGTGGGAGTGCTGCCTTTCTCGGCCTTCACGGGCGAGTTCGCCGCCGCTTTGGCCAATGCCAGACAGGGCGACATCGTGAAGATCGCTTCGGGCGACGCCATCCAGCTGATGCAGGTATACCGTGCCGACAAACCTTCGAAACACGTGCAGGTGGCTACGATCACCTATCCCGTGGAGGCTTCGGCCGCTACGCGCCGCGACGTGCACAACCAGGCCGGTTCGTTCATGGTCAACGCCAAGGGTTCGGCCGCCGCATTCGCAGATGCCGCTTCGACGGCTGCCGTGACGCCCCGCGTGGCTGCGATCGCCCAGGGCGACCGTACGATCCGCGGCCTTGAGGATTCGCGCGAGGTGGCCCGCTGGGCCTACGGAGCGAAGGAGGGCGACCTTTCGGCGATCTTCAACGTGGGCAAGGACTACGTGATTGCCACGTTGACCGAGATCGACGACAACGAGTACGCACCGCTGAATAAGGTTTCGGCCCAGATCCGTTCGCAGCTTCTTCGCGACAAAAAATACGATTATATCGTCAAGAGCCTTTCGGGTTCGACCCTCGCCGAGCAGGCTGCAAGTCTCGGCTCGGAGGTGGAGGACTTCTCCGATGTGACTTTCGGTTCGTTCTACGTGAATGGCGTGGGCATGGAGCCTCGTCTGGTGGGCGCCATCGCATCGGCCGAGAAGGGCGCCCTGTCGGCTCCCGTGAAGGGACTTTCGGGCGTCTATGTCTTCGAGGTCGGGGATGTCAAGACCGACGACAAGCAGACCGCCGAAGGCGAGAAAGTTCGCGCCCAGGCCATGGCCGAGGGCATGGCCCAGCAGTTCGCCATCCCGGCTATCCAGCAGATGGCCAAGATTCAGGACCTGCGCGGCAAGTACTTCTAAACGATTGATTTTACGGTGCATCTTTGCACTTGCTCCCGCAGGGCGCGAATGGGACGTACTCCGGTACACCCATCCGCGCTCTGCTTCGTTTAAGCACAAACCGGCAGCTCTCACCGCAAAGTTTGAAAATTAGCGGAGAATTCTCTGCGCAGTCCGGCTTTTTTCGTATCTTTAGAGGCGTAACGGCTCTTTTAGCAGCCGGAGGCCCTGTCAAACCAGGTGCAATCCGGTTTCGGAGCCGTCCGGTCATTCATTGTCTTCGTAATAGGATAAATAAACATTCGCCATGAACAACTTCATCTATCACAATCCTACCAAACTGGTTTTCGGCAAGGGCCAGATCGCCCGTCTGCCGAAGCTCATTCCCGCCGGAAAACGCATCATGCTGACCTTCGGCGGCGGAAGCGTCAAGCGTAACGGCGTCTACGATCAGGTCGTCGCCGCACTCGAAGGCCGCGATCTGGTCGAGTTCTGGGGCATCGAGGCGAATCCGTCGGTCGAGACCCTGCGCGAAGCCATTGCGCTGGGCAAAGAGCGGAAGGTGGACTTCCTGCTGGCTGTCGGCGGCGGGTCGGTCATCGACGGTACGAAACTCATCGCTGCGGGCCTTCTCTACGACGGCGATGCATGGGACATCGTGCTCAAGGGGCAGGCCGGCAAGACCGTGCCGCTGGCTACGGTCCTCACCATGTCGGCCACGGGTTCCGAGATGAACTCCGGGGCGGTCATTTCGCGCTACGAGACCAAGGAAAAATATGCTTTCTACGGCGATTATCCGGTCTTCTCGATCCTCGATCCCGAGACGCTCTATTCGCTGCCGAAGCGTCAGGTAGCCTGCGGACTTGCGGATACTTTCGTGCATGTGCTGGAGCAGTATATGACCACGCCCCATCAGTCGCGGCTGATGGACCGCTGGGCCGAAGGCATCCTGCATACGGTGGTCGAAATCGCTCCCAAAGCGCTGGCGGACGAGCGCGATTGCGACACGATGTCGGAATACATGCTTTCGGCGACGCTGGCCCTGAACGACATGATCCGTATGGGCGTGACGCAGGACTGGGCGACGCACATGATCGGCCACGAGCTGACGGCGCTGCACGGCTTGACGCACGGTGCGACGCTGGCCATTGTCATCAACGGTACGCTGCGCGTGCTGCGCGGGCAGAAACGCGGCAAACTGCTGCAATACGGCGAGCGTATCTGGGGCATTGCCGGCGGTTCGGAGGAGGAGCGCATCGACCGTACGATTGCGGCCAACGAGGCGTTCTTCCGTTCGCTGGGCCTCTCGACACGCCTTTCGGAGGAGGGTATCGGCGAAGAGACCATCGCCGAGATCGAACGCCGCTTCACGGCTGCGGGCGATCGGTTCGGCGAGGCGCAGAACGTCGACGGCGCCATGGCCCGCCGGATTCTGGAGGCCTGCCTGTGATTCCATTGCCGGCTGCCGAAAGAACAATCCCCGCAACCGAGGTTGCGGGGATTGTTTGTCATGGAACGCGGGTTTATTCGTCCACCCCGAATGTCGAAACGTTGAGACTGCCCAGCGCATCGACCGTGATGCCGTATTCTCCGGTCTCGACGCCTTTCAGGATGATGAGGTAGGAGTTGCTTCCGAACCGGCGCGAGGTGAAGGGCTGCCGTTCCAGCGTGTTGCGCTGTTGGTCGCCGAAGGTTCCGACCGACGCGTATTCGGCGATCCGCATCTTCTTCTTGACCTTGAACCGGAAGACGCTGATCACCGACATCGGGTCGATCAGGTTGTCCGGAACGCGGATGATAAAGGCGATGCCGTCGCTCTTCCGGAGCCGGACGGGGGACTGCGCGCCTTTCAGCGTCATTTCGTCGATGTGGTTCTTTCCGATGCCGAACAGTTTCTGCCCGGTGGACGAGCGGTGGCGGGGAGCCAGGCTCTCCTGGACGAGCTGCTCGGTTCTGTTGTCGGGCCGGATAGCCAATGCCTGGCCGATGAATTCAGGTTCGGGGAATGTCAGGGTGCTGTCGGTCCGGGTTACGGAGGGTTCCGGTGCGGCGGCTGCCTCCGGAGTCTGCGCCTGCGACCGGATGCAGGCACAGCAGGCAAGCAACAGAATGAGGGTTTTCTTCATGCGAATGGAACGTTGGAATGAATTTGTGTATTTCAGTCGTAAAGATAATGCAAAAACTCCCGTTCCGGTCTTTGGCGGGTGAAAAAAGTCCCTCCCGAAGTGCTCCGGAACAAAAAACGCCCCGGTCTTGCGACCGCGGCGTTTCTCTTGTCGGAGCCGGGAATTTACTCGGCGAGCAGGATTTCGAGGATCTTGATGGCTGCCGTGGCGATCGGCGTACCGGGGCCGAAGATGGCGGCGGCGCCGTCGCGGTAGAGTTCATCGTAGTCCTGCGCGGGGATCACGCCGCCGACGATGACGATGATGTCCTCGCGGCCCAGCTTCTTCAACTCGGCGATGATCTGCGGCACGAGCGTCAGGTGGCCGGCGGCCAGCGACGATACGCCGACTACGTGCACGTCGTTTTCGACGGCCTGCTTGGCGGCCTCCTCCGGAGTCTGGAACAGCGGACCCATGTCGACGTCGAAGCCGATGTCGGCATAACCCGTAGCGACCACCTTGGCGCCGCGGTCGTGTCCGTCCTGGCCGAGCTTGGCGATCATCACGCGCGGCTGACGGCCCTCTTTCTTGGCGAATTCGGCGCACAGCTCCTTGGCGCGCTCGAAGGATTTGTCGTTTTTCACTTCTGAAGAGTAAACACCTGAAATGGAACGGATAACAGCTTTGTAGCGGCCTACGACCACTTCGCAGGCATCGGAGATTTCGCCCAGCGAGGCGCGGACCTTGGCGGCCTCGACGGCCAGTTCGAGCAGGTTGCCCTGCTTGGTCTTCACGCACTCGGTGATGGCGGCCAGCGCCTTCTTCACGGCAGCTTCGTCGCGAGAAGCGCGCAGCTCCTTGAGTCGCTTGATCTGGCTCTCGCGCACGGCCGTGTTGTCCACGGCAAGAATGTCGATCGGGGCCTCCTTCTCCAGACGGTATTCGTTGATGCCGATGATCTTCTCCTCGCCGGAGTCGATGCGGGCCTGCTTGCGGGCCGAAGCCTCCTCGATGCGCATCTTCGGAATGCCGGTCTCGATGGCCTTGGCCATACCGCCCAGCTTCTCGACCTCCTCGATGCGCTCCCAGGCTTTATGGGCGATCTCGTTGGTCAGCGTCTCGATGTAGTAGGAACCTGCCCACGGGTCGACCTCGCGGCAGATGTTGGTCTCCTCCTGAATGTAGATCTGCGTGTTACGCGCAATACGCGCCGAGAAGTCGGTCGGCAGGGCGATCGCCTCGTCCAGGGCGTTGGTGTGCAGCGACTGGGTGTGTCCCAGCGCGGCGCCCATGGCCTCGATGGCCGTGCGGGCCACGTTGTTGAACGGGTCCTGCTCGGTGAGCGACCAGCCCGAGGTCTGCGAGTGGGTGCGCAGCGCCAGCGACTTGGGGTTCTTGGGGTTGAACTGTTTAACGATCTTGGCCCACAGCATACGCGCGGCGCGCATCTTGGCGATCTCCATGAAGTGGTTCATGCCGATGGCCCAGAAGAACGACAGGCGCGGTGCGAAGGCGTCCACCGACATGCCGGCGTTGATACCTGCGCGCAGGTACTCCAGACCGTCGGCCAGCGTGTAGGCCAGCTCGATGTCGTTCGTGGCGCCCGCCTCCTGCATGTGGTAACCCGAAATCGAGATCGAGTTGAACTTGGGCATGTTCTTCGAGGTGTACTCGAAGATGTCGGCGATGATCCGCATCGAGAACTCGGGCGGATATATATAGGTGTTGCGCACCATGAACTCCTTGAGGATGTCGTTCTGGATCGTACCGGCCAGCTGGTCGAGCGTGCAGCCCTGCTCCAGGCCCGTCACGATGTAGAAGGCCAGGATCGGCAGCACGGCGCCGTTCATGGTCATCGACACCGACATCCGGTCGAGCGGAATGCCGTTGAAGAGCACCTTCATGTCCTCCACCGAGCAGATCGACACGCCGGCCTTGCCCACGTCGCCCACCACGCGCGGGTGATCGGCGTCGTAACCGCGGTGCGTTGCCAGGTCGAAGGCCACCGACAGACCTTTCTGTCCGGCGGCGAGGTTGCGGCGGTAGAATGCGTTGGACTCCTCGGCGGTCGAGAATCCGGCGTACTGACGGATGGTCCACGGACGCATCACGTACATCGTCGAGTAGGGGCCGCGCAGGAACGGGGCGATGCCTGCCGCGTAGTTCAGGTGCTCCATGCCTTCGAGGTCTTCGGCCGTATAGGCGCCCTTGACGGGGATGCGCTCGGCCGTCAGCCACGGCTCCACCTGTCCGCAGCCTTTCGAGGCGCAGCAGCTCTTCTGCCCGCCTGCTTCGTATGTCAGTTCTGAAAATTTAGCTCTCATGATCAGATGCCCATTTCTTTAAGATAAAACTTCAGAGTCTCCAGGACGTTCGACTTCACCGAGATGAAGTTCGTGATGCCCTGGGCCTCCAGTTCGGGTGCGCATGCGGGAGCGCCTGCGACTACGAGAATGGCTTTGCCGGCGAGCAGCTCCTTCACCTTCGGTGCGGCCTCTGCGTAATCGTCGTCCGAAGCGCAGACCACCACGATCTCGGCTTTCGATTCGAGTGCGGCCTTCACGCCCTCCTCGATCGACTTGAAGAAGGTGTTGTCCTGCACGCGGATTCCGGCGCAGGCGAAGAAGTTGCACGAGAACTGGGCGCGGGCGCGGGCCATCGCCAGGTTGCCGCAGGTGAGCATGAACGCCTTGGGCTGTTTGCCCGAGCGGTCCACGTGCAGGCGCATCGCCTCGAAGGCCATGGCGCCGCGGTAGGGCGTGAGGACGTTGCCTTCGGCAGCGGGACGGGTGACGGCTTCGGCGGTGATCTCCTTCGGGGCCACCTCCGTGAAGTTGGGGAACTGGTTGGCGCCGAGCAGCGTCTGGCGGCGCGTTGCGATGGCCTTGTCCTTGGCGGCGGCCGAAGCCTCCACGCGCTCCTTGATGAAGCCGGCCTTGTAGGCCTCGGCGTAGCCGCCCTTCTCCTCGATTTCGAGGAAGAGCTTCCAGGCCTCGGCGGCGATCGACTGCGTGAGGTTCTCCACGTAGTACGAGCCGCCTGCGGGGTCTACCACCTGGTCGAAGTGCGATTCGTGCTTCAGGAGCAGTTCGACGTTGCGGGCGATGCGCTTCGAGAACTCCGTGGGGCTTTCGAACGCGGCGTCGAACGGCGTCACCTCCAGCGAATGTACGCCGGCGATGGTGGCCGACATGGCCTCCGTCGTGCCGCGGAGCATATTGACATAGGGATCGTAAACGGTCTGGTTCCAGTCTGCCGTGCGGGCGTGGATGTGCATTTTGCAGGCGCAGTTCTTCGAGGGGTTGTAACCCTTGACGATGTTGGCCCACAGCATGCGCGCCGCGCGGAACTTGGCGATTTCGAGGAAGTAGTTCGAGGTGACCGAGAACGAGAAGCGCAGCTTGCGGGCCGCCAGCTCGGCGTCCACGCCGGCGTCGGTCAGGCGCGCGATGTAATCGTTACCGGCCGAGAGGGCGAACGCCAGCTCCTCGACGATGGTCGATCCGGCGTTCGAGAAGATGCCGGCCGAGACGGTCACGATACGGATGTGCTTGTACTCGCGGGTCTTTTCGATCAGCGAGGCGATCTTCGCGAAGCACTTTTCGCCGTTGGGCGAGCAGAAGTCGCCTTTCTGCGACAGTCCCTTGACCAGCGGGTCGATCGAGAAGGCCACGTGCGCCTCGGAGGCAGTGCCTTCCTTTTCGAGCTTGGCGATCACCAGTTCGGCGATGCTGCCCGTCTGCGCGCCGCAGAAGACCATTTCGATGGCCGGGATCGAGATTCCGGCGAGCAGCTGATCGAGTTCTTCGGCCGTGAAGCCTTCCTTCGCGATCGAGAAGCCCAATGAATCGACGCCCGAGTTGAGGAGTTTCAGCGCCTCGGCGTTGGCCTCCCTGGGACATTTTACCTCGACGGTCTGATGCACGCGCCAGCGATTGTGGCTGCGCGTACCTCTGACGTACGGGAACTCGCCTGCCTGCGAGCCCAGAAAACGGATGCCTTCGAGGTTTTCGGCGCGGTAGTAGGGGCGGACGTTGAATCCTTCTCCCGTACGCCACACCAGCTTGCGCTCGTAATCGGCTCCTTTCAGGTCGGCTGTAATCACCTCTTCCCACTTTTCGGTCGGGACCGGCGGGAACTCGGTGAACAGCTTTTCACGTTTGGTATTTGCCATGACTATTTAGAGATTAGTATGTGTGTAGTTTCGTTCTGTTTCAAAATTGCACGTAAAGTTACAAATTAATTACCGAATTGTAACAAGAAATTGTTACGAAAATAACAGTGCAGCGGAATTTTTCCGGATTTCGCCGCCCGCCGCATTTCCGGACGGCCCGGCGCGGATGCTGTCTCCGGTGTGGTTGAATGGTTGAAAAATGGTCTTTATTTCTGCTTATTTTTGGGAAAACGGGAAAATGCATTTTGGGGATTTTTCGTGAAAAATGAGGCTGTTTTTCGAAAAATGACTGAAAATTTCGGGTGTGTGTGGCGAAAAATGGTTGTTTTTTCGGGAAAATGATGAAAAAAACAGCTGTTTTTTGAAAAAACGGTGATTTTGTAAAAACAACGTAACGGAATAATTCGTACATTTGTAGCCGGAACGAAAGATGTACCGCAGCGGGGGAGCGGCCCCGGGTTAGTTAGGTCGGCAGGTCCTGCCGGGAGGCAGTTGTCCGGTTGAATTTCAGGTTAGGTTTTAGTTTGCAATTATCGGGTCCTTCCCCGCGCGGTTTTTTCTACGAACACTAAACCCTTAATCAGTCAGGTATATGTCATCATTACTCAGATTCAAGATGGTCGATGCGGCCATAAATCACACGGCCGTCGAGGTGAAAGTTCCCGAGGGACGCCCGTCGGACTACTTCGGAAAGAAGGTATTCGGACGTGCGGCCATGCGGAAGTATCTCGACAAGCGCACCTATGCGGCCCTGCTCGACACGATGGAAAAACGCACGCCGCTCACGCGCGAAGTTGCCGACAGCATCGCGGCGGGTATGCGCCAGTGGGCGCTGGAGCACGGTGCGGACCACTATACCCACTGGTTTCAACCCCTGACGGGCGGTACGGCCGAGAAACACGACGCCTTTGCCGAGCCGGACGGTCAGGGCGGCGTGCTGGAGGAGTTCTCCGGCAAGCTGCTCGTGCAGCAGGAGCCCGACGCCTCGTCGTTCCCCAACGGCGGCATCCGCAATACGTTCGAGGCCCGCGGCTACTCGGCCTGGGACCCCACGTCGCCCGCCTTCATCGTCGACACGACGCTCTGTATCCCTACCGTCTTCATCGCCTACACGGGCGAGGCGCTCGACTACAAAGTGCCCCTGCTGCGCTCGCTGACGGCCATCGACAAGGCCGCCACGGAGGTGTGCCGCTATTTCGACAAGAATGTCGAGAAGGTCTTTTCCTACCTGGGCTGGGAGCAGGAATATTTCCTCGTGGACGAGAGCCTTTGGGCCGTGCGTCCCGACCTGATGCTCACGGGGCGTACGCTCATGGGACACGAGTCGGCCAAGAACCAGCAGTTGGAAGACCACTATTTCGGGGCGATTCCGACGCGTGTGATGGCCTTTATGAAGGACCTCGAATACGAGTGCCTGAAGTTGGGAATTCCGGTCAAGACGCGCCACAACGAGGTGGCTCCCAATCAGTTCGAACTGGCTCCGGTTTACGAGGAGGCCAACCTGGCCAACGACCACAACCAGCTGCTGATGACCATTATGGACAAGATCGCCCGCCGTCACCAGTTCCGCGTGCTGCTGCACGAAAAACCCTTCAAGGGGATCAACGGATCGGGCAAGCACAACAACTGGTCGCTGGGAACCGATACGGGCGTGAACCTGCTCGGTCCGGGCAAGACCGCTTCGGAGAACCTCCAGTTCATCACTTTCCTGGTGAACGCCATTTCGGCGGTTTACAAGCACAACGGCCTGCTGAAGGCGTCGATTATGAGCGCGACGAACGCTCACCGGCTGGGCGCCAACGAGGCGCCTCCCGCCATCATTTCGACCTTCCTCGGAACGCAGGTGTCGGCCGTGCTGGACAAGCTGGCCGCATCGAAGGGCGACGATGCCATCCGTTTCGACGCCAAGAACGTCTTCAAGATGAGCGGCATTTCGCACATCCCGACGCTGCTGCTGGACAACACCGACCGCAACCGCACCTCGCCGTTCGCCTTCACGGGCAACCGCTTCGAGTTCCGCGCCGTGGGTTCGTCGGACAACTGCGCCGAGGCGATGATCGTGCTCAACTCGGCGATGGCATACGAACTGACCGAATTCAAGAAGGCCGTGGACGCCAAGATCGAGGCCGGAGCCAAGAAGGAGAGGGCCATTTACGAGGTGCTCAAGCAGATGATCAAGGCCTGCAAGGCCATCCGGTTCGACGGCAACGGCTATTCGGACGAGTGGAAGGCCGAGGCGAAGCGGCGCGGTCTGGACTGCGAGACGTCGACGCCGCTGATCTTCGACCGCTACCTGGACAGGGAGAGCCTGAAGATGTTCGGCGACATGGGGGTTTTCACCAAGGTCGAACTCGAAGCCCGCACCGAGGTGAAGTGGGAGACCTATACCAAGAAAATCCAGATCGAAGGCCGCGTGCTGGGCGATCTGGCGATGAACCACATCGTGCCGATCGCTTCGAAATACGAGGCGCAGTTGCTCGACAAGGTCTATAAGATGCATCAGATCGGAGGGCTGAACGCCTCGTCGGACATTCTGCTTATCAAGAAGATTCAGGACCATACGGCCTCGATCCAGAAACTCACCGGCGAGATGATCGACGCCCGCAAGGTTGCCAACCGGATCGAGGACCCGCGTGAAAAGGCCATTGCCTACCACGATACCGTGGCTGTCTGCTTCGACGAGATCCGCCGCCATATCGACAAGCTGGAAGAGATCGTCGACGATCAGATCTGGCCGCTGCCGAAGTATCGCGAACTGTTGTTCCTGCGCTGATCGGGCTGATTACGGCATAGAAAAACCGGGAACATTCCTTTCGGAGTGTTCCCGGTTCTAGTTTCATATCTTGCGGAAATTATTCGTCGTCGCGGTACATGTGTTCCACGTAAATGGCGTGCTGCATCGCCTCGCGCTTCGCGATCGAAGGCTTGGTGAAGTACTGGCGGCGGCGAAGCTCCTTCAGGACGCCCGTGCGCTCGTATTTACGTTTGAACTTTTTCAGGGCGCGCTCGATGTTTTCGCCCTCTTTTACCGGCATGATAATCATAATATTCTTTGTTTTTTTGTTGTTTTAAAATCGTGGTTATTCTGAAAACTGCGGGGTGCGCATCCTCGATGCATCTTCCCCAAAAACGGTCGTTTTATTCGTCGGCAGGTCCGCTGTCCGACCCGAATTGCAGATAAGGAGCCAGCCGTGCTGCCTCCTCGCGGGTCAATATGTTCTGTTCCACCAATTCTCCAGCGGTACTCCAACCTCCTTTCAACTGTCTTGCTTTCAGCAATTTTCGTAATGCCTGCGGTGCTATGTAGGGGTGTTTCCCCAGCACTTTCGGGCTTGCAAAGTTAATATCAATTTTCCGAATTTTGCAACTATCGCAGTAAATTTGTTTCAAAATTTTTTCATAATTGCGTTCCCGCACTCCCGGAACCTCTGCGAGTTGTTCCGCGCGGACGAATCCGCCGAGCCGTTCGCGGTAGTGCATGATCGCCACGACGGTCCTGGGACCGATGCCCACAACCGAGCGCAGCGTCGCCGAATCGGCCGTGTTCAGCTCCACGGGCTGTTCGATCGGCCGCGCCTTCCGTTCCGGGAAGATGACGTAGGGTTCCAGCGCCGCGGCCACCGAGTCGCTCACGACGTAGCATTCGCGCAGGTCCTCCATGTCGTAGATGCCGCTCAAATCCCGCCAGCGGATGAACGCCTCGGCCTGACGCTTCGACAAGGCCCCGATGGCGCGCAGGTAGCGGGCGCTCACGGTGTCGATGCGGAACGGCCCGGGTGCGAGCGGTTCGGGGAGAATGCGTCCCGTGCGGTATTTTTCGGGTGCGATGGCGTATTTGCGGCCGATGCGCACCCAGGGTTCGAGCCGCCGGTAGAGCGAGTCGCTGATGCCGTAGCAGAGCGTCAGGTCCTCGGGAATGCGGAACACTTTGCCCGCGGCGCGGTATTTCAGCAGGCTCACCGCTTCGTGCTTCGTAAGCCCGAGCCGCCGCAGGTCGTCGAGCGAGGCCGTGTTGGGGTCGAAGTGCGACATCACGACGCTGTCCGCGGGCAACGTCTCCTCCATCTCGGCCTCGGCGCGGCGGGCCGCTTCGGGGTCGGCTGCCGGGCGTACGAGCATCAGGGCTATGATCAGCAGCCCGGCCAACGGCAGGAATACCGCAATGGCGCGTATTTCGCGGTCGGAAAAAAGTTTAGCCATTGTTCTGTTTATGCGGTCATATGCTTTATCGTTTCAACTGCCGGGAGCATGCGCCGTCTCCCTTCCGGAGGGAGGCCGGAGCGGGGCCATGCTTGTAGATGGCTCCGCAGGCGGCAATGACGGCGGTCGAAAGCGATTTGTACGTCGAAGTGTGTATTCGTTTTGTCTATTTCCCGATCTCCTCCAATGCGCGCTTCACCGAACCCCAGCGCAGCAGCAGTTCGCGGGCCTCGGTTTCGTCAAGCCCCGACGCCTCGGCGACCATCCGCGTTCCGCGGGCCACGAGCTTGTCGTTGGTCAGCTGCATGTTGACCATGCGGTTGCCTTCGACACGTCCCAGCCGGATCATTACCGCCGTAGACAACATGTTGAGCATCAATTTCTGGGCAGTTCCGGCCTTCATGCGCGTCGATCCGGTTACGAACTCCGGTCCTACGACCGCTTCGAGCGCATACTCCGCTTCGGCCGCTACGGGCGACGCGGGGTTGCAGGTGATCGAGCCGGTCAGCAGTCCGTGGCGGCGCGCCGCGCGCAGTCCGCCGATCACGTAGGGCGTCGTTCCCGATGCCGCGATGCCGATCAGCACATCGCCGGCCGTGGGGTGGTAGGGCGCCATGTCGCGCCAGGCCCCTTCGGTGTCGTCTTCGGCGTGCTCCACGGCCCG
>OGSD01003027.1_pt1 | contig 13244 bp, 20 predicted proteins | sample 1553571 | NCBI WGS metagenome assembly OGSD01 (sample SAMEA2580072, study PRJEB22360) | human gut metagenome | biome: human gut; feature: human-associated habitat; material: faeces | place: Denmark | collected 2008/2010 | reverse complement strand
ATGACTGCCGCCCTTTCCGGCAAGCCGTTGGTGTTTACCCCTCTGGAATACCGGCTTTTAAAGGTCTTAACGAAAAATCCGCAGATTGTTTTGACCAGGCAGGTACTTCTTGAAAAATTGTGGGATGCGGATGGCAACTTTGTGGACGAGCACGCCCTGACCGCTGCGATCAGCCGGGTACGGAACAAAATAGAAACAGATGGCCGCCAGTATATCAAGACTGTGTACGGTATGGGCTATATGTGGATTGGAGGGTCGCAGAAATGAATATACGAAAGCTCTCCATCAATAAAGCCTGCGTCTTTTTAGGGGTTCTTCTGCTCTTGGCAACAGGATTCATTTCTGCTGCTGTCTATGTACTGACCCGGAACACTACCGCTGTTTGGTATGTACTCCTGTTCAGTCTTTTCGTGCTGCTCTGCGTTATCTGCTTTGTAGCTCTGATCCGCCGGAAATTGGCATATTTTTCCGATGCCTTTTGCGCCATGCTGAACGATATGCTGTCCGGGGCCGAACAGCCACGGCAGGCCACAGAGGAAGAAAGCCTGTTTTATAAAATCAACTTCCGTCTTGGCCGATTGTATGAGGTCATGCAGGAAAATAAAAACAGTATCGCAAAAGAGCAGGGCGATTTGCAGGAATTGATTTCCGACATATCCCACCAGGTAAAAACACCGATTGCAAATCTGAAAATAATCAACAGCACCCTAATGGAGCAGGAGGTTCCGGCGCAGAAGCAAAAGGAATTTCTGGCGGCGCAGGCAGGCCAGCTTGACAAACTGGACTTTCTTATGCAGGCCATGATAAAGACCTCCCGGCTGGAAGCGGGCGTTATCTCTCTGGAGAAAAAGGAACAGCCGATTTATGATACCCTCGCGGCTGCGTTGGGCGGTATCCTGCTGGGTGCCGAAAAGAAACAAATCGACGTCCAGGTGGATTGCCCGGAGCATTTGGAGGCGTGCCATGACCGGAAGTGGACGGGCGAAGCGCTGTTTAATATTCTGGACAATGCCGTGAAGTACACACCGGCGGGCGGTCAAATTCATGTGCAGGTGGAGGCATGGGAAATGTATTTGAAGATTGACATTGCCGACACTGGCATTGGGATTCCAGAGCAGCACCAGGGAACAATCTTCAAACGGTTTTACCGGGAGGACGCCGTACATGATGTGGAGGGGATCGGGATCGGGCTGTATCTGGCCCGTGAAATTATCTCCCTGCAGGGCGGCTATATCCGGGTAGCTTCGGAGGTTGGGAAAGGCTCTGTCTTTTCTGTTTTCCTGCTCCGAAAGTAAGCGAAACGCCCCGATATTTGAAATGTCACAGGATTATGACATTTGGGGCTGAATTTTGCTGAAATTTCTTGCTGTTCGTGACATTTCTGTGAGATTTGGCTGTTATGATGGGTTTACCAAAAAGAAAGGATGGTGCTTTATATGAGCATTTTACAAACGGCTGACCTGAAAAAATACTATGGTACAAAGCCGAACATCACGAAGGCCCTGGATGGTGTGACCCTCTCGATTGATGAGGGGGAATTTGTTGCGATTGTTGGTACTTCCGGCAGCGGTAAGTCCACGCTCCTGAATATGATGGGCGGCCTGGACACGCCAACGTCCGGCAGTATCAAAGTAAAAGGAAAAGAGTTATCTAAATTTAACGATGAGAAACTCACGATTTTCCGCCGGAGGCAGATCGGCTTTATTTTTCAGAACTACAACCTGGTTCCCGTACTAAATGTCTACGAGAATATCGTGCTGCCTGTGGAACTGGACGGCGATAAGGTAGACAAGAAATTTATGGGTGAGGTGGTGCGGATGCTGGCACTGGAAGATAAGCTGAACAATCTGCCAAATAACCTTTCCGGCGGCCAACAGCAGCGTGTCGCTATCGCCCGCGCTTTGATTTCCAAGCCCGCTATCGTTCTGGCTGATGAACCTACCGGCAATCTTGACAGCCGGACCAGCAGCGATGTATTGGGACTATTGAAAGTAACCAGTCAGAAATTCCACCAAACCCTTGTAATGATTACTCATAATAATGAGATCGCCCAGCTTGCTGACCGTATCATTCGGATTGAAGATGGAAAGATCGTGCATTAAGGGGGCAGAAATATGAATGATATTCTATTTGGCAACAATAATAAATCCACATTGAATCTTCTGACGAAGCGTTCATTGAAAGCCCGGAAAAATACGATTGCTGTTTTAGCGATTATGCTTGCCACGCTTTTGTTTACCAGCCTGTTTACGATTGCGGTCAGTTTGCAGACTGCTATGCAGGAAAGCAATATGAGAACCATCGGGACATCGGCGCATGGGGGCGTGAAGCATATTTCATGGGACGAGTATGAATCGCTGGCAGCTGACCCAGACCTTAAAGAAACTGGCTATTCCGTCATTATCGGAGACGCGGCCGGGAGCAGTTTCCATAAAACACCTACCGAGGTACGCTATGCAGACGCGGTCTATGCCGAGCTGACTTTCAACAGCCCGGATACCGGACGTCTTCCAGAGCGGAAAAACGAAATTGCCACCAACCGTATCGTCCTGGCGGCGATGGGACTGTCGGATGAAATCGGCACACAGGTGGATTTGTCCTTTACCACGGATACAGGCACCTTTACCGACACGTTTACCTTATGCGGGGTATGGGATGGCGACGCGGTTGCTTATCGTCAGACTATTCTTCTGTCCAAGGAATACGCGGAAGATGTTGCACCCGTTGCCCACGAGGAAACAGATGGAACGATCAGCGAATCTACAGGCTATATTGACGTGATTATGATGGTGCCTGCGGAATGGAATATGGAAAAGCAGCTATTGGAAGTGACGTCACGGTACGGCCTAGAGGAACGGGTCAGTATCAATGACGCCTACGGGACTGCAACGGTTAGTCTTTCCTCCATACTTCCCCTTGTGGCAGGGATTGGGGTTATCTTTATCGCGGGCTATCTTCTGATCTATAATGTGTTTTATATCTCCATCGCACAGGACATTCGCTTTTATGGGATGCTGAAAACTCTGGGAACAACCGCAAGGCAGATACGCAAAATCGTCTATAAAAAGGCGGTCAGGCTCTCCCTTGTGGGGATTCCTCTGGGCTTGTTACTTGGCTGGCCTATTGGCCGTCTGCTGCTTCCCGTGATCGTCGATATGCTGACGGACGATATTCGCGTAGTCACTACCGTAAATCCGGTGATTTTCCTGGCGGCGATCGTTCTGTCTCTGATTACGGTTTTCATCAGTTGCCGGAAACCTGCTGCGCTTGCGGCTAAAGTTTCTCCGATAGAGGCGCTTCACTATGTGGAGCAAAACGGGGCGAAAAAGGAACAGCGGCGCAGCAAACAGATCAGCGCTGCCATGATGGCGAAAAATAATCTCGGACGGAATAAGAAAAAGGTAACAATCGTCACTTTGTCATTTGCACTCAGCATTGTTCTTTTGAACAGCGTCTATACCTATGTGACCTCATTTGACTTTGACAAATTTGTTGCCGATTTTAGCTTGACGGATTTTACTGTTTCAGATACTACGATTATCAACAGTTACAGCCCATTTAATACAGCGAATGTGAGCCAGGATTTTATCAGTCAGGCGGAAAGTCTGGACGGTCTTGAAGATATAGGGAGCGTCTACCTGTGGACTTCCAAACAGCTTCTTTCCGAAAGCGACCTTGCCCGTTTACAGGAACTTGCCGCTTCTTCAAGCGCCGTTGCGAATGAATTAGGCAATTATATGGTACGGAAAGAACACGGTGTTAATGTTTATGGGTTGGACGATTTCCCGGCAGAGTATATACAGGTTTTGGACGGCGAGCTGAATATGGAAAAGTGGAAAGCCGGAACCGGCGTGTATGTGACGCCTTTGCGGATGATGGACGACGGTACTCTCTGCTTGTACCAACCGGGTGATCAGATCAGCGTACAGCAGCTTGACGGCACAAGCAAAGCATATGAAGTGCTTGCTGTGGTGGACATTCCAAGAGCGCTGCAGACTCCTTTGCATGTAGACATGGGTATGGAATACATTTTCCCAAAAGAGGAACTACTTGGAAATATGGTCGCCGCCGATCAACCGGCTATGAAAACCATATTTAATGTGGATGATGAAAACCTGCTTGTCGCTGAAAACTGGCTGAAAAATTATACCGCAAATACCGACACAGCTCTGGACTACTTTTCCAAAGTTGTCCTGCGCCAGTCTTTTGACGGCATGATCAATATGTACCGTCTCGTGGGCGGCGTACTCTGCGCGATACTGGCGCTGATTGGCATTTTGAACTATATTAACTCCATGACGACCTCCATTCTGTCACGGCACAAAGAAATTGCCATGCTGCAATCGGTGGGCATGACGGGCAGACAAGTGAAGCAGATGTTAATGTATGAGGGCATTGGCTATTCTGTCCTGGGGCTTGTGTGTTCCCTGATACTCTCCGCCCTGGGGAGCGTGACAGTGGTTCGGATGATGGGCGCAGAATTAACCTATTTTACATGGCATTTTACCTTGACATCTGTATTCCTTTGTATGATTCCGTTGATTATAATAACTGCCTTAGTACCGCTTTTCTGCTACAACAAAATGGCACAGAAAACGGTGGTGGAACGGCTGCGCATTGCTGAATAAAATATGCGGAAACGAAACAGCCATCCGAAAGGATGACTGTATAAGGCACTTCACAAATAGCGAGTGCTACCAAAAAGGAGGTAATATTTTGGACTATGTTCTCGAAGCAGATGCTTTGACAAAAATTTACGGCCATCATAAGGCATTAGACAATTTTTCCATGCACATTCCTCAAGGTGCGATTTATGGACTGGTAGGAAAAAACGGAGCCGGTAAGACGACCCTGCTCCGGCTGATCTGCGGCTTGCAGGAAGCGACTTCCGGGGAGTATACGCTTTACGGAATCAGCAGCCGGAAACATGAAGTTCTGAATGCCAGAAAAGAAATGGGAGCGGTCATTGAAACCCCGGCTATCTATCTTGATATGTCAGCGACCGGGAACTTAAAGGAACAGTACCGCGTTCTGGGTATACGCACTTTTGACACAATCCCGCAGCTATTGAAAATGGTGGGCCTGGAAAACACCGGATGGAAAAAGGCAAAGAATTTCAGTCTGGGCATGAGGCAGCGATTAGGAATTGCAATTGCGCTTGTAGGAAATCCTCGATTTTTGGTGCTTGACGAGCCGATCAACGGACTTGACCCGCAGGGCATTATTGAAATGCGGCAGCTTCTTTTGAACCTTAATCAGAAATATGGCATTACCATTTTGGTGTCCAGTCATATTCTGGATGAATTATCCCGTCTTGCCACCCATTACGGTTTTATTGACAACGGAAAAATGGTAAAGGAAATCAGCGCAAGCGACCTGGAAAATTCATTCCGAAAATCTGTCCGTATTGAAGTGACAGACGGAAAAGCTCTGGCTGAGGTTTTGGAACAGACAGGGCTGCCCTACAAAATTCTTACCTCAAATGTTGCAGAGGTTTATAGCAGGGTGAATATTTCCCGGCTCACTTCTGCCCTTGAAAAGTACCAGTGTGAAGTGCTTTCCATACAGGAACGGGAAGAAAATCTGGAAAGCTACTATGTAAATTTAATCGGAGGTGCCAGCCATGAGTAGACTGTTTGTATCAACTTTTTTTCGCATGTTGAAAAAAATCGTGTTTTGGATTTTACTGATCTGTATGTTTGCCTACGGCGTATATAGTGCGTCAAATGCTGCTTCGGAGGCCAACGGGGGCTTTGCGCTTGACGGATGCTTTTTTGATTTTGCGCCGTTCATGGGTCTTGTGGCGGCGATCCTTACAAGCATGTTCATCGGTTCTGAATACAGTGACGGTACGATTCGGAATAAGTTGGTGGTTGGACATTCCCGGATGCGGATTTATCTGGCGAATCTTATCGTGTGTTCGGTTGCCTGTGTGCTGATTTCTTTGGCCTACATAACAGGGGTGTTTGTGGTCGGCAGCGCCAAAGGCGGGGAACTGCTTACAAAAACAAGTGTAGTGACCATGTGCCTGGTATGCAGCATTTTGGTTTCCGTTGCCTTTACAAGCATTATGACGATGCTTGCGATATTGAATACAAACAAAGCAGGAAATGTGGTCGTGAGTATGCTGCTGGCGTTGATACTGCTTGTGTCTGGTTCTTTCATCTATCAAAGACTTAGTGAGCCGGAAATTTACGACAATTATGTGAGCGTCAACGAGGCGGGTGTTCCTACAGAGGTTGAACAGCTGCCGAATCCACAGTATATTGACGGAAAGCAGCGGGCTGTCCTTGAAGTTGTTAACGACCTGCTGCCCTCCGGGCAGGCTATGCAGCTTGTAGATATGTTTGATGCGGATGGAATGACAAACAAAGATATGGAAAATGCTCCTTATCGGTGGCTGAGGTATTCGCTGCTGGTGATTGTTATCACTTCTGGTTTAGGGATTATTCTGTTTCGGAAAAAGGAAATCCGATGATGGAAATGCACTTAATTTGAGTGAGAGTGTTGCCGGAATCGGGTATATTCGCTTCTCTGCAAATGATTCCGCTGCGCTGTCCTGCCGCTGGAAACGGCGCTGCTTTTTCGGAACGAATTAAAACGCTGTGTGATCTGCGGTCAGCCATTTCTCCCTGGTTCCAACCGGGCGAAATACTGTAAGCTCTGCGCAAAGAAAGTCCACCGCAGACAGAAAACAGCCAGTGACAGGAAAAGGTGGCTCCTATGCGGACAATTAGAAGTAAAAAAGCCTTGAGATTATCGGCGTTTCAGGCTGCGGTCAACGGGTATGAGGGATAAATCCCCTGCTCCCCTCTAAAACCTGTTTTTAACTGTCCGCAGGACGATTTTGACCTAAACGGGATTTTCCAATTCAGGTGTTGATTTCTACTTTGCCAATTTACCGCTTTTGCCATTTCCGCCTGTATGGGATTCTCCAATACTGGATTTTCAGAGGCTGGAAAACCTGACGCTCCGGACAGCCCTGTTCCTCTCTTTCCGGTGACGGATTTCCAGACAGTCTTGACGGCCCATATTTAGACGGAAATTAAAGAGAAGAAGTTAATTACAAGATAGTCAATATCAATCCAATCAATCAGGGATGGATTGATGGAAAGGAGTACATGATGCAAAATGATTTTTTGACGCCTTACAAAGAGGACAGCGGCGTACTGCCCTATCTGCCGTTTCCCCGTTTTCTGGTGCCGTTTTCGAGTTGGATTTCAGCACAGAAGAAATGATTGCCGTTGAGGGGAATACTGTCTACCACACCATTCCTCATTACGCAGAGGGAGAGGCGGAAAGCGTACTGGACAAGCTGCGCCGTATCATGGCGGGAAATTTGGAGGAAACCGAATGAAAGCTGCTGAAAAAAGAGGAACGGCGCGTTATAATATAGGCAACCGTTTACCTGGCTGTTATCCCGATACACGGGAGGAAAGGATCTACTATGAACCAGCAGCCAGATAAGATCACAGCGTTATATTGCCGTTTGAGCCAGGATGACGCACTCGACGGGGAGAGCAATTCCATCACCAACCAAAAGGCGTTATTATCCAAATATGCGGCGGAACACGGATTCCGCAATCCCATGTTTTTCGTGGACGACGGATTCTCAGGAACGAATTTTCAAAGGCCTGGATTTCAGGAAATGATGAAATATGTGGAGGACTATTCGGTTTCTACCCTGATTGTCAAAGACCTTTCACGTCTGGGCCGGGAGTATTCCTATATGGGGCGGCTGCAGGATTTCATCTTCCCCGCCTACGATGTCCGGTTTATCGCCATCAATGATGATGTGGACAGCGCAAAGGGCGAAAACGACTTCGCTGTGTTCAAAAACGTATTTAACGATTATTACGCAAAGGACACAAGCAAAAAAATCCGGGCAGTCGTAAAAATGCGCGGAGAAGCCGGGGAACATATCGCCAGCAATCCGCCCTACGGATATGTGAAAGACCCACAGAATAAAAAGAAATGGATTGTGGACGAGGAATCCGCAAAGGTGGTGCGGCGTATCTTTGACCTGTGCATTGCGGGAAAAGGCCCCATGCAGATCGCAAAAATCCTGACCGCTGACAGGGTACTGACGGTTACTGCGTATAACGCCAGACAGAAAGGATGGGCCATGCCGGATAACCTGTACCAGTGGTGCTCCAAATCCGTTGCTGGAATACTGGAGCGGCCGGAATATACCAGCTGTACCGTCAATTTTAAGACTTATACAAAATCTCTCAAATTCAAGAAGCGGATGGAAAACACAAAAGAAAACCAGCGGGTATTTGAAGATACGCAGCCGGCAATCATTGAACGGGGACAGTGGGAACGGGTGCAGGCGTTAAGGGCGAACAAGCGCAGACCGACAAAGACAGGGAAAACCAGCATTTTCTCCGGCCTTGTCTACTGTGCTGACTGCGGTGCGAAGCTCTATTACTATACCTGCAATACCTACAAGGATGAGTCTCAGGACCATTTCGTCTGCTCCAATTACAATAGCAATACAGGTTCCTGCCAAATCCACTATATTCGAGAGGTTACGCTTTATAGGCTGGTGCTGGAATGTATTCAGGGAACACTGACCTATGTGCGTTTGTTCCGGGATGATTTCACTCAGGAAATGCTGGCGCAGAACGAGGCCAGCCGGAAAGCGGAGCTGACACAGAAGCGGAAAGCCCTCTCCGGGGCGCAGAAACGTATGGAGGATTTGGACAAGATCATCCAAAGGCTTTATGAAGATTCCGTACTTGGGCGACCTCCGCTTTCAAAAGCTATCCGCACAGTATGAAACGGAGCAGGAAGAAATTCAGAGGCTTGCTGCTTCGCTGGAACGGGAAATTGAAAATGAAGCCGGACAGATTGCCGATGTGGGGCGGTTCCTCCAGCTTGCCGACAGGTATTCCGATTTGCAGGAGTTGGACGCAGCTACGGTAATTGAATTTCATTTACTTCCTTATAGGACGCCGCCTAAAAACAGAGTGCATATTGACATATTATGCCGATTATAGTATAATAATGCTTATGGGCATACCTAAACGGTAGGCTTGCCATCTTTAGGGCAAGTCTGCCGAACGCTTTTCCTATTGCGTTCTGATAACTTTTGCTTTGAAGCTGAACTGTGAACGGGACTTTTTTTCCACCCGGTTTAACTAAACTGTTTTTTACTGCCATTTTAATTTCCCTCCGTTTTAATCGTCTCAAATTTAATACCGTTATCTACCATAAATTTACGTAAGTTTTTAATCTGATTATATGTTCCAATTACACGAAATTCACATGTTCCCAACTGTTCTTTAGGCTGCTGGGATTGCGATGCTGAAACAGTCTGAACAACTTCCTGCTGTACTGGTTGCGTTTTTGTCTGTTCAAGAACTTTCCTCTGCATTTCTTCTTCACGCTGAAGCTGTGCGGCATATACCAATGCCTGACTTGTACTGTATTCTTTGCAGTACTCGGAAATCACAGCGGCTTTATACGGCTTGTCTGCATATTCGGCATTAAGCGTTTCAAGTTCCTTCTTGATACGGTCAATATTATCTTCAATTTCCGCTTTCAGGGTATCAATTTTTGCTGTGGCATTGCCCCATTTAGGATTAAGAATCTTATCAAATTTAATGATATCAGCCATATCTCCTATGTAATTATCAAAGCAAGATTTCAGTTCGTCATATTTTTCTTGCTTCTTTATGTTTTCAAATTCTTTTATTTGATTATCAATTGCAACAACAGGGGCTTTGACTAACATAACAAGTTCTTTACATTTAGCTTCAAAATCGTTATACGGTTCAAGGCAACGTCTTTTGACTTCTTTTCGTTCACTTTCAATGGCTGCTATTAATTTATTTAAATTTGCTTTATCAGCTTTTGCCGACTTAATGCTGTTTTCTGAAACCACTAAATTATTGTAATATTTTAGTCTTTCAGTCATCTCGGCTTTTAGTTCACTATAGTTAAATTCTATAACAGACGGCAAAGTGTTCAAGTCCGTTTGTAATTTAAAGTCCATTGTTTCCCTCCTAAATCTCCGGCAAAATCAATGCCGGTTTTGTTTTATTTTGTACATGCTCCCAAAACTTAATTTCAGCTTCGAGGAGTGTTTTTATATCCTCTTGCACTTCATTACGGTCAATGAAATAATGTCTGGTTGCGGTGCATATATCATTATTTTTAAAATACCTGATATGTGCTTTTAGTACTGCAAAATTCCAGCCTGTAGCAAGCATCTGATGCAATACCTGTATGTAATAATTTTGCGGAACTCCACCGTCCCATTCGTACCATTGAGAAGAATTCTGAATTGTTGTAGTCTTGATTTCGAGAATTCCCTTTTTGCCTGATTCATCAGTCAATTCGCCGTCCAGAGTTGCAAAGATAAACGGGTAATTGTCATTTGCATACATTCTGTATTCATGATATTCAATATCATATTGAGGAAAATCAAGTGCAAATAACTCCCTCAAATGGAACTCTGCTTGCTTTCCGTATGCAACAGCAGGCTTGTCCGAAATATCTTTGGGAACTGTAATCCCGGTTTTTTCTTTCCATAGCTGCACATTTGTCTTGTACTTATTCATTCCCAGAACACACGCCGCGTCACTTCCGCCAATACCTGCACAACGTGCTGATAACCACTCATCATGGGTTTTAGGGTCTGCAAGTATCATGAGTCTTTACCACTTTCCAAATCTCTCATTAAATCAATATCGGGTTCCGGCTTGTCCGGATTTTTATAACAGGTTCTGCATGCTTCAATATCACACTCGCAAGGACTGTCATAATCGTAAATGCAGCTCATCTTATAACTCCTTTTCTCTTTAACACTTTATATGATTCGTCTGACAGATGTACTTTTATAATTTTTTCGCCTATCCCGTCATTTACAAACTGTTCCGCATCGTCCTCATTTTCGTAAAAAATTGAACTGTATATGACGTCATTAAAATATGCTATTCCATATACTGTATGGGTTTTCCCTCTGTACATTTTAATTTCTCCTTACATTTCTTCAAATTCTTGTTCAAGTTCCTGTAACTTTGATTTATAGTGGTCCTCAATTAATGCCAAAATCGGCTCTTCCAGTTCGTCAGGAACAAGAACTGTAGTAGGGTACCCTTCTTGGCGCAAATAGGTTTCGCGATAGTACGTTCTAAATTGTTCGATAACGTGAAGTTTTGCCCTCAAGCCTTCAATTGCGCTAGTGATCTGCAATGCCTTATTTAATTTTTCCGTATCCATTGACCTTTCCTCCTTGACATTTCCTCTATTTCATGCTATCATTTATGTGTTTAAATTTTTTCTTTTGCCTGTCCCTGTTGCCGCAGGGCAAGCGGTTTTTTATACCTCAACAAACTCACCGTCTATAAGTTTATATAACGTATCTTCCTTAATTCGTTCGCCGTCCACAAATTCCGTTTTTACGCATTTTGGAATATAACGTTCCTTTTCCTTAGAATATTCCCATTCAGCCAGCGTAATCCAGCTGCCTTTTTTGGCTTTCACGACTGAATTGTGACCGGCGCAGCAGATAACGCAATCTTTTCCGCTGCTGCCTATCTGTGCAAGATCTCCACTACTGCCTATCTTTGCGTAATCTCCACTACTGCCTATCTGTGCAAGATCTCCACTACTGCCTATCTTTGCAGAATCTCCACTACTGCCTATCTGTGCAGAATCTCCACTGCTGCCTATCTTTGCGTAATCTCCACTACTGCCTATCTTTGCAAGATTTCCGCTGCTTATTTTATTTTCAGCAATACATGTTGATGTTTTTTCTATAGCAAAATCAACACAGGCATTTATAAATTTTGATATTGACAGCTTTGCACCTATTTTCAGTTTTTTAGTACAGAATTTTCTGTTATCATTAGTTTTTACTTCATCTAATGCTTCAACCTCTGCAAACTCATTGAAATCGCCAGTATCATTTGTGAAACCATAATAATCCAATACATCAAACGGGTTTTCACAAAAATGCATTCCATAACTGCATATTTTTGCTTCTTCTTCCTCAAATACTGTATTTTCTGCGTACTGTTTGCCTCGGCATATCAGCCCCGGCTCAAATCCTTTATACCCTTTCATTTTTTATTCCTCTTTTCTTAATTTTTTAAATCAAATCTTCCCTTAAAACATTCTGTTTCTTATTGATATATGTATAATCTCTAATCATATTATCAATAATCGCACGGTCATTAATTGCCTTTAGTTCTCCCCATGGGTCGGGACTGTAATTTGTCTTGCATTGCCGTGTTTTTATGTTATATTCCGTCTGCTTCATCTCTTTACTCCTTTGACATAATCGATAAATGGCAATTTAGGTATCTTAGTTCTACGTTTCATGACCGTAACTGGAAAACCTAATTTTTTACGTTCATTTTCGTCTCTTGCTATTAATGAAATTAGATATGGGTCACATTTTAAAATACCAGCTATATCGGTTGGCACTAGAAAATCTTTGCCCTGCGTTCCAGCTTCCAATTCTTCTATGCTGCTATACCTCGGCATAGTGGTTCACCTCCTTATATCTTGTTGCTATAAGATTTAAAATCATTTTCCTATGTTTTTTTCTTACTCTTGCCTTTTTGGCATGCAACGCAAAATAAACATGTTTCCTTAAACATCTTATAGAATTGGCTAATATCATTAGATTCAGTTTAAGGGTATTTATAAATTTTTTCATGAGTTTATAAATGGCATGATATATAGCATTTAAAGCTTCATTCATAAAAAGCCTCCTTTACGCTGACTTGGTTTCTGTGCGTTCAAATAAATATCTTATATCATATTCTGGAAAAAGGTTGTCTCTAATTGTAAAGGCTTCTTCTAAGTCGAAACTACGTTCATAAATTTTCGTTCTTAATGTAGATTCTGGCATTCCAACAACTTTCGCGGCAGCATTAACAGAAATTCCCTTACAATTTAAACTGCTTAACAAATTTGCGTACATATTATTCACCTCCGTTATTTTTAGAACGCTTTTTCGTTCCATGTTTACATTATAACCGAATATGCGTACAATGTCAAGCGGTTTTATACGCAAATTCGTATTTCTACCTAATGCACAAAATATATACGCATTTTTGGCTAAATTATACGAATATTTATTAATTAATACGAATAATCGTACAATAATATTGATTTTCTTTTAAAAATATGGTATATTCATATACAGGAGTGTGATTTAAATGGGTTTTGGAAAATTACTTGAAAAAAAAATGAAAGAGAAAAATATTAAACAATCTGAACTTGCT
>OGSD01003024.1_pt1 | contig 13253 bp, 14 predicted proteins | sample 1553571 | NCBI WGS metagenome assembly OGSD01 (sample SAMEA2580072, study PRJEB22360) | human gut metagenome | biome: human gut; feature: human-associated habitat; material: faeces | place: Denmark | collected 2008/2010 | reverse complement strand
GCAATTCGAAGGATGCTACATGTTCCTGAAAAATCACCGCTACATATTCATTAATGAAAATCTTCCGGAACACGAACAACGTCAGGTCATGGCTCATGAGCTTGGTCATGCTCTCCTGCATCGGAAGCGTTAAAGTACACTTGAAAAATGAAGAAGGACATCTTATTATTAATCCAGAAAATATGTTTTTACAAGATGTTGTACGGTACACATCTGCTGGCTGTGGAAAATGGAAAATCCAAACAACAACGGACAAAACTGGATGTTCTAGTACGGATAATCCATACATCATACCATTACCAGAAGATATCTCACAAATTAAGCCCGCTGATCAAGAGCATATTACAGCTGCTATAAACCATATGAAACAAATTGACCCAGAATATAAAAAGGAATGATTGTATGAATAAAAAAAGTTGTATCTCACTTTTGTCATGTGTAGTTGTTTCTATAATTTTAACTGTTATGTTCTCTCCATTTGATAATGAAATAATCAATTACAATACAATAATCAACATAGAAATAGCTCTTTTTTCTGTTTCTTTAACGATTGTTGCATTATTAATTACAATCTTAGAAAAATACAAGGAAAAAACAACCAATCAATTAGCCTGGACAAAATATAGCACTAAAATCTTAAAAGAACTTTGCGAAAATGCAATATCTTTATTATTTTTAATAGCCTTGCTCTTTTTAGCAACCATTTTTAAATCATGGTTATTGTTAATACCTAAAATTGACATTATGACAGCAATCTTACTTTTTTCAATTATTTTATCAATATTGTCCTGCTTTGATACAACTATCAGTGTGTATAAATTGGTTCTTAACTTAAAGGATATTTTAACCAATCCAACTATATCGCTTCAAAATATATCAAAGATGGAATCGGATTTAGTGGAAGCTTATAGACTTTTGGATGAAGAACACAGAAAAAGCTTCAACGATGTACTTAGCGCGCTTATTTTAAAACAACATATAAACGATAAATAAGTATAACTGCTTAAGCATTTATTAATCCTGCATAATTCTTATACTAAGCGAATTTCGGCATTCCATGTCGTATTATTCATGGATATTATAATTTAAAGGAGGCGTTTCTTATGAAAAAGAAAACCTGGTGTATCTCACTGTTGTTGACTTTGTGCCTGCTCTTCTGCAGTATCCCTGTTCAGGCTGCAAGTGGCTGGAACTCTTCGTGGGGTGGTGGCTATCGAAGCACAGTTATCTTAAAGAAAGGCAAGACCGTTACATCCTATCTTTCCCGATCGGAGCAAGTACGGTTTAAAGTTCCGGGTTACGGTTACAAATGGAGCAGTTCCAACAAAAAATGTGCTACCATTTCCTCTTCTGGCGTTGCATTCTATAAGAAGAATGGTTCCACAATCATTACCGCAAGGAAAGGAAAAGCTATATACAAGTGTAAACTTATAACAGAATCCCCCAGAGCTGGAAAAGCGGTATCTACAATGACTGCCGGAAAGACATATCAATACTCTATTTATGGAACAAAACAGAAAATAACCTGGAGATCTTCAAATAAATCTGTGGTTTCTATTGATTCCAGGGGAAAAGCTACTGCCAAGCGTTCTGGATATGTAACAATAACAGCAACTTTCGGAACTTATCATTTTGAATCTTATGTAAATGTCAATCCGAAACCCACCGTTGTAAAAACGTATAATATAGGACAGACCTGGAAAGTTCCTGGTCAGTGGAGTTTAAGAATCAATTCCGTCACAGAAATGGACGAACGTAATCCATATTCGGATGTTTATCCGGACGCTGTATATCTCATTGATTATACTTATGAAAATCTTGGATATGGTGATGGATTATATATTTCAATGGATCTTCAAAGAATTGTAGACGCAAAAGGCTATACTGGATATTCTTATCCAAACGACCAGGCATATTATCCTCAGGAACTTCCTGTTGGTGCCAAGTGTCACGCTCAGGGAATCATCGGTGTTGATCATACCGGAAACTTCAAGATTTATGTTGATCAATATACCAACACAACATACAAAAAATATTCCGCAATTTTTAATATAAAAATCAATTAAACATATAAAAACCGCCCCAGTACGCCAATACCGGGACGGTGGTGGATCTCCGAAGAGATACCTCATTTCGCAAAAATATTGTATCATCTTCGGAAACAGCATACAAGCAGAACGTTTGTGCGCTGTTATTTTTGTACCTATTTTTGCCTTTTTACAGAAAGAAGGAATAGAAATGCCGAAGAAGAAAAGAAAGAAATACACGAAACTGCCGGCCGGCTTTGGTTCCATACGGTACCTGGGATCTGGACGGCGGAATTGTTATGCAGTACATCCTCCGGCCAGGATTGATGCACTTGGTAATGTTCTCCGTCCTGCTGCCATCTGTTACACAGATGACTGGATTAAGGGGTTTACGGTCCTTACAGCCTATAAGGCAGGCACATATCAGCCTGGTATGGAAAAGGAGCTGGAAACCGGCTTTACGGGCGATGCAGACATATTGATAAAGAGGATCATTGCAGATTACACAACGATCAAAGGGGTTGAAGATAAACATCCTGAGATCCATCAGCCTACCTTTGCAGAAGTGTTCGAAGATTTTTACAAATGGAAATTCGAAAACCCAAGACATAAGAGGCTTTCTTGGCAAGCAAGGAACAATTACCGGGTGGCCTTTAATAACTGCTCTGTATTACATAACCGGCCTTTCGTCTCCATCAAGACACTGGAACTGCAAAAAGTGCTGGATGATTGTCCGCTGGGATATTCCAGTCTCAATCTGATCCAGACGCTATTCAGCCAGATATACAAATATGCCATCACTGAGGAGATCTGCGAAGCCAACAAGGCGGCCCTGGTACATATCAATTCTGTGGACAACACGGAACATGGCGTCCCCTTTACCCTGGAAGAGATCAATCGGCTCTGGGAACATTCTGACGATGAAAATGCCCAGATGGTCCTTATTATGATCTACTCCGGATTCCGGATCTCAGAATTTAAGGTTATTGATGTCAATCTGGAGGAAAAGTATTTCCATGGCGGGCTCAAGAATAAAACCAGCAAAACAAGGTTCGTACCGATCCACTCTGCCATTTACAGCTTCGTAGAAAGCCGTATACGGAAATATGGCAGCCTCATCCCGGGTGATGTTAAGGCATACCGGGAAAGCGGCTTCTATCCCCTCATGAGGCGGCTGAACATGGTTGGTGATCCAAAACACACGCCCCATGACTGCCGACATACTTTTTCAATGCTGTGTGAAAAATACAATGTCAAAGAAAATGACCGGAAAAGAATGCTTGGACATTCTTTCAGGGATATCACAAACGCAGTCTATGGACATCGTGACCTGGAAGATCTCAGGGAAGAAATTGAAAAGATTCCTGCTTCTTTCCAGCCTACAGATTTGTGACTAATTGTGACTAATGAAACCCTTATAAGGCACAATAACCATTTATAACAAGAAACAGGAAAAAGCCCGCAACCCCTGATAAATGCTGGCTTTTCCTGTAAATACAAGCTTTTTAGTTTTTTATGACCTTTACTTTGTCGATAAATCAGGACGAGGATATCCAAGATGGGTATATGCCAGCACGGAAGCCATTCTTCCACGTGGAGTTCTGTTAAGGAAACCTGTCTGTAAAAGATAGGGTTCATACACATCTTCCAGTGTTCCGGAGTCTTCTCCGATTGATGCGGCAAGTGTTTCAAGCCCCACTGGTCCGCCCTGGAAATTCAAGATCAAGGTCTGGAGAACGCGGCGGTCCGTTTTATCGAGGCCATACTGATCTACCTCCAGAAGATCCAATGCAAAACAGGCAACATCGTAGGTGATCACACCGTTATACTTCACCTGGGCAAAATCACGTACTCTCTTCAGAAGACGGTTGGCCAGACGGGGGGTTCCTCTGGAACGCTTGGCGATCTCGGCAGCTCCATTGGGTTCGATTTCCACGCCAAGCACCTGAGCGGAACGGAGAATGATCGTCGTCAGTTCTTTTTTATCATAAAACTCCAGTCTCTGTGTTACGCCAAAACGATCACGAAGCGGTGCGGAAAGAAGACCTGCCCTCGTTGTTGCACCTACCAATGTAAACTTCGGCAGGTCCAGACGAATGGAACGGGCGGATGCTCCCTTGCCGATCATGATATCGATAGCAAAATCTTCCATGGCCGGGTAAAGAACCTCTTCTACCTGTCGGTTCAGTCTGTGTATCTCATCTACAAACAGCACATCTCCTTCCTGAAGGTTGTTCAGAATCGCAGCCATTTCGCCTGGCTTTTCAATCGCAGGACCTGATGTTACCTTCATATGTGTTCCCATCTCATTGGCAATGATCGCGGAAAGTGTAGTCTTTCCCAGCCCCGGAGGTCCATAAAACAGCACATGATCCAGTGAATCATGGCGCTGCTTTGCTGCTTCGATATAAATCTTCAGGGTATCTTTTGTTTTCTGTTGACCAATATATTCATCCAGACTCTGAGGCCTTAAATTTCCCTCCAGGGAAAAATCCTCTTCTGTAACATCTGTTGTAATGATCCTGTTATCCATTTGCTATGCTCCGTTCTATTTCATTTCAGTGCGAGCATGTTTGCTCTTACTCACGGCGTTAAAAATTTTTCAGTGCAGCCCGAAGAATTGCTTCTACATCATCTGCCGGCACATCTTCCGGTACCTTTCGTACTGCACGAAGGGCATCTGCAGAACTGTATCCTAATGCGACAAGCGCCTCCACCGCTTCCTGACGACTATCCCTCAGATCAGATGCTCCCTCAGCTGCTCCTTCCTGCTGATGCGCCAGTTTCATCTCAAAAGCATCTTCCAACTTCAGCTTGTCTTTCAGCTCCAGGATCATTTTCTGGGCTGTCTTTTTCCCGATTCCAGGGGCCTTGGAGATTGTTTTTACATCATCGGAAAGCACTGCAAAACGAAGCTCGTCTGCACTGATCCCGGAAAGGATACCCAGAGCGCCTTTAGGTCCGACTCCGTTGACACCGATCAAAAGCTTGAACATGCCAAGATCATCCTTCGAAAAAAAACCATATAGCTGCAGAATATCCTCCCGCACATAGAGAAAGGTATGGATCTTCTTTTCATCGCCTATCCGTGCTTTCCCAAGATCCTGTCCTGTCATATAAATCTCATAACCAATTCCGCCATTTTCCACAACCAGACAATTTTCACCGATATCTGCTACGGTACCTTTTACAAAAGAAATCAAATCTCAAGGCTCCTTCCCTGAAACAGCTGAACATCTGTTTCCCATATGAACGCAATAGTAACATAATTTTCAAAAAAAATCAACCCGGAATACAATCTCCGGGTTGATCCTGTATACAAGCCTGTGATTCCTCTCGCTGTTTTCTATCACTGATTAAGGAAATCCTGATCCTCAAAATAATTGATCCGCATAGAAGAACGGACATCATGAAGCGTTGCGGCAGCTTTTTCTCTGGCAACCTCTGTACCGGCTTTCAGGATATCGAACACATCTTCGGTTCGCTGCTCCCACATTTTCCTTCTTTCACGGATCGGTCCAAGCTCTGCCTGCATAACATTATTCAGGAACTTCTTGACTTTCACATCACCAAGGCCACCTCTCTGATAGTGAGCCTTAAGTTCATCCAGATTCTGATACTCTGGCAGAAATTCAGCAAAATGTTCCGGGCGGCTGAAGGCATCCAGATAGATAAATACCGGATTTCCCTCTACACGACCAGGATCCTGAACACGAAGATGGTTCGGATCTGTAAACATGGACATGATCTTTTTCTTCACAACATCTTCTTCATCAGACAGATAGATGCAGTTTCCGAGAGATTTACTCATCTTAGCCTTTCCGTCAATTCCCGGAAGACGTAAGCATGCTTTATTGGAAGAAAGAACAATTTCCGGATCTGTCAGTGTGTCACCGTAAACGGTATTGAATTTATGGACGATCTCCTTGCACTGCTCAAGCATCGGAAGCTGATCTTCACCTACCGGTACATGTGTTGCACGGAAAGCAGTAATATCAGCAGCCTGACTGATCGGATAGCAGAAAAAGCCTACCGGGATGCTGGCTTCAAAATTACGCATCTTAATCTCGGATTTAACGGTAGGATTACGCTGTACTCGTGCTACCGTAACCAGATTCATATAATAAAAGGTAAGTTCTGTCAACTCCGGAACCATGGACTGGATAAAAATATTGGATTTCTCCGGATCAAGCCCGCATGCCAGATAGTCCAGAGCAACCTGAAGAATGTTATGACGTACTTTCTCCGGATGCTCTGCATTATCTGTAAGTGCCTGGGCATCTGCGATCATAATATAAATCTCATCATATAAGCCGGAATTCTGCAGCTTCACACGCTCTGCCAGAGATCCAACATAATGACCTACATGAAGGCGCCCCGTCGGGCGGTCGCCAGTTAAAATAATCTTACTCATGAATTTCGTTCTCCTTGAAGTATACTGAATATTTATATCCTATTATAGCCCCTTGAAATTCACCGGTCAAATATTTTTAACCGGAAACTGCAATTTTTCATTGAAATATAACCAAAAGCTTGTATGTATTTATTTTATTTATGCATTATCGAGCACAACATGCTTTATTCCAAAAAAAGAACTGCCATATCACTCGGAAAACTTCCGTGACAGGCAGTCCTTTTTGTTTTACAGAATCACATGTCTTGGGCAAACTTCCTTACATTTACCGCAGCCTGTACACTTATCATAATCAATGTGTGCACAGAAATCGGTAACTGTGATCGCCTCGGACGGACAATTCTTTTCACATTTTTTACAGCCGATACAGCCAAGCTCGCAGGCAGCTGTAACTGCCTTACCTTTTGCGTGGGAGCTGCAGGCTACACGTGTCTGTTTATCATATGGTACCAGCTCGATCAGGTGACGTGGACATTTGGCAACACATTTGCCACAGGCTTTACATGCTTCCTGATCTACGACCGCAATACCATTCACTATATGGATCGCATCAAATGGACATGCCTTTACACAGCTTCCGAAGCCCATACATCCAAATGTACAGTTTTTTGCACCGCTGCCAGGGATGAAAGCCATCATCTCACAGTCTTCCACACCTGTGTACTCATATTTCACAGTCGTCTTATCACAGGTTCCTGCACATTTTACAAAAGCAACCTGACGTGCCGTTTCTTTTACTTCCTGTCCCATGATCGCGCCAATCTTGGCTGCAACCGGAGCACCGCCAACCGGACACTGATCTACAGGAGCTTCTCCCTTTGCAATTGCGGCAGCGAGTCCGGAACATCCCGGATATCCACAACCACCACAGTTATTTCCTGGAAGAACGCCGAGAATGGCTTCTTCCTTTTCATCTACCTTAACGGTTAATTTCTTGTCTGCAAGTCCGAGGAAGATACCAATGAATAAACCAGTACCGCCGACAATGACTGCAGCCATAATAATTCCTGTTATACTCATGCTCTTCTTCCTCCTATACGATTCCGGAGAATCCAAAGAATGCAATAGCCATCAGTGCTGCCGTAAGCAGAACGATCGGCATACCCTGGAAGGATTCCGGAATATCGTTGTATTCCATTTTTTCACGGATTCCCGCAAGTAATACAATTGCGATCAGGTAACCTACACCTGTGGCAAATCCGTTGACAACACTTTCAAGAATGCTGTATTCATATTTAACGTTGTTCAGTGCTACACCAAGAACTGCACAGTTTGTTGTGATCAGAGGAAGGTATACACCAAGTGCCTTGTAAAGGGATGGTACAAATTTCTTGAGAAACATTTCTACGATCTGTACCAGTGCCGCGATAACCAGGATAAATACGATCGTTTTCAGATACTCAAAATGGGTCGGTACCAGGATGAATTTATAAAGCAGTCCTGCAACAAAAGATGCAATAGTAATAACGAATACAACTGCACCACCCATGCCGGCTGCAGTTTCTGTCTTCTTGGATACTCCAAGGAAAGAACAGATTCCCAGGAACTGACTCAATACAACGTTACTGCAAAGCGCAGAACCAATTGCGATCAACATCAAGCTTGCCATTTTCTATTCCCCCTTTTTATTCTTTGTCGGAAGGACATCCGCCGCAGGTCGCACAATTGGAGCCACAGCCGGACTGGATCTTGGAAACATCTTTGCCCTTCTTTGCCATGTTGATCTTTACTTTGTTCTGGATCGCTGCAAGTCCGGCAAGAACCAGAAATGCTCCAGGTGCAAGGATAAAGATAGTGATCGGGGTATAGCCGGCAGCACCGGTAGCTGCATCAGCAACCGGAATGATCTGTGCTCCGAAAGCCTTTCCGGAACCAAGGATCTCTCTTACAAGACCAATGGCAACCAGGCCCACTGTAAAGCCAAGACCCATTCCAAGTCCGTCAAAGATAGACGGAAGGACGGGGTTCTTGGAAGCATAACTCTCTGCACGTCCCAGAATGATACAGTTAACAACGATCAGTGGAATGTAAATTCCAAGTGACTCATAAAGAGAAGGAGTAAAGCCTTCCATCAGAAACTGTACGATAGTTACAAAAGATGCTACAACTACGATAAAGGCCGGCATTCTGACGGAGTCTGGAATAACCTTACGCAGCATGGAGATGAGCATGTTTGACATAACCAGAACTACGGTTGTGGAAAGTCCCATACCAATACCATTGATCGCAGAAGTCGTTACCGCAAGGGTAGGACACATACCAAGCATCAGGACGAAAATCGGATTTTCGGTTATAATGCCGTTTTTTAATCTTTCACCACAATTATTCATATTCAACTACCCTCCTAAAATGCGTTTTTGCAATAGCCGATAGCTGTATTGACTGCACCGGTAAAAGCTCTGGATGTGATGGTCGCACCACTGATAGCATCAATAGGCTCACCTTCGCCGCCGTCCTTGGATACATAGAATTTATCGGTATTCTTTCCAACATACTGTTCCTGGAACTTCGCTTCTGTAGCACGCATTCCAAGTCCGGCAGTCTCACTGATGGAAAGAATGGAAACGCCGCTGACGGTACCGTCTTTTGTTACACCAACTGTGATCTGGATGTCACCGCCGTAACCCTCTTTATCGGTTACAGTTACCACATAGCCTTCATCTGCTGCTTCACAGACTTCATCTACGGTTGCTTTGATTCCAAGATCTGCAGCTGTTTTATCTGCTGCTTCCTTGTCTACATCTACAGCTTTAAAATCTTCCAGGCTTACATCACTGAATACAGTCTGCCATGCTTCTTTTTTTGCCTGTTCCTCGGTTCTTGCAATGGGTTCTTTGGTAACTTCGTAAACCAGTCCAAGGCCAAGGCCGGCAACTACTGTAATGATCGTAAGGATCAATGTATTTCTGATAATCTTACCCATTATTTCTTGCCTCCTTTTCCAAAAGCAACCGGTTTTGTTACTTTTTCAATAAGCGGAACCAGAAGATTGCAGAAAATGATCGCATAGGAAACGCCCTCTGCGGAACCACCAAAGAGACGGAATACCGCTGTCACGATACCGAGGCAGCAGCCATATACCAGCTGACCTTTCGGAGTGATCGGCGTTGTCACATAATCGGTTGCCATAAACCAGGCACCAAGCATCAGACCGCCTCCAAAGATATGACTGAAAAGATAGTTTACATCAAAGCCTTTGCCTGTTCCCAACATATAGAAAATGACAAATACTGCAAAACTTCCAATATATGTAAGAGGTACCTTCAGATCGATGATCTTAAATGCGAGAAGGATCACTGCACCGATGAGGATCGCCAGGGCAGAAGTCTCACCGATGGTACCCTGGATATTACCAAGGAAGAGATTCTTTACAGGAATAGAAGTCCCCTCAATGAATCCCTGGCTTTTAAGCGCTGCCAGAGGTGTTGCCTGTGTAACCGCATCTACAACAGCATGGGAGCTTTTGGAAACTGCAAAGTTAGTCATTTTTCCGGCAAAAGAGATCATAAGGAAACATCTTCCTGCAAGAGCCGGGTTCATAAAGTTCTGTCCAAGTCCACCGAACAGCTGTTTTACAACAATGATCGCAAAAGCACTGCCAAGGATCGGCATCCAGATCGGGATCTGGGGCGGCATGTTCAGTGCAAGCAGAAGTCCTGTTACAACTGCACTGAAATCAGTAGTTGTATTCTTTTTATGCATCAGTCGGTCATACAGCCATTCAAAAAACACACTGGATGCAACCGTCGCCAGCACTACAAGGAGTGCATGCACTCCAAAGTTCCAGATACCGAAAAGTGTTGTCGGCAGAAGTGCGATCACTACCAGCTGCATAATACGGCTGGTGGTCATTTTATCCCTGATATGGGGATTAGATGATACATTATACATTTGTTCCATTGTTATTCCTCCCCCTATTTCTTTTTCTTGCGCTCTGCAAGAACCATTTTTCTCATAGATTTAATACTCTGAGTCAGAGGTCGTTTGGCCGGACAGATGTAACTGCAGCAGCCGCACTCGCAGCATTCCATACCATCCATTTTTTCGAAGCCTGCCATATCACCGTGTTCTGCAAGAGTTGCAAGGCGGGCCGGAACCACATGGCCCGGACAGACGCTTACACAACGTCCGCAATTGATACATGCAGTCTGGATCTGCTTCGCCTCGGAAACTGCGTCACGCTCCAGGAAAAGCAGGGAAGAAGTTGTCTTCGTACATGGAATATGAAGATCATACAGCGCAAATCCCATCATCGGTCCGCCGGAGATTGCTTTTGCGATCTTTTCCTTCAGTCCGCCTGCAGCATCTACCAGTTCAGACAGATCTGTGCCTGTAAGAACGGAAAAGTTCTTCGGTGTGCGGATTCCGTCTCCGGTAACCGTTACATTACGGCTGATGACCGGCTGTCCGAGGATCACTGCCTTATAAACAGAAGTAACAGTCTCTACGTTATCAACCACGCATCCTACATCTGCCGGAAGCATAGTGGAATTGATCTCTCTGCCTGTTACCGCATAGATCAGCGTACGTTCACCACCCTGAGGGTATTTGGTCTTAAGCTCTTTTACTTCCATACGCTCTTTGCCTTTGATGGCTTCTTTCATCCTGGCAATACAATCCGGTTTGTTGTCCTCGATACAGATACATCCCACTGCCTTCGGGAAAGCTTTCAGGATTACTTCCAGACCACCAACAATGCTTTCCGGTTCTTCCATCATCCTTCGGTAGTCACTGGTGATATAAGGCTCACATTCCGCACCGTTGACCAGGATATGATCGATCTTGTCGGGTTCCTTTGGTGAGAGCTTTACATGTGTCGGGAAACCTGCACCACCCTGACCAACAACTCCGCCTTCCTGAATCCTTTTCAGGATATCCTCCTTGGAAAGATCCGAAAGCTTTGCAGGTGCATATTCCACAGATTCGTACAGACCGTCATTCTCAATGATGATCGCATCACCCATGGCGCCTACTGCGGTCAGACGTTTCTCGATTCCCTTTACGGTTCCTGATACAGACGAGTGTATCGGTGCGGAAACAAATCCTCCTGCTTCTGCGATTTTCTGTCCTGCAAGCACATGATCACCTTTTTTTACGATCGGCTTGGCCGGAGCTCCGATGTGCTGAGAAACAAGAATTGCCAGATCTCCCTTCGGCAGATACTTCTCGACAGGACAGTTTTTTGACAAATCTTTGCCGTCATAAGGATGGATACCACCCCTGAAGGTTAAAAATGCCATAGATCTCATCTCCTCCTTTATTTTTGCAAGTACATGTACATGGTATTTCTGCGTTGCGCATATACTCTTTTTTAAAGTTGATTCTGTGTTTCTGATTTTCCTTTTCTTATTTCATCCAAGACAAACAAGATCTATTTCGCTCCCATAAATCATTTCGCGAAACATTACCAGCGAACAGTAACAAAGTAGCTTCTGCTTTGAGCAGGATATGTATGAAAGATTGAATCCAGACACGATCCTGTGATATACTTCAGTAGAAGATATTCACCAGCTCATAAAAAGCTGTAAATGAATAACTAATTTATGAAGCGATAATAGTCATTTTTTCACTGTCAATCCCTACATAAATCCAGTACCATTTCCTGTTTTTTATCATCAACTCTACTAATAACTATAACTCATTTCACTTTAAATTGCACTATTGAAAAGCAATTTTTTTGTGTATAATCAGATACAATCCATAAAGGAGAAAATTAACATGATCGTTAAAAAAATGCCGATTTTACAAGGGTTTCCAGACTTTAAGACTGTTAAAAAATTGACTAAAAATCATGGATTTTCAGAGCGTTTTGTACCGCTTTTCTATGATATTGAAACTACAGGACTATCACGAAATTCCACTTTTCTGTATCTGATCGGTGCTGTAGCCTACGAAGAAAACAACTGGCAGATGTACCAGTGGATGATTGAAAACGAAGAGGAAGAACCTGAACTTCTGAAAACATTTTCTGAATTCCTTCAGAATTTTTCATGTACGATCCAATATAACGGTGACAGCTTTGACCAGCCTTATCTGGATGCACGATATCAGATCCACGGACTCTCTTCCCCTTTTGCAAAGCTGCCTTCTCTGGACCTTTACCGGGAACTAAAGCCGCTCAAGGGACTTCTGAAGCTTTCACGGATGAATCAGCCTTCTATGGAATCATTTCTCGGTATCACTGAACGGAACTACTGTGATGGAGGTGCCTGCATCCGTCTTTACAAACAATTCGCTTCCGGAAAGAAACCGGAAGCGGCAGAGATCGTTATGGGACATAACCGGGAAGATCTTCTGGGACTTGGAAAAATTTTCTCCATGCTGTCCTATCTTGCTCTTTTCAATGAAGATTACGAAGCACTAAATTGTGAAATTCAAGACGATCAATTGGCCTTTACCATTAAAACTAATTACGATCTGCCTGTTAAATTTTCAAATCATAGTGAAGAAATCTACATAATTGGACAGAATAACTGTGTCCGTCTTCTTGTAAAGTCTCAAAATGGACGTTTAAAGCAATACTACTCCAATTATAAGGATTACGATTACATCCCTTCCGAAGACACTGCCATACCAAAAGCCTTAAGTGCCTGCATGGACAAAAAGCTCCGAAGACCTGCCAAAAGGGAAACCTGTTACACCTGGTTCCCTGTAACAGAAGCTTTTCTTCATGATCCTTTAAAACAGAAAACCTATCTGAAACACTGTCTACCATATTATCTTTCTGTTCTTAAATAATATCTCTCTGTTACGCAATTCCAATCAAAAAAGGCCGGCCCAATTTAAATTTGAGGCCCCTGTACGGTGCATTT
>OGSD01003023.1_pt1 | contig 13254 bp, 10 predicted proteins | sample 1553571 | NCBI WGS metagenome assembly OGSD01 (sample SAMEA2580072, study PRJEB22360) | human gut metagenome | biome: human gut; feature: human-associated habitat; material: faeces | place: Denmark | collected 2008/2010 | reverse complement strand
TTGGTGCTGATGCTGGCGGTGCGCCGGGAATAGCGGTTGCAATAACAAGTAAAATATGTTAGAATGAAATTCAATACAAAGAAAAGAAGGACGACGAAATGAAAAAATTTGGCAGTATAATATGCAGCGCTTTGCTGCTTTTGGGGCTGACGGTAGGCAGTTCAGCAGTGGTCAATGGGGCGCAGCCGTCCATGACAGTTACTTTTATTGATTGCGATCAGGGCGACAGTATTCTGGTAGAAAGCAACGGACACCGAATGCTGGTGGATGGAGGTAAAGCTGTGCATGCCCAAGCGGTTGAGGATTGTCTGCGCAGCAAATCCATTTCTACCTTGGATTATGTGGTGGCCAGCCATCCGGATGAGGACCATATCGGCGGGTTACCCCAAATTTATAATCGCTTTCAGGTGAATTATTCTTATTATTCGCCGTACAAGACCAACACAAAGTGCTACAAGAATTATCTCTCTGCCATAAAAAGCGAACCCGGTAGCAAAGCGGCGAACCCGACTGCCAATTCCCGGTTTCAGGTAGGCGGCACCACTGTGCAGGTACTCAGTGACGGCACAGGGGCAGAGAACGCCAACGATGCGTCTCTGGTGCTGAAAGTGCAGTGCGGCAATCGTTCCTTGTTGCTGACCGGTGATATTTCGTCCACGGTGGAGCAGTCTCTGGTTAACAGCGGTGCTGATCTGCAAACGGATATTCTGAAGGTGGCACACCATGGCTCCGCCGGGTCTTCCTCTGCCTCCTTCCTTGCAGAAGCTGCACCAAAGTACGCGGCAATCTCCGTAGGGGCAGGGAACAGTTACGGCCACCCCACGGCCCAAGCCTTGCAGCGATTGCAGGCGGTTAAGGCCAAAATCTATCGAACGGATCAAATGGGCACCATTCAGATGCAGGTGCAAAACAGTGGAATTCAGGCCACAACCCAAAAAGGCAGCGCTGCCGTGTGCAAGCATACGACGACAAAGAATGTTACAAAAATCACGCCGGCATCCTTTAACGGAGATGGTTGCGTGCAAACCAGCGCAGTTTGTACGGCTTGCGGTTACACAAAGGTCATTTCCGCTGCAAAGATTGCTAAGGTGTCAGCGCCCAAGTTGGCCAAGACGGTTTATACTTATAACGGCAAGGTGCAAAAACCGTCGGTGACTGTGAAAGACAGTACCGGCAAACAGTTAAAATCGGGTGCTGATTACACGGTGAACTATCCAAAAGGGCACAAGGCTGTTGGGCGCTACGGCGTACAGGTGAAACTGAAGGGGAAGTATAAGGGCTCGCGCACCGTGTACTTTACCGTCAAGCCAAAGGGCACATCGATCAGCAAAGTGACTGGCGGGAAAAAGAAAATTACCGTAACTTGGAAAAAGCAGACCGCCCAAACCACCGGGTATCAAATCCAGTACAGTACATCGTCGAACTTTAAGAACGCCAAGACGGTCACGGTGAGTAAAAACAGCACCACCAAAAAAACCATCACCGGACTTAAAAACGGCAAAAAATACTATGTGCGTGTGCGCACCTATAAGACGGTGAAAACCGGCCGCAAGAGCACCAAATATTACAGCAGCTGGAGCAAATCGAAGACAACCGGCACCGCAAAGAAATCGGCGCCAAAGGGGAATACGGTGTATGTTTCGCCCACCGGTAAAAAGTATCATTATATAAAAAGCTGCGCCGGAAAGCATCCCATTAAAACCACGCTGAAAGAGGCGAAAAAGAACCATACGCCCTGTAAAAAATGTGCCATGTGATCTACAATGCTAAAATCCGGTGCGCTTTTGCCACCGGTGTCCAAAATCTGCTCCCGCCTTGCACAGGCGGGAGCTTTGTGGTATGATGAAAGCAAAGGCCTTTGCACTTGTGTGTGCAGACGGCGGTCCTATGCTTTTTTTGGAGGATTGAGCATGAAAAAATGGCTATCTGTGATTTTAAGCATCGTCATGCTGAGCACCGTGCTGGGTAGCGGCGCGTCTTTTGCCTTTGCGGCAACGGCGGCTACCAGCGGCAGCTGCGGCGATAATATTAAATACAATATTGACACCGGCACCGGGGTGCTGACCCTTACCGGCAGCGGCGCCACCAATAACTATTCCAATATGAATGTTAACTTTGGTTCCTCTATAAAGCGCTGCCCTTGGTACAATTCCCGTGACTCCATTAAGCGGGTGGTGATCAGCGAAGGCGTGACGGTGTTGGGTAACTATCTGTTTTTTGAGATGACCTCTGTTCAAACGGTGATTTTACCCTCTACCGTTACGGGGGTGAACCGTTATGCCTTCGCCGGGTGTACGGCGCTGTCCACCGTCAATTTACAGGATACCAAAATCACTAAGATCGGTCTGAACGCCTTTGAGGACGATGCCAAATTTACAACTTTGCGTCTGCCGGAGACTTTAACGGAGATTGGCGATTTTGCGTTTCGCAAGGCGGGGATCAACAGCGTAACTTTCCCGAAGGAGTGTGCCAAGATCGGCATTTCCGCTTTTGCCGGCTGCAAGTTTGTGACCATCACTTTACCGGAGAAAATCACTTCCGTGGGTACAACCGCCTTCTCTGACAACAGCTTTTTGCTGGATGTGTTTGTGGAGAATCCTAACTTGAATTACGGCACGCTGGATCCTTTTGCCAACTGCCAGTCCTCACTGACTTTCCATGCTTCCAGCGGCTCCACCACCCAGGCGTACGCCGAGAAAAAAGGATACAAATTTGTTGCTTCGGACAGCGGATGCGACCACGCCGAGACGTATACAGTGGTAACCCAGGAGCCCACCTGTACTGCCAAGGGCAAGCAGGACGTGTACTGCTCTAAGTGCCTGAAATATTTGCGCACCGAGGATATTGCTGCCACCGGCCATGATCTGCAAGTGATCCAAACCGACGATCAATCCGAGAAAAACGGCCATATTTTTGAATACCTGCGCTGTGCCAAGTGCAACGATGAGAGCACGGACACCATTCGTACCACCCATGTGCGGGACGAGGACGGCAACTATGTGTGGAAGGACGGCTGCTATACGGACATGGTACTGACCGAGCCCGGCTGTACCACCACCGGACGACTGATCCGCCGCTGCTCGGTGGAGGAACCCACCAAGAACAGCAAATGCACCGCACTGCAATATATCAACATTCCTGCACCGGGTCATACGGTGAAGGAGTGGACGGTGGTTGTACCTGCCACCTGTACCACGGATGGTCAAAAGACTGGTGTGTGCACCGCGTGTCACCAAAGCATTGCAGAGAGTATTCCCGCCGGGCACGATTATCAGTGCACGGAGGGTGAAACAGACGCCACCGGTCACCGGATCGATACGTATGTTTGCAGCGTGTGCAATGACACTTACACCACCCAGGTCCATGTAGAATGGGTGGACGGTTACTATGATACCCGGGTGATTGCCGAGGCCAGCTGTCTAATGACCGGTTCCTCTATTGACACCTGCCGCTATTGCAAGACTACGCGCACCAATGTGGTGCCCGCCTATGGCCATGATTTTAAGTTTTCCGGTTGCGACGGCACCAACTGCACCTATACTTGCAGCCGCTGCGCCACGACGCGTACCAACACGCTTTCCAATGTGGCCAGCTATTTCTTCGACAATATGGGCCGCACGGCAGATAAGCTATTGGGATACTATTACGATGTGAATAATGACGGCTATGTGAATCTGCGGGACTATGTGCTGATTCAGCGATTCCAAGCCGGGATCGGTTTGACCCAGCCGGAGCCGGAGACGCCGGAGACACCGAAGACCACAGGATAGGAAGCCTTATTTTGACAGACGGAAGACATTTGATCTTTCGTCTGTTTTTTTACCTGTTTTTTCTAAAATTCAGAAATTCTATTTACTTTATGCTAAAAATATATTAAGATATAGAGGACAGTGAGTAAGTGTGTACACAGGCGTGTTTGTGGCCTGCGGCGCTTGCTGAAACGGCGGAGGTAAAAAGTATGGCAACAGCATATAAACGGATTTTGTTAAAGCTCAGCGGCGAAGTGCTAGCCGGTGAAAAAGGCACCGGGATCGACAACGACACGGTGGTTAAGATTTGCACGGCGGTAAAGAAAGTAGCTGACCTGGGCGTGGAAGTCGGCATTGTGGTCGGCGGCGGCAACTTTTGGCGTGGCCGCTCCAGCGAACATATGGATCGTACCCGTGCGGACCATATCGGTATGTTGGCAACGGCAATGAATGCGCTGGCTCTGTGCGACGCTTTGGAGCAGCTGGGCGCCAATGTGCGGGTGCAGACGGCCATTGAAATGCGCCAGATTGCAGAGCCTTATATTCGCAACCGTGCCATTCGTCACTTTGAAAAGGGGCGGATTGTGATCTTTGGCTGTGGCACCGGCTCTCCGTTCTTCTCCACAGACACGGCAGCGGCGCTGCGGGCGGTGGAGATCAATGCAGATGCACTGCTCAAGGGCACCAATGTGGACGGCGTGTACGATAAGGATCCCAATAAATTCGCAGACGCTGTAAAGTACGATCAGGTGACCTTTAAGGAAGTCATTAACCGGGATTTGAAGGTGATGGATTCCACCGCCTTTAGCCTGTGCAAGGATAACGATATGTCCATTTTGGTGTTCAATTTGGACGATCCGGAGAATGTGGTGCGTGCCGTCTCCGGCGAAAAGATCGGCACGCTTGTATCTAACGAAGAGAGGTAAAGAAAGATGGAATTGACCGAACTGTACACCAATGCGAAAGCGAAAATGGAAAAGTGTATGACTTCCTTGGAGCGTGACTTTTCCGCCGTGCGTGCCGGCCGTGCCAATCCCGCCGTACTGGATAAGGTGATGGTGGATTACTACGGCGTGCCCACCCCCATTAACCAAATGGCCGCTATCAGCGTGCCGGAGGCCAGAATGTTGGTGATCCAGCCCTGGGACGCCTCCACACTCAAGGAGATCGAAAAGGCCATCAACACCTCTGACATCGGCATTAACCCGCAAAATGATGGCAAGGTTATTCGTTTGGCGTTCCCCCAGCTGACGGAGGAGCACCGTCGGGAGCTGACCAAAGACATCTCCAAGCGCGGCGAGGAGGCGAAGGTGGCCATCCGCAATGTGCGCCGCGATTTTATGGATGAGCTGAAAAAGATGAAGAAAAACAGCGAGATCACCGAGGACGATCTGCGGGACGGCGAGGAGCAGCTGCAGAAGATCACCGATGATTATGTGAAGCAGGCAGAGACTGCGGCCAAGAAAAAAGAGCAGGAAGTGCTGTCTATCTAACCAATAGCTAAAGAAAATGGGGGCGCCCTGTTTTCTTACTTGAAGGAGGGCGGTTGCCGGCGGCTGTGCGCAACAATGGATTGTGTACGGCGGCTGGGCATTCGCCCGTCTATGCGTTTTACGGGGAGGTCGCTTATGGCACTGTTTAACAAAAAAAGTGCTGCACCGCAGCAAAAAAGCGCGGATTTTGCCCTGCTGCCCAACCATGTGGGCATTATCATGGACGGCAACGGTCGTTGGGCCAAAAAGCGGGGCTTGCCCCGTTCTGCCGGACATAAGGCGGGGGCTGAGGTGTTCCGCACTATATCTAAGGCTTGCGGGCGTATCGGCATTCCTTATGTGACTTTTTATGCTTTCTCTACTGAAAATTGGAAGCGGTCGCCGGAGGAAGTGGACGCCCTGATGCGGCTTTTTAAGGATTATTTGCTGGAGGCACAGGCAGACATTAGCCAGGCCGGTAATATCCGCTTAAAGTTTATCGGCTCGAGAGAGGGAATCAGCGACGAGCTGTTGCAGCTGATGGACCAGGGCGAGCGGGATACCGCCGCCAATACCGGTACTACGGTGTATGTGGCGATCAACTACGGCGGCCGCCAGGAGATCGTACAGGCGGTGAACCGGTCGCTGCAAAGCGGTAAGCGGGAGATCACCATGGACGATATATCCGCCAATGTATACACGGTGCCGGATTGCGATTTGGTGATTCGTCCCAGCGGCGAGCAGCGGCTGTCCAACTTCCTTCTGTGGCAGGCGGCGTACAGCGAGTTTTGGTACAGCGATGTGCTGTGGCCGGACTTTACGGAGCAGGATCTGGCTGAAGCGCTTCACGCCTATGAGAATAGAAACCGTCGTTTCGGCGGAAGATAAGAGGAGAAAAAGATGAAACAGAGAGTGATTACCGCCGTGGTGCTGCTGGCGCTGCTGGCTGTGGTGGTGTGGCAGATCAATACCCCGGTGCTGGTGCTTGTGATCGCCTTCCTGGCGGCTGTGGCAGCAAACGAAATTATGCGTTGCGCCAAGGTGGAGAACACCTTTATCCGTGTGGTGGCTACCGGCTATGCGGCCTGCGTGCCGTTCTTTGCCTCTGCCAAGGCGCTGACTCCCTGGGTTAGTGAGGCCGTTTGGGGCAAGGTGATTGGTGCGGTTCCCGGCGTTGTGTATCTGATTGCGCTGGTGCTGGTGTTACTGTTGGCTATGCTTAAGGGCTACGCCTATACCACCTTTGAAGATGTAGCGGTGTCCGTTTTTGCCGGGGCGCTGGTGCCCTTTGGTTTTTCCGTTTTTATCCGGCTGCGGGATATGTTCCAAATCGAGCAGTTCGGCATTTATCTGATCTTCTACGGCCTGATCTGCGCTTTGGCAACGGACAGCGGCGCCCAGCTGGCAGGTATGGCCTTTGGCAAGCATAAGATGAGCCCTAACATTTCACCGAAGAAAACGGTGGAGGGCGCCATCGGCGGCTTGATCTTTTCTCTGATTTTGAATGCGGTGGCCATGATCCTGTATAATCGGCTGGCGGACTTTAAGATGGACGAATTTGCCGTGACAGTGCTGCTGGCTGCGTGCCTGCCGGTATCGTTCCTGGGCATGATGGGCGATCTGTCCGCTTCCGTCCTTAAGCGCAATTTCGGCGTAAAGGACTTTGGCAAGATCTTTCCCGGCCACGGCGGGGTCATGGATCGGTTTGACTCCTCTATGTTCACTTTGCCGGTGACTTATGCGCTGGCACTGACTGTTTTTTCTAAGTAAGAGGTAACCAGATGAAAGGAATTGCTCTTTTAGGCTCTACCGGCTCTATCGGTACACAGAGCCTGGATGTTTGCCGTATGCACGGCTACCGGGTGGTGTGCCTGACCGCTAACCGTCGCGTTGATTTGATGGAGACACAAATTCGGGAGTTTCGCCCGGATCTGGTGTCTATGATGGATCCGGTTGCGGCAGACGATCTGCGCACCCGGGTGGCAGATACGGGTACCAAGGTACTGTCCGGTATGGACGGCCTAATCGAATGTGCTACGTATTCCGGTGCGGATACGGTACTGAACGCCGTAGTGGGTATGGTGGGCTTGCAGCCTACGCTGGCGGCCATTCAGGCCAAAAAGACCCTGGCGCTGGCGAATAAAGAAACGCTGGTAGCCGGCGGGCACTTGGTGACCAATACCGCCAAGGCCTACGGTGTGGATATTTTGCCGGTGGACAGCGAGCACTCCGCCATCTTTCAGTGTTTGCAAGGCAGCCCGGAAAAAGGCGCGGTGAAGAAGCTGATCTTAACCGCTTCCGGCGGACCATTCTTTGGCAAGACTTTAGCGGAGCTGGAGAATGTGACGGCGGCGGACGCCTTAAAGCATCCTAACTGGGATATGGGTGCAAAAATTACCATCGACAGTGCTACCATGATGAACAAGGGGCTGGAATTTATTGAGGCCAAGTGGCTGTTTGATATGCCCATTGACGCCATTGATATTGTGGTGCACCGGGAGAGCGTGGTGCACTCCGCCATTGCATATCAAGACAATTCTGTTATCGCCCAGCTGGGTGTGCCGGATATGCGTATTCCCATTCAGTATGCGCTGACCTATCCCCGGCGTCTACCCAGCCCGGTGCAGGAGCTGTCCCTTGTGGATTACGGTAAGCTGACTTTTTATGCACCGGATTATGATACTTTCCGCTGTATCAATGTGTGCAAGGACGCCATTGCGGCAGGCGGTTTGCGCCCGGCCAGCCAATGGCGCCAATGAGGAGAGCGTACGGCTGTTCCTAAACGGCAAGATCAAGTTTACAGACATTGCGGTGCTGAACCGGGCGGCCATGGAGGCGTGCCCGCAAGTGGCGGATTACACCCTGGATGATGTTTTGCAGGCCGATCGCGCGGCCAGAGATTATGTGATTGAGGCGGTTTCGTGACCTTATCTTCCCTGTGGCATACGGTATATCCCGTTCTGATTGCCATTTTATTTTTTGAACTGATCATTCTGGTGCATGAGGGCGGGCATTATTTTGCCGCTCGGCTAATGAAGATCAAAGTCAATGAGTTTTCCGTGGGTATGGGTCCTAAGATCATACAGCGGGAAAGGAACGGCACCAAATTCAGCCTGCGCTGGATCCTTTTTGGCGGCTACTGCCAAATGGAGGGCGAGGGGGAGGACTCGGAAGATCCCAACGCCTTTAACAAAAAGAGCGTACCTGCTCGGCTGTTTGTGGTGGTGGCCGGTGCGCTGATGAATTTGGTGCTGGGCTTTTTGTTGACCGTGCTGATTGTGTGCGGCAGCAATTTGATCGGTACTGCCCAGGTGGCGAAGTTTGAGGCGAACGCCGCCAGCGCAGCCTCCGGATTGCAGGTGGGCGATACCATTCAGTCCATTGACGGTATGCGGGTTTACACTGCTACCGATGTGACTACCGGCCTGTCTCGCAGTGCAGACGATACATTGACAGTGGTCGTTAAGCGGGACGGTGCCAAAAAGACCTTGCAGGTCAAGTTTGATACGGAAGAATATGAGGGCCATCGGTTTGTAAAGATGGACTTTTGGCTCCACGGTGTGCCCAAGAATGTGGGCAATGTGCTGCGGGAGAGCGTGATGCAAACGGTGTCTTACGCCCGCATGGTGTTCCTGTCTGTGGCGGATATGCTGTCCGGTCGCTTTGGCCTGGCAGACATCAGCGGCCCGGTGGGTGCCGTGTCCTATGTGAGCCAGGCGGTGAAAACCTCTGCCTACTCCGCCCTGCGGCTGATGGCGATACTCACCATCAATGTGGGGCTGTTTAACCTGTTTCCCATTCCGGCGCTGGACGGCTGGCGGCTGTTCCTGCTGGTGGGCGAGGGGATTTGCAAACGAAAGCTGCCGGATAAGGCAGAATGGGTCATTAACGCGGCGGGGCTGGCGCTGCTGCTGCTCTTTATGTGCGTGGTGACCTTTAGTGATATTACCAAGTTGTTTTCGTAGGCGAGCAAAATGGAAAGAAGAAAAAGCAGAAAAATCAAATTAGGCAATACCACCCTGGGCGGCGACAGCCCGGTGCTGGTACAGTCCATGCTGAATGTGCCGTCTACTGATATTGACGGCTCTGTGGCGCAGGCCAAGGCTTTGGCGGCTGCCGGGTGCCAGGTGATCCGCTTTGCCATTCCGGACGAGGCGGCGCTGGATCTGATTGAGCCTATCAAGAACGCCGTGGATGTGCCCTTGGTGGCGGATATTCATTTTAACTATCGTCTGGCGCTGGGCGCTGCCCAGCGAGGGATCGACAAGATTCGTATCAACCCGGGCAACATTGGCAGCGACGATCGGGTAAAAGCGGTGGCGGATATTTGCAGAGAGAAGCAGATCCCCATTCGCATTGGGGTCAACAGCGGCTCGCTGGAAAAACATATTTTAGCCAAATACGGCGCGCCTACCCCTGAGGCCATGGTGGAGAGCGCCATGTACCACGCAGCACTGCTGGAGAAGTTCGATTTTAACGATATTGTCATTTCTATTAAGTCCAGCAATGTGCCCACCATGATCGCCGCTTACGAGATGGCTGCGCAGCGGTGCGACTATCCCTTGCACCTGGGTGTGACGGAAGCGGGTACCGAGCGTATGGGCATTATCAAGTCTGCGGCGGGGATCGGCTCCCTGCTGTGCCACGGTATCGGCGACACCATTCGGGTGAGCCTCACCGACGACCCGGTGAAGGAAGTCTTTGCCGCCATGGATATACTGAAAGCCATTGGGCTGAAAAACGACAGTCCCTACTTAATTGCCTGCCCCACCTGCGGGCGCACCCGCATTGACCTGGTGGGTCTTGCAAAACAGGTGGAGGAGAAGCTGCGGGATGTGCACAAACCCATTAAAGTGGCTGTGATGGGGTGCGTGGTCAACGGCCCCGGCGAGGCCAGAGAAGCGGACATTGGCATTGCCGGCGGCGACGGCGAGGGCCTGCTGTTTAAGAAAGGCAAAATTCTTCGCAAAGTCCCGGAGGACCAACTGCTAACGGAATTGATGAAAGAGATTGATAAATTATAATGCAAGCAATGAACCGATTTGTTGAATATTTTGGCGCCTATATGGACGAGGCGGGACGCCTGGCGTTGGCAGATGCGGCCGTGGTGGGTATGTCTACTTACCACGATCGGCGGGAACTGCACATTGCTTTGCAGCTGCCGGCGTTGGTTGAGACGGCGGAGCTGGAGCGGTGCGCAGACCAAATTGCAGCCCAAATGGGACTGGAAAAGGCGGTGCTGACCCCTCATTATGCCTCGGCGGCGTTTTCTGCGGACTGTCTGCCCTCCCTAATTGCCAACATTCGGCGGCACCATGCGGAGGTTAACGGTTTCTTTAAGGACGCCAAGGCTACGGTAAACGGCAACACCCTGCATATCGACCTGCAATACGGGGGCAGGGAAGTGCTGCTGGCCAAGGGCACGGACAAGCTGCTGGCCCGGGAAATTCATAAGCTGTTCGATTTGGAACTGGCTGTGGAATTTGTAGAAGCCAAGACCTATGATATAGAAGCGGCGGTGCGCTCTGCGGTGGCAGAGAAGCAGGAGGCCGAGAAACAAAAGAAAGAAGAAGCGGAAAAGCAGGTGGAGCACCGGCCTATGCAGGGCGGTCTGCCGCTCTACGGCGACACGGTGCATGGCTTCTTTGGCAAGCCTATTCGGGAATTGCCTAAGCCCATGAATGAGGTCAAGACCGACGACGGTTACATTACCGTATGGGGGGATGTGCTGTGCAGCGAGGCCCGGGAGACCAAGCGTGGCGGCAACAAGATTTTTTCCTTTAATATCAGCGATTACACATCTTCCATGACGGTGAAGATGTTTGACAGCAATAAAGTGATGGACCCGGTGATCAATAAGATCCAGAGTGCCAAGACTGTGATGGTCAGCGGTATGTACCAGTACGACAACTACGCCGGTGAGTATGTGCTGCGGGCCAATTCGTTGGCTACCGTGACCAAGATGGAGAAAATGGACACCGCGCCGGAGAAGCGGGTGGAGCTGCACATGCATACCTCCCTGTCAGAGATGGACGCCATTTCCTCACCTACTTCTTTGGTAAAGCGGGCGGCCAAGTGGGGCCACAAGGCGGTTGCGATCACCGACCACGGCGTGGTGCAGGCACTGCCGGAGGCCTGTAAGGCAGCCAAGAGCGCCGGTATCAAGCTGCTGTGCGGTATGGAGGGTTACCTGGTAGACGACGAGAAGTACCCGGACTTTATGAATATGAAGCTCAAGGACTTCCCCCGGTATCATATTATTTTTTTGATCCGCACCCTGGCCGGGCGCAAGGTACTGTATAAGCATATCTCCAAGAGCAATATTGAGTACTTTAAGAACCGTCCGCTGATCTTGAAGTCGGCGTTGAAAGAGCACCGGGACGGCATTATTATCGGCTCCGCCTGCGAGCAGGGCGAGCTGTACCAGGCTATTCTCCACGGCAAAAGCGACGAAGAGTTGGAGAAAATCGCCGACTTTTATGATTATTTGGAAATTCAGCCGAACGGCAACAATGCTTTTATGCTGCGTTCCAATAAAGAAATTCATGAGCAGATCCGGGAAGAAGAGGATCTGAACAATATTAACCGCAAAATTCTCGCCATCGGCGACAAGCTGGGCAAGCTGACCGTAGCTACCGGCGATGTACATTTTCTTGATAAAAAAGACGCCAAGTTCCGCGCCATTATTATGGCCAGCAAAGGCTTTGAGGACGCGGATATGCAGCCGCCTCTGTACTTTAAGACCACCAACGAGATGCTGGAGGACTTTGCCTACCTGGGTGACCGGGCCAAGGAAGTGGTGGTGGATAACCCCAACAAGATCGCCGATATGATCGACGACGATATTGTGCCCATTCCTCCCGGCACCTTCCAGCCCCACATTGACGGCGCAGACGATGAGCTGACGGACATTTGCTGGAAAACCGCTAAGGAGAAATACGGCGATCCGGTGCCGGAGTATGTGGCCTCTCGCTTGCAGCGTGAGCTGGACTCCATTATCAAGCACGGGTTTGGCGTGCTGTATGTTATTGCCAAACGATTGGTTAAAAACTCGGAGGAGCACGGTTACTTGGTGGGCTCCCGAGGGTCCGTCGGTTCCTCCTTTGTAGCCCACATGGCGGGCATTTCCGAGGTAAACCCCTTGGCACCTCATTATGTGTGCCCCAAGTGCAAGCACAGTGAGTTTATACAGGACGGCTCTGTGGGCAGCGGCTTTGACCTGCCGCCTAAGGACTGCCCCAATTGCCATATACCTATGAACCGGGATGGCCACGAAATTCCCTTTGAGACTTTTCTGGGCTTTGACGGCGATAAAGAGCCGGATATTGACTTGAACTTTAGCGGCGACTACCAGTCACAGAGCCATCGGTTCACGGAGGAGCTGTTTGGTAAGTCCCATGTGTTCAAGGCCGGTACCATGGCTACCGTGGCGGAAAAAACCGCCTTTGGCTATGTGATCAAGTACCTGGAGGAGCGGGGCTTGGACGGCTCCACCCCCAAGGCGGAGATTGAGCGGCTGAAGGATGGCTGTACCGGTATTAAGCGTACCACCGGCCAGCACCCGGGCGGCATGGTGGTTGTGCCGGACGAGTATGAGGTGGAGGATTTTACGCCTATTCAGTACCCGTCTAACGATAAGAGCAAGGGCACCTATACCACACACTTTGACTTTAAGAACGCGCTTCACGATACGCTGCTGAAGTTGGACGAGCTGGGTCACGATGTGCCCACCCTTTATAAATTTCTGGAGGATGCCACCGGTATTCCTGTGATGGATGTGGACCTGTGCGACCCCAAGCTGTACCAAATGATCACCTCTACGGAGCCGATCGGCGTGTCGCCGGAGGATATTGACTGCCCCACCTCCACATTGTCTATCCCGGAGATGGGCACCCCCTTTGTGCTGGGAATGCTCATGGAGGCACAGCCAAAAACTTTTTCCGATTTGCTGCAAATTTCCGGCCTGTCCCACGGCACGGACGTGTGGCTGGGCAACGCCCAGGAGCTGATTGCAAACGGTACGGCGAAATTGA
>OGSD01003014.1_pt1 | contig 13277 bp, 8 predicted proteins | sample 1553571 | NCBI WGS metagenome assembly OGSD01 (sample SAMEA2580072, study PRJEB22360) | human gut metagenome | biome: human gut; feature: human-associated habitat; material: faeces | place: Denmark | collected 2008/2010 | reverse complement strand
TATACCTATAATTTTATCACAATTCACTAAATATAGCAAGCAAAATTATAAAGAAAATCTAAATTTTTCAGTTTTCTTCAAAAAGTATTTGCAATTAATAAAAACTGTGGTATAATTATAGTAAATAAATGTGCAATTCTACTTGGGGAAGGAGTGGCAGAGTTGGCTTCAATTTTAGTTACAGGAGCAAGCGGAATGATAGGCTTGTACCTTACATCCAGCTTACTGCACAAAAAGCATCGTGTATTCGGTATAGATACACGCAAAAATGAGTTTATTGGAACTGATCCAAACTATACTTTTATCCAGTGTGATATTACAGATAAGGACGCTATTACAAATGTAATCGATAGCAACAAGATCGACGTTGTCGTACATCTGGCAAATTCTGTAGATAACGATATAGATCCATATGTAACAGACGCTGAGATGAAAAAGAGCAAGATATGTGATAAGTTCATATATGCGGCTGCAAACAAGGCTGAGGTAAGGAGCTTTATCCTGCTCAGCACAACAGCAATATATGGTGTACAGAAAGGCAGAGAACCAATAAGGGAAACTGCTCCTGAAAAGGGAAATTCAAACTATGCAGATCTTAAGATGACATCTGAGAAGATAATGCAGAAGGAATTTAAAAAGTCTGAAACTATACCTGTTATTGCCAGAGTAGCTCCTATTTATGACGCTGAGTATACACAAAATCTGAGAGACAGAGTATTTGACGCAAAGGAAAATGTTGCATACATATTCAATGATGGAGAATACGGCTTTTCATTCTGTTGTGTATTCAATCTTATCGACTTTATAAATGGTATCATCAATGTACCGACAGGAAGATATGAGGGAATCTACAATCTTGCTGATTCAAGGCTGATAACGGCAAAAGAGATAATTGATTATGAAAAGGAACATCACCGCATAGGTGCAGTTATCCAGAAATCACCTGGAATGGGAATAAGCATCAACAAAGGTAAGATGAAAACTGATTATCGCTATTTTGACCCATCTATCACATTCAACAACTGGAACATAGACAACACAAGGGCAAAGAGAATAGCACCTTTCAGATGGACACTTTCAAACACAAAATAAACTCACAAAGGCAGTCCCAGGGCTGCCTTTTTTGTATTGTTCCATGTGGAACATTTGATATAACAGGAGAGCTAAGATATCATGGAAAGCAATAGGTTAGTTAAAATATTATGTGTTGTCTGTGCGGCAGGCTGTTGTCTTTCCTCTTGCGGAAGCACAGGGGAAGAAAAGCCCAAAAAGCTTTCAAGCGTCAGCACAGGAGTCACCACAACTGTGACCACAAATAAAAAGTCTGCCGAAACTATCACGGGTTCAGTGACTACTATACAAACAGCAGCGACTTGTACAAAGATAGTTTTTGATGGCGGCTATACCCTTTTTGCAAATGTGCAGGGGGGATATACTCTTATAAACAGTTCAAATGAGATAGTGAACTCTTTTGAGATAACTGATGATAACGGTGATAAGCTTGTACTGACTTGTGATGGAAATACTGTCACTGTCACTAAGAACGGAAAAAAGGTCAACTCGTTCAGCTATAAAGGCACAAGGATAATAATATCAGCCAACGAGGTCTACTATGCAAACACAAAGGTGACATATGTTGATGAAAGCTTCAGCAGCTTTAACGTAACTGACAAGGTGACTATAAGGTGTATCGCAGAGAACAAGTTTGAAATTGTAAAAGACGGCAAGACAGTAAAGAAAGCTACTGTAAAAGATGTGAACGGCTCAAAGTATGTGCTTGAAGCCATGGATAAGGGCATGGAGATAACAAACACTGATAATGAGCTTATGGAATCCATAGTGGTAGGCAATAACTACATAAGCGTGTCAGGGGATAAGGTTATCATAAACGGAAAGACCATGCGGCCACCTCACAGTGCAGATATAAAAGCTGTGACTACAACTGTTACTACAACAACGACAACGGCTACTACTACCACAACGACTTCAAAGAAAATTGAAAAGAAAACAGAAACGCAAACTGAAACTGTTACCGAGCCTGTGCAGGAAGAACAGCCCTCTGCTCCTCAGCCTGCCGAGCCTACTGAACCTGATTCAAGCACGAATATGTCAAATAGAAATCTTTCTGCTGAAACATCTGAAATGCTTGGCTATGTAAATGAAGTCAGAAAACAGTATGGTTTAAGAGAGCTTGAGGGACTTGAGCTTCTCGACTCTGCGGCAGATGTGCGGGCAAACGAACTTCTGGAAAATTATTCTCATGACAGACCTGACGGCAATTCATACATCACAGCTATAGAAGAAACTGACCTTCCTGAATGGCGTGCGGTGGCTGAAAATATCGCATATGGTATGAACAGCATGAGCACTGTGAAAGAGGCTTTCGACGCATGGATGGATTCACCGCCTCATAGAGAAAATATCCTCAACCCTGATGTGCGTTACATGGCGTGCGCAAAAGCCACAAAGTCAGACAACGGGGAATACACCTATTGGGAACAGCTTTTTTACAGCGATATATAAAAAAATTTGGACAGACTTTCAGAGCCTGTCCAATTTTTTTGTTCCATGTGGAACATTTTATTCTGCCTGCTTTTCCGATGGTATCTTTATAATATATTCGATATAATCTTCGTGGTCGATACGTTTTGCGTCAGCGTTCACTCCTGCCATTCTCATAACATCTATTGCCTTATTGACACTGTTGAAAAACAATCTAACATCTTTTAACATAGCCGCTCTTTTGTGATAGCTTGCACGCTTTTCATCATCTTTGAGAAGCTTTGCAATGTATTTTTCCAATACGTCAACTGTCCACCCACTTTCCACAGCTTTGTTCAACACAGCAAGCCTGCGGTCACTATCTGTGATCTTTAGCAAAGCCCTTGCGTGACGTTCTGACATATTGTTATCGAGAATTATTTTGCGTTCCTCAGCGTTAAGTTTCAGAATACGAAGCTTGTTAGCAACTGTGGATTGAGCAAGTCCCAGACGAATAGCCGCAGATTCCTGAGTCATGCCATATTTTGTGATGAGCTGAGAGATCGCTTCGGCTTCTTCAAAAAAGTTCAGGTCACAACGTTGGATATTCTCTATAAGTGCAATGACCTGCGAACGTTCCTCTGTGGCATTGATAAGTATACACGGCACTGACCTTAATCCTGCAAGCTTTGCCGCACGCAAACGCCGTTCGCCTGACACAAGCTCAAAAGTGCCTTTTACACGCCGCACTGTGAGAGGTTGTATGATCCCGTCCTGAGAAATGCTTTTTGCAAGGCTTGTTAGTTCGGCAGGTGAGAAATATCGCCTTGGCTGAACAGGGTTCGGCCTTATCTCTCCTATGGAAATGTCGATTATTTTGCCTAACGTCTGATAGGGTGAAGCCCTTTGCGATTCGTCAGTTTCTTCGCTGAAAGCTTTTGTTAATGTTTTTGGGAAAATGCTCATTTTTTATACCTCCGTTTCGTTTTAAAATAATCATAACACGTCACGATACTCAATTCTATATTTTATTCAGAAAACTTTTCTGCTCTTTATGACCCGAATTTTGATATTGGTACTTTATTCTTTATATTATTTTCTAAATTGTCATGGGCTTTGTCGGATAAAGTAAAAATTCTGATTTGTTCCATGTGGAACATTTTCAAGAAAATTTGTAAAAGGGTCTTTTCAAAAGTGAAAAATTGTAGTATAATAAATATGATATAATTCTACTTAGAAAAGAGGTCAAGAATATGGGGAAAATAATTGCCGTTTCAAATCAGAAAGGCGGCGTTGGAAAATCTACTACTGTTGTAAATCTTGCAGCGGTTTTTGGACTAAAGGGCAAAAAAGTCCTGATCGTTGACTTTGACCCACAGGGCAATACTACCACAAGCTTTGGCATAAAGAAAAAAAGTATCAGAAATACAGTGTTTGATGTAATATTTGAAGAATGTTCGATATTTGAAGCTGTCGTGCCAACTTCCTGCCGTGGAGTTTCAGTTGTGCCGACAACTCAGGATCTTTCAGGTGCGTCTGTATCACTTGTGAATGAAAAGGACAGAGCAATGAAGCTTCGCAACGCTCTTATGCCTGCAAAAGAATTTTATGACTACATATTTATAGATTGTCCCCCAACTCTCGATATGCTCACAATAAATGCACTTGCGGCGGCTGATTCTGTACTTATCCCTCTCCAATGCGAGTTTCTTTCACTTGAGGGTCTTGTTGAGCTCCACAATACTATCAACAGAGTAAAAACATCATTCAATCCTGACCTTGATATCGAGGGCATTTTGTTTACAATGTGCGTTGAAAGATACAAGATAACAGGTCAGATAATAAGCGAGGTCAAAAAGCATTTTGCAAAGGAAGTCTTTGAAACTACCATACCGAGAAACGTTGCTTTGTCGGAAGCCCCAAGCTTTGGTGAGCCGGCTATTTATTATGATAAGAAGGCAAAAGGCTCAAAGGCATATGAAAATCTTGCAAAAGAAATAACTAAAAGAGAAAAGAAAAAAGCGGCAAAGAATAAAGAAAAATAATGTTCCACATGGAACATTGTATCTTATAATGTGAAAGGAAAATACAATGGCTAAAAAAAGCAAAATGGACAGAGGCTTGGATAGCCTGTTCTTTGATAATTCTATAGATGAAATCACACGATCTGATAGTGAATCGGTTAAAAATGATGATGGCGAAAATGGCATCTCCACAGTAAGGATATCTCTTATTGAGCCTGACAAAAATCAGCCGCGTTCTGAGTTTGATGAGGACGCTCTTAATGAGCTTGCGGAAAATATCAGACAGCATGGTGTTTTGCAGCCTATACTTGTAAGACCTCTTGACAATGGAGGATATAAGATAGTTGCAGGCGAGCGCAGGTGGCGTGCGGCACGTCTGGCTGGACTTGATGAGATACCTGTTTATATAAAGGAGCTTACCGATCTTGAAGCCGCTGAGATATCCCTTATTGAAAATATCCAGCGTAAAGACCTTACACCTCTTGAGGAGGCGGCAGCTTATCAGACTCTTATGGAAACCTATGGTCTTACTCAGCAAAAGGTGGCAGAAGCTGTTGGACGTTCACGTTCCGCTGTGGCAAACTCTATCAGACTTCTTTCCCTTAGTGAAAATGTGCAGGAAATGCTCCGTGACAAAAAGCTCACCGAGGGTCACGCAAAGGTGCTTGCAGGCGTTGCGGATAAGGATACTCAGGAGAAGCTTGCCACAGAGTGTATAGAAAAGGGCTGGACGGTAAGAGAGCTTGAAAAAGCTATCGCCGCTTTGGAAACAAATAAAAAAGCTGAAAAGAAAATAAAGCGTACTATCACAAATCCTATGTACACTGAGTTTGAGATAAGAGTAAATCAGGCCACCGATAAGCTTCGTGTAAGTTTAAGCGAGGATAAAAAAGGCGGCTCAAAGCTTGATGTAAAATTCAGCTCTGATGTTGACGTGGATAAGATACTCAATGCCCTCGCCGAACTTCTTATGAACTGCTAGTTTTATACTTTATATATATGAAAAATGTCTGTTTTGGCAGGCATTTTTTTATCTCCTTAATACAGCACGTCTGAAATATGAGGAAGTCATAACTAACCGAAAATAGGGGGTTTACAGCGTATAAATCAAGAAAAAATGTGGTAAAAGGTCTTTACAAATTGAAAAATAAGTGGTATACTATAAGAGTTAAAACAGATGTATCCTGAGAAAGTTTGTTACAGCTTACTTTTGAAGAAAATATCTGCTGTCCTTAAACAGACGTGCTTGAAAAAGTACGCTAAAAAGGAAATTTGAGTTTTGAGCTTTTGCTTGAAATATCGAGAAAGGAATGATTCTAAAATGGCAAGAAAAATGAAAACCATGGACGGAAACAACGCTGCTGCTTGGGCGTCATACCCATTTACAGAAGTTGCTGCTATCTATCCAATCACACCATCATCTGTTATGGCAGAAGTAACAGACCAGTGGGCTGCCAAGGGTAAGGAAAACCTGTTTGGCACTCCTGTAAAGCTTGCAGAAATGCAGTCTGAGGCAGGTGCTTCAGGTACAGTACACGGCTCACTTGCAGCCGGTGCGCTCACAACAACATATACAGCATCACAGGGACTTCTTCTTATGATCCCTAACCTGTATAAGATCGCAGGTGAGCTTCTCCCTTGCGTTATCCATGTATCTGCAAGATGTGTAGCTTCACACGCACTTAATATTTTCGGCGACCATTCTGACATCTATGCTTGCCGTCAGACAGGTTTTGCTATGCTTTGTTCTTCAAATGTACAGGAGGTAATGGACCTGGGTACAGTTGCTCACCTCTCAACTATCGAGGGCAGAGTACCATTCATCCACTTCTTTGACGGATTCAGAACATCTCACGAGATCCAGAAGATCGAGACATGGGATATGGAAGACGTAAGAGATATGGTAAACTTTGAAAAGGTTGAGGAGTTCAGAAAGAGAGCTCTTAATCCTGAGCATCCTGTACTTAGAGGTACAGCTCAGAACCCTGATATCTTCTTCCAGGCAAGAGAAGCTTGTAACCCATACTATGACGCTATCCCTGGCATCGTAGAGGATTACATGAACAAGGTAAACGAAAAGATCGGCACAAACTACAAGCTGTTCAACTACTACGGCGCACCAGACGCTACACACGTTATCGTAGCTATGGGTTCTGTTTGTGACACTATCGAAGAAACAATCGATTACCTCAACGAGAAGGAAGGCACAAAGCTCGGTCTTGTTAAGGTTAGACTTTACAGACCTTTCCGTGCTGACAAGCTCGTTGAAGCTATCCCTTCAACTTGTGAGCAGATCTCAGTTCTTGACAGAACTAAGGAGCCAGGTTCTGAAGGCGAGCCACTTTATCTTGACGTTGTTGCTGCTCTTAAGGGTACACAGTTCCATGATGTAGCTATCGCTTCAGGCAGATATGGTCTTGGTTCTAAGGATACAACTCCTGCACAGATCAAGGCTGTTTACTGGAATGCAAGCTGGAAGGATACATATAAGCCAAGATTTACTATTGGTATCGAAGACGATGTTACAAACCTCTCTCTCGAAACTGAGGGCAAGCTTGACTCTGCTCCAGCAGGCACAACTGCTTGTAAGTTCTGGGGTCTTGGTGCTGACGGTACTGTTGGTGCAAACAAGAACTCTATCAAGATCATTGGTGACCATACAGATCTGTATGCTCAGGCATACTTTGCATATGACTCTAAGAAGTCAGGCGGTGTAACAGTTTCTCACCTGAGATTCGGTAAGACACCTATCAAGTCAACATACCTTATCAATCAGGCTGACTTTGTTGCTTGCCATAACGAGTCTTATATCTCTAAGTACAACATGGTACAGGATATCAAGCCAGGCGGAACATTCCTTCTGAACTGCCAGTGGGAGCATGAAGAGCTGGATAAGCACCTCCCAGGTCAGGTAAAGAGATATATCGCTGAGAACAACATCAAGTTCTATACTATCAACGGCGTTAAGATCGGTAAGGAGATCGGTCTGGGCAACAGAATAAACACTGTTCTTCAGTCTGCATTCTTCAAGCTTGCTAACATCATTCCTATCGACGACGCTATCAAGTACATGAAGGACGCTGCTACAGCTTCTTATTCTAAGAAGGGCGACGCTATCGTTAAGATGAACCATGACGCTATCGACGCTGGCTGTCAGCAGGTTCACGAAGTTAAGGTTCCTGCATCTTGGAAGAAGTGCAAGGATACTCCAATGGGTATGCCTGCCGCTAAGTGCGCAGATAAGACACTTCAGGACTTCGTAAACAACATCCAGATCCCTTGCAACGCTCAGGAAGGCGACAAGCTCCCTGTTTCAACATTCACAGGTATGGCAGACGGCACATTCCCACAGGGCTCTGCTGCATTTGAGAAGAGAGGTATCGCTGTTGACGTTCCTGCATGGAATGGTGACAACTGTATCCAGTGTAACTTCTGTTCATATGTATGTCCACACGCAGTTATCAGACCTGTTGTAATGACAGACGCTGAGCTGAAGAAGGCTCCTAAGCTTGCTCAGGAGAAGGCAGTAGCTATGACAGGTATGCCTGGTTACAACTTCGTAATGACAATGTCTGCTCTGGACTGCACAGGCTGCGGTTCTTGCGTAAATGTTTGTCCTGGTAAGAAGGGCAACAAGGCTCTCAGCATGATGCCACTTGAAACTCAGCTCGCTGAGCAGGAAGTATTCAACTATGGTCTTACACTTGCTGAAAAGCCAGAAGTATTCGAGAAGTTCAAGGCAACAACAGTTAAGGGCTCACAGTTCAAGCAGCCACTGCTTGAATTCTCAGGCGCTTGCGCAGGCTGCGGTGAAACACCTTATGCTAAGCTCATCACACAGCTCTTTGGTGACAGAATGTACATTGCTAACGCAACAGGCTGTTCATCAATTTGGGGTGGTTCAGCTCCTTCAACTCCATACACAGTAAACAAGGACGGCAAGGGTCCAGCTTGGGCTAACTCATTGTTCGAGGATAACGCTGAGTATGGTTACGGTATGTTCCTTGCACAGTCAACTATCAGAAACAGAACTATCGCTAAGGTTCTTGAACTGTCTAAGACAACTAAGGCTGCAGCTCTCAAGAAGGCTTGCGAAGAGTATCTTGAAACAGTAGATGACGGTGAGAAGAACTCAGCAGCTACAGATAACCTTATCGCAGCTCTCAAGAAGACAAAGAATAAGGCTACTGAGGAGATCCTTAAGGACGCTGACTATCTGAGAAAGAAGTCAATGTGGATCTTCGGCGGTGACGGCTGGGCTTACGATATCGGATTCTCAGGCGTTGACCACGTTATCGCTCAGGGCGAGGACGTAAACATCTTCGTATTCGATACTGAGGTTTACTCAAATACAGGCGGACAGTCATCTAAGTCAACTCCAACAGGTGCTATCGCTCAGTTCGCAGCAGCTGGTAAGGAAGTTAAGAAGAAGGATCTCGCAGGTATCGCAATGTCTTACGGCTATGTATATGTAGCTCACGTTGCAATGGGTGCTGATTACAATCAGTGCATCAAGGCTATCCACGAGGCAGAGTCTTATCACGGTCCTTCAATCATCATCGGTTATGCTCCATGTATCAACCATGGTATCAAGGGTGGTATGTCAATTGCTCAGACAGAGGAGAAGAAGGCTGTTCAGGCTGGTTACTGGCATCTGTACAGATTCGACCCACGTCTTAAGGCAGAGGGCAAGAATCCATTTATCCTTGATTCTAAGGCTCCAACAGCTGACTATAAGGACTTCATCATGGGCGAGGTACGTTACAACGCACTTGCTAGACAGAATCCTGAGAGAGCTGAGAAGCTCTTTGGTAAGGCTGTTCAGAACGCTAAGGACAGATATGATTATCTGCTCAGATACGCTAAGCTTTACAATACTGAGGAAAAGTAATCTAAGTTACTATAAAAAAGACGCTCATGCACTTCGGTGCGTGGGCGCTCTTTTTTTTTTTCACCACAAAAAAAAGGGTACTGCCACGTTGACAGTACCCTTTATATATGCAGTGGCGAACAGCGTTCGACCGTTTCTTTTATCGCATGGTTAAAATATTATGGACTACATATCCTTTTTGATGAGATAAGTTTTCAGTATAGCCGCAGTTGTCTTTGCGTCAGGGAGCTTGTTTTCCATGACCATTTTGTAAGCTTCTTCAAGAGGCATTTTTGTTACGTCAAGGAACTCGCCCTCGTCAAGGTGCTGCTCACCGAAATCAAGTCCCTCTGCCATATACATATGGATTATCTCGGTATCATAAGCCACTGTAGGATAAATACAGCCAAGATAAGTCATTTTTTCTGCCGTTGCACCTATCTCCTCTTTAAGCTCACGCTTTCCGCACTCTAAATGATCTTCACCGTATTCAAGCTTTCCTGCAGGTATCTCCATAAGTGCGGTCTTGAAAGGATAGCGGAACTGCTTCACAAAATAAACATTCTCGTCCTCGTCAAGAGCAACGATGCAAACTCCGCCAGGGTGATGAATGACCTCTCTAAGCGTCTTGTAGCCGTTTTCAAGCTCCACTTCATCACAAGTCAGGTGAACGACCCTGCCCTTGTATATCTCTTTTTCACTGATAGTTTTTTCGTTCTGATACATTGTATATCCTCCCTTTCAGGTTATGCGTTCTTTTCAACAGGCTGAGCTTCTTCTTTTTTCTTTCTGCCTGTAAATCTCACTGCGCCAAGGTAAACGATAAGCGAGCCGAAGCCAACGGCTGTTATTACCTTGCCCCAGAAAAGTCCCTTTGTTTCGTAGGTGAACTGGATGTCGTTTGAACCCGCAGGACAAAGCACAGCCATAAAGCCGTAATCCACCTTTTCTATCTCCACGTCCTGACCATTCACCTTTGCGCTCCAGCCGTCATCATATGGAACTGAGAAGAACACAAGGTTATCCTTGTCAAGGTCGATCTTGGCGTTGAAACCGTAAGAATCATAACTGAATGATGAACAACTGTTTGCACGTCTGTCAAGGCAGTTCTGATAATACTGATCTGTTGAGTAGTCAGTACCCTTAAAGCTGTAGTAGCTGAGAATATTATTGTATTTTGCAGCCTGCTCAGGGGTAAGCACAAGGGCTTTCATGAGCATTGATGTCTTGTCTACCTCTGAAGCCTTCTGAATGTCGCTGTCAAGGCAGTAGTAATCATATGTGAAGCCCATTGGTACATAATATTTGTTTTCGTAAATGTTGAAACCGTTCTGAGTATCAACATATTCAAAGCCGTAGAGATTTGCAAGAGTTTCAGGCTTCGATACCTCTGTGATACCTTTTCTCTCACTTTCAGTAAGTTCATTGAAATAGTATTTTACGGAAAACAGGCTTCTTAGCGGATAGACCTTAGTTTCCATTCTTGATGCAACATCTCTCGTTTGTCCGATAGAGCTGTAGAAATCCATGATAGATGTTGAAACAACGCTGTGGAAGCATCTCATTGATGAAAGCTTCCAGAACATACACCAGTTGTCAACATTTTCTGAGGTATCTATTCTGTAGAAATTGTTGTCAGCATTGTAGTTCTCTGATCCAGACTCCAGCTTATCCATGTTGATGCTGTCGCCACCGTTTATTGCTCTGTTGATGTAGTCGGTGTTGTCAGTACCCTGACTTACACCATATACGATAGAAGAAGTCATGCAGATGACCACCGCAACCGCCGTCATTGCAGAAGCGATCTTCATGTAGTCGAGCTTCTTCTCTGCGACCACATATATAAGCGTGCCAAGCATTATTATCATTACTATGGTAACGATAGCCTGAATGTAGTAAAGTTCAATATATTCAGGGACTTTGCCATAGGATACAACGCCGTTTTCATTTGTCGGAAGCAGACCGATGCCAATAAATATCGCACATACTACACAAACAGGCACAAATCCCTTTTTCAGATCGTCCTTGTTTTCTGCGATGACCTTTGCTGTCATAAGGCACATAAGCAGTATAGGCATATAATACCATCTTGCATAATATGACGCATTGAAAAGGACGAAAGAGGAGTTCAATATAGGCACGCAAGCCATTATGCCAAACACGACGATAGCCTTTGTAAGCCAGCTGTCTTTGCCTTTCTTTCTCGTTCTCATAAACGCTATAACGCCTGCCATTGAGAACATAGGCAGATAACCTGCCATTGAAGCCCATCTTGCCTTGTCTGAGTTAAGGATATTTATTCTTGCAGGCATATCGGAAAGCATAAAGAACGATTGAATAATTCTTGGTATTCTTACATTTTCACCGTATATAACAAGGTCAAGTCCATAAAGTCTTTCGTTTACACGGTAGTTGCCCATTACGCTCAGCGCTGACGGGAGGAAGATAACAGCGGATATCATCACACCGATAACAGACTCAAGAATAAGCAGACCGAACTTCTTCATGTCAATTTCAAAGTCCTTGTCAAGGCACCTCAGGAAGAAGTAGATAACAATGAATACGACTTCGCAGGCAAAGAAGAAATAGCTTATGGTCGCACATATAGCTACCGCTACCGCAAACGGACCCTTCTTGTTCTTTTGAACCAACAGTTCAAATCCTAAAAGCATGAGAGGGAAGAACGCAGTTGCGTCGTGGAAGTGGTTGAAGAAAACGTTGTAGGTCTGGAAGCCTGAGAAAGCGTAAAGCAGACCGCCTATAAAGCAGGCGCTTGTGTTGTCAACAAAAAATCTGATATAAGCGTAGGCTGTTATTGCGGCGATAGCCGTTTTCAGCGCAAGAAGCCATGGTATCAGATAAGGCACTGCACCTGACGGGAAAAGTGTGGTGAGCCAGAAAAATGGCGAGCCAAGGAGATAGAAAGCATATGAGCCAACAAAGCTCGAGCCTAAGTCCGTTCCCCAATCCCAGCCCATGTTTCCGCTGCGAACAGCGTCATGACAGTGCTGATAGAACATCATCTGCTGTGAGTTGAAGTCGCCATAGTAGAGAAAGATGCCCTTGTTCACTATCATTGACGGTATGAACGAGATCATCATGCCGATAAAAGCCACCGCAAACAGCAGCAGATACTTTTCTTTTGGCTTGCTGTCAGGGCTTTTTAGAAGTCCGTTTTTCTTAAACATTGTCTTGTCCTCTTTTTCTTTACTGATAATATATTGGTAAAAAACCATACACAATTCATTATAACACAGCTACATATAAAAATCAACATTTTAAACAGTCTTTAGAACGATTTTGAATAAAAAAGCTCATACGCAAAAGCACATGAGCCAGTCTGTTGCAAAAATGTCAAATCAACGGACGAACACTGTTCGCCCCTATATACAAACAACGTGAATATGCAAAAGCATATGAGCATAGTTACAATATTATTTATTCCCTTTTCTCTGAACAATAAAGATACCCGAGCATACAAGGATAAGTGCGGCTATCCCCTGAACGCCAAAAATGCCTTTTTCATCAAGCAGGATAGTTGAAAGCAGCACTCCGCACACAGGGTTCATAAAGCCGAAAATCGCCACCTTTGAAACAGGGTTGTGCTTCAAAAGCACTGCCCACAGAGAATATGCCGCCGCTGATACAAAGGCAAGATACAAAAGCATCAAAAAAGCCTTTGCGCTCATGTGACCAAGCCTGCCGCCCATTAAAAAGCCTATGACAGTGAGAACTGCTCCACCGAAAACGAACTGCCAGCCGCTAAGCATAACAGGGTCTTCTGTTTCGGAATAGCGCTTCATATACACCGATGAAAAAGCGTATGCACAGGTGCAAAGAAAAATAAATCCGTCCCCGAGAAAATTGAAGCTTACTCCCGAAAGTCCCCCGAGATTTATAAC
>OGSD01003001.1_pt1 | contig 13322 bp, 10 predicted proteins | sample 1553571 | NCBI WGS metagenome assembly OGSD01 (sample SAMEA2580072, study PRJEB22360) | human gut metagenome | biome: human gut; feature: human-associated habitat; material: faeces | place: Denmark | collected 2008/2010 | reverse complement strand
GCTGCTACTGCTTTTTTTCTGTTTCTGTTCATGTTCTACGACTCCTTTTCCAGCCATTGGCCTGATTCATATTTATATAGTTATCTTATATTTTTATTTCTTGTCTGGTAAAAATCCCTTTGATGTGTGAACGATAAGCGGGTCAAATACCATAAACATCGCAGGTAATATCAGCAGTACAACTACAGTACTGATCACGGCACCACGGGCAAGCAATGTACAGATCGCACCGATCATATCTACCTTTGAGTACAGGGCTACACCAAATGTTGCCGCAAAGAAACTACATCCACTTACGATAATAGATTTCATTGAGAATTTATGTGCAATGGAAATAGATTCTTTTTTAGTTTTTCCAAGATGACGCTGTTTCTGATAGTTACTTGTCATCAGGATCGCATAGTCTACGGTTGCACCCAGCTGGATGGCACCGATTACGATACTTGCAACAAATGGAAGCGTTACCCCCTGGTAATACGGGATTGCCATATTAACAAAAATTGCAAATTCGATAACAAACAGCAGAATAAATGGTAACGAGATTGATTTGAATACAAACAGGATGATCAGGAATATTGCTGCCATAGAGAGGATATTTACTCTCTGGAGGTCAACATTTGTTGTATCCTGAAGGTCTTTCATCAGAGGTGCTTCACCGATCACCATTGATTCAGGACTGTATTTCTTAACAATCTTCTGAATCGCATCAAGCTGTGCGTTGCATTCATCCGTTGCTGAAGAATACTCTGAGCAGATAAACTGTACTTCATAGTTATCGGACTGAAGCATTTTTTTAATATTGGAAGGAATCATGGATTCCGGGAATGTAGGTCCGATCAGGGAATTCATTCCAAGTGACCATTTCACCCCGTCAACTTTGTCAATCTGATCCAGCATCTGTGTTTTTTCTTTACTGTCCAGTCCATTTTTCAAAAGTATCATATGAACCGTACTCATATCGAAGTCTTCTTTCAGTTTTTCATTGGATACATTACTGTCCAGTGTAGCCGGAAGTGACTTATCAATATTGTAGTAAATCTGAGTATGATTGTTTCCGTAAACAGCCGGATACAGCATTACCAGGAAAACAAGAAGCCATACTTTGTAATGCTTTGTGATAAAACCAGAAGCCTTATCCAAGCTTTTGACCAGTGGTTTATGTTTTGTTTTTTCAATCACTCCGTCAAATACAAGGATCATTGCCGGCAGTGTGGTAATACAGCAGATAACACCGATGACAACACCTTTTGCCATAACAATACCCATATCACGTCCAAGTGCAAACGTCATAACACACAGAGCAAGGAATCCGGCAATCGTAGTAACCGAGCTTCCAGCTACAGATTTAAATGTATCTGCAATCGCATGTGCCATCGCACGGTCTTTGCTATCGTATTTTTTCTTATATGCTTCAAAGGAGTTCAGAAGGAAAATGGAATAGTCCATTGTTACACCTAGCTGAAGTACTGCTGTCAGAGATTTTGTTATATAACAAACTTCTCCAAAGAAAATATTAGTTCCAAGATTGTAAACAACTGCAAGGCCTACACTGAGAAGGAACAACACAGGAATTACCAGTGAATCCATTGCAAGAAGCAGAACCAGCAATGATAAGCAGGCTGCGATCACAACATAGATCGGCATCTCTTCAAGTGCCAGGTTCTTGATATCTGTTACAACACCGGACATACCACTGATAAAGCACTGTTCGTTTGCGATCTTACGCATGTCGCTGACTGCTTCCATCGCTGCATCAGATGATGTTGTATTATCAAACAGTGCAATCATCATGGTAGCATCATCATTAAAGAATCCATCCTTAAACTTTTCCGGAATCATGCTTACCGGAATACTTAAATCAGCCACACTGTCATACCACAGAACGTCTTTTACATGCTCCACATTCTGGAATTTTTCTTTTAATGCTGCGACATCTTTCAATTCCATATCTTCCACGACTACCATGGAGAATGCACCCATTCCAAATTCATCCACCATGATATCCTGGCCTTCAACTGTTTCCAGTGATTCCGGCAGATAACTCAGGATATCGTAATTTACTCTCGTCGCTGCCATTCCCAGGAATGACGGGATAAGCAGTAACATACTGATGATTACAATAATCACTTTATGCTTTGCTATCCACTTTCCAAACTTAATCATCATGTCCTCCTTATTGAATATATTTTTCATTAATGACTATCAGTCACTTTTTATTCATCTAGAGTTATATACCAAAACTGACCATTAGTCAATATACGTTTTTGCCAATGTGTCCAAAAATCAACAACTTCTTTTTGTGATATTGACTTTTGGTCATTTCTGTTTATAATAAATGGCGAAACCATCAAATACAGGGAGGTTTTCTTAATGGGTAAATTAGAATCAAATAAAAAGAAAAAAGAAGACGCACTGTATAACACTGCTTTCGAACTGTTTACAACAAAAGGGACCAATAAAACTACTATCTCTGATATTGTTGAGAAAGCCGGAGTTGCTAAGGGAACTTTTTATCTGTATTTCAAAGATAAATATGATATCCGAAACAAACTGGCCTCTTCCAAAACGCAGGATTTATTTTTCGCTGCATATCTGGCTGTTCGTCAGAATCAGATCACAGGTTTTCCTGCTCAGCTCCATTTTATGATTGATCATATCCTAAATGCACTCAAAAATGATTCTCAGCTTCTTATCTTTGTTTCAAAAAACCTCTCCTGGAATGTATTTCAGGCTACATTGGAACAAAAAATGCCTGACAGAGATGTCAGATTTTATGATAAATATCTCCAACTGATCGAGGAAGGTCATCAGGCTTATGAACATCCTGATCTGCTGCTCTTCTCAGTGATCGAGCTTGCAAGTTCAACCTGCTACAACTGTATTCTGTATCAGCAGCCAGTTCCACTTGAAGAATACATGCCTTATCTGCACAAATCCATTGATGGGATACTTTCCAGTTATCAGAAAGATTCTTCTGATACTTCCGCAGACTAAAACAGAGCTGTACCTTATTGGTCAGCTCTGTCTTATATTTCATATCTATTCTGTTTTTAATTTTCCATCTCTTTTGGCTTTTTCCACAAGTCTCCGATTAGCCGCATTCATTGTACCAAACTTATCCACACAGCAAATGACTTCTGCACAATCATCCATCATTTTCTCTGCTTTTTCCAGATGTTCTTCTGTAACAGCCTCGAATGGTTCTTCGCTGATCACCTCTGCTGCCAGTGCTTTTGCAACATCATAATCCAGATCATTACTGTGGATCACACCTGCAATAAATGGAATACCCGCTCTCTGCAATTTTCGATATACCGGAATTCCTCTGCCATTTCCACCAATGACAAATACCTGTGGTTTACCTGCCGGAGCGCCCATTTCAAGACATCCAAAAGAAGCATTATAGCTTCCCGTTGTGATTCCATAAAGATGATGGATATATTCGGATGTAAAAATCTCCTCCGGTGTACCATATTTTTCGATCCGGTCACCATGGACACAGATCACATAATCTGATATTTTCTGAGCCAGATCAAGTTCATGAAGCGACATCAACACAGCTGTGTGATGTTCCAGAACCATCTTCTTTAATATAGAAAGAAGTTCCAGTTTATGACGAATATCCAAAAAGGAAGTCGGCTCATCTAGAACAATCACTTCTGGTTCCTGGCAGATTGCTCTGGCCAGCAGAATCCTCTGTCGCTGTCCATCACTGATCTCGGTAAAATCTCTGTCCTTAAAATCCAGTGCATGGACCATTTCCATTGCCTTATGTACCTTTTCCCAGTCACCCTCCGATAAGATTCCCAGCGTACCTGTATACGGATATCGTCCTGTTGCAACAATATCCTCACATGTCATAAGCTCTGGTCTTATTCTCTCCGTCGTTACAACGGCCAGCTTCTGTGCGACTTCCTTGCCTGACATCTGACTCATCAGTTTCTGATCCAGATACACAGTTCCTCCCACCAGCTTTAGCTGTCTGGTAAGACTCTTCAATATTGTCGATTTTCCTGCACCGTTCGGTCCGATCAGAGTAAGGATTTCTCCCCGGTTCAATCGAATTTCAATATCACGGATCAGTGGCTTTCCATCGTATCCTACTGTCATCTGTTCAGAATGAACAAAATATTCTCCCATCAGGCCATCCTCTTTCTTCGAATCATAATATAGATCACAACCGGAGCTCCAAATACTGCAGTAACAGAACTGATACTGAGTTCTGTCGGTGCAAAAGCAGTTCTTGCGATCAGGTCACAGAAGAGGCAGAATACAGCGCCTCCCAGAAAACATCCCGGGATCACCAGAAGCGGCTTAGATGTTTTCATAAGACTTTTTATAAGATGTGGTACCGCAATTCCAACAAAGGAGATCGGACCGGCAAAAGCGGTCACGCAGGCTGACAGAATACTGGAAAGCAGGATCAGTGCAATACGAAATGCTTTGATATTTACTCCCATATTCTGTGCATAGCCTTCGCCAAGCTGATATGCACTGATCGGCTTGGACATTAAAAATGTAAGAAAAAGTGCAGCAAACACCACAACTGCCATCACAGAAACATTATCCCAGCTGGTTCCGGAAAAGCTTCCCAGTGACCAGTTATGAAGATTTACAATATTGGAATCATCTGCAAAAGTAACCACAAAATCTGTTATCGCAGAACAGATATATCCAATCATAATACCACTTACAACAAGCATGGACATCTGCTTTACCTTTCGTGAGATCAAAAGCACAAATCCCATGGATATCAGAGATCCGGTAAACGCAGCCAGAATCATCAGACCTGAAGTAGCTACCATAGATTTTCCCAGCAGATAGATCATTGTCAGTGCCACGATCAGTTTTGCACCTGATGAAATACCAAGTACAAAAGGACCTGCGATCGGGTTTCCAAAAAATGTCTGCAGAAGAACCCCTGATACTGAAAGTGCTCCTCCTAGAATCACTGCCGCCAGTATTCGTGGCAGTCTTATCTCCCAGACAATATTGTAAGCAGTTTCATCTCCGTTTTTGTGGAACAGTATCTGAAATATATCATTCAGTGAAATAGAAATACTTCCTAAATTGATATTCCAGAATATAAAGACCAGCAGAAGCACTATCAGTATTATAAAAGACAGCCAGTATCTGAAATGTAATTTCTTCCGCATGTTACTTCCTCTCATCATTTTAATTTATGCATATAAGTCAGTGTATCCAGATTTGGATCATCTGAGGTCAGCATGGTATGAATATCTTCGATCATTGTTCCAAGTTCCATTGTCTCCTGAAACAGATTCTGATTGGTACACCAGACATTTCCATCCTTAACTGCTTTAAAATCAGCAAGCAGAGAACTCTTCTCCAGCATCTGGCTGATATCTGTCAGTTCACCATCGATCGTACTATTGTAGATGATATAATCCGCATCCTTAGCTCCGGCATAAAACTCTTCCATCTGCATATTCATTGTGGAAAGAGAGTTATCATCCTCCGCTCCAAGGTCACTGAAAATATATTTTCCACCGGCGAGTTCGATCATCTTGGATACATAATCTCCTGACTTACGAACATTGGCAGCCCCTACTGAATTGATATAGAAGAAAGCCACTGTCTTTCCGGTAGATTCACTGTCCTCTATTGCTTTCAGTTTATCAACCTGTTCCTGAAAAAGTTTGTCTGCAAGTTCTTCTTTTCCAAGAAGAACCCCATATAGCTTCAACCACTCAGTACGGCCAAGCGGATGACTTTCGTAACTTGAATGCTCTACCAGAACCGGGATCCCGAACTGCTCAAGCTTTTCTTTTACTTCCGGTTTATGGTAGATCATTGTAGACTCAATCGCCAGATCACAATTTTTAGACAAAATCAGTTCGTAATCCGGTGCACTGTACTTACCAGCAAAAGAAATACTTCCATCTTCCAGTGCTTTCTTAGCCTCGTCGATATACCATCCGTCAGCATTGGTTCCTGAAAGACTGATACTGTCCAGCCCGTCCAATGCACAGAAAAGATCCATTGCCGATGTTGCCACAAGATAGATATTATCAAGTGGCTGTTTAATAACTGCAATATCACTGTCCAGGCCCTCCGGAGCTTCTTTTCCTTTCGGAACAAGAAGAAACTGCCCGTCTCCCACAATTGTGATAAGTGCATAACCACCTTCGTAATAATCTACTGAAAACTGATCTGCATACTGTAATTCAAGACTGTGATCATATTTTAAGCCAGCCAGATCCTGTCTGACGGCATTGCTTTCTGTTGTTTCTGTTGTCTCTTTTTCTTCTGCCGCCTGAACCAAAGCAGGTGCAGTCGCCATCATAGATGCGGCCAGTGCCGCACATAAAAACATGCGTAACTTTTTTTTCATCTTTATTTTTTCAGCCTCTTTGATACTTGCAGAATCAAACTGTAAAGTATATTCAATCTCATGAGGAGTACTCATCGCAACTGTATCTGCTACAACTTCCATTGGATAATCAAATCCATCGACTGGTATTTCAAACACAGAATTACCATCCTTGTTGACTGGTTCATATTTGTCATCACCAATCAACATATAATCATAGTACGGACTGCTCCATTCTACTGATGCAGTTACCTTTCCATCTTTAACTGTAAATTCAGCCGGAGAGGTTACTGTAGCCTTTCCGGATCCACCTTCCAGCTTCACATCTGCAGTATAATCACCATCTTCAAGTTTCAGATCTTCAGCAGTCATCTTTTTTGTATCGGTTTCTTTTGTGTCAGAAACTTCAGCATCGGCTTCTTTCTGAGGATTTGTTACTTTTACTTTATGATCGTACCATTTGTTCTTCTTTCCGATCAAAGCAACATCAAATTCTTCATCAATGGCAGGAACCGGGATATCAAATCCATAAACTTCTTCTTTATATCCATCACTATATGTTACTTCATCTGTTGTCGGCTCAAGAATCTCAGCTCCGTCTTTCTGGGCATCTTCTGCCTTTCCAACAAAAAGATTTACGATCTTCTTTGAATTCAGGCTCACATGGATTGTCATCTTACCATCTTTGACTGTCAACGTTCCTTTACCGTCATTTGCTTCATTTACATGAAACATTCCACTGTCTGTATCAAACTCTGCACTGTAAGTACCGTCTTCAAGCACCGTATCCTTTGCATCGTCCTTTTTGTCCGCTGTATCAGCTTTTGCATCATCCTTTTTATCATCTGATGATTTTGAATCTGTCACTGTTGCAGAAACTGCCTTTGCTCCTGTCTCTGCCATAACCGGGCTGAAACTGCCGAGTACCATAGCTCCGCTTAATACGCATGCCATCATTGCCACTGAACGTTTCATAATATAAATCCTCCTGATTTTACAGGAACTGCCCGGAAGACAATCAAGCCTTCCGGGCAGTCCCGTTTATTGCATAAATTATTTACACATTACATTATTCTGCTGCAGAATCGTCTGTAACTTTTTCTGCACCATCCGTTGTGTCATCTGCTGCTTCTGCAGTATCATCTGTTGTTTCTTCAGCTGTATCAGCTGTTCCAAGAGAATCAATTGCTGCTTTTGTATGCTCTACGTAGAGATCTTCTACAGCTTCAATTCTTCCAAGACCAGCAATCTGGCAGTCAACACTGTCAAATGCACCAGATGCATCAAACTGGCTCTTCCAGGAATCTTCATCATCACCAGCCATATCGTTGTTTGCATGGTCACCAGCAACAACCATCAGTGGACGAAGAACAACTTTCTTAAATCCAGCATCTTTAACTTTTGCAATAACAGCCTGGCATTCTGTATCTTCCGGTTCACCTTCTACAGTACCAATGAAAGCATTTGTGAATCCAAGGTCATTCATCTGTGTCTGCATCTGATCATATGTTACATTTGCTGTATGGGAAGTACCATGTCCCATGAATACAAATGCTGTTCCATCTTCTGCAGCAGTTTCCATACTGTCATATCCAGCTTCTTTGCAGGCTTCATCTGTGATAGCCTGTGCAACAGCTTTCTTATCATCGTTAATTACAGTAGCGTCATCACCAACTTCGCCAAGCATTGGCTCTGCGATTGCAACAGATTCAAATTTATCTTTGTATCCATCAATTGCTTCTGTCATTTCATCATATTCAGCACCATGCATCAGATGTGTAGGCTGAACAACAAGATTTTTAACGCCATTATCAACTGCACGGTCAAGTGCCTGCTGCATATTGTCAATCACTTCATCATCTCTTGCTTCTACATGGTTGATAATGATCTGTGCTGTAAATGCACGTCTTACAGACCAATCCGGATATGCTTCCTGCAGTTTGTCTTCGATTCCTTTGATATCCTCAGCACGGCTGTCGTTGAAGGATGTACCAAAGCTTACAACAAGAAGTTCGTTCTCACCGATTTCATCCTGGTTACGAGGATCATCTTTGGATGCATCACCAGTGTCACGTCCGAAGTAATCCGGATCAGCTTCTTCGCCTTCAACCAGTTCCTTCTGAGCGTCTGTCAGTTTATCCCATGCTTCTTTGGCAGCTTTGCAGTCTTCATCTGTTGTATCAGTTCTTTCCTGAACATAAATCTTGTCGATCAGTGCTGCTACTTCATCTGCTGCTTTCTGATCATCATCGGAAGCTTCTTCTGTATCAGCGGTTTCTGCATCATCTGCGGTTTCTGCATCATCTGCGGTTTCTTCTGTTGCTGTCTCAGCAGTGTCATCAGAAGCGTAGATGCTTGCAGATCCCATCATTGTGACTGTTGCTACAGTCATTGCAATTGCCAGTGCTTTTACAGTTTTGTTTTTCATGTTTTTTTCCTCCTGTACCTGTTTTCTCATGAAAATTAAAATGAATAACAAAGTACGGCAGCAAGCCTGGTCAAAAAATATTTTTCGGAGAAATACTATATTTCCCAATAAAAAAACTCCTGCACCGGGCTAGAGTTTCTGGATTATGGTACAACCAATTACTCGTGATCCGGAATTTAAAATCCCCGTACCAATAGCAGGCAGGTTTCCTGACTTACAGATCAATACACCCGAATCGTCTTCCCAGTTTCCCAGTGACTGTGCATACACACATGATTCTGCATTCCCTGTATACAGTGACGAGATCGTACAGGACTTACACCTGTTTCCCTTTTAACTGAAGGCTATTTGATTATCTAACATCAGCACCTGTTATTTTTATTATTCAATTTCTTACAGAATACCACTATTTTGGTCAATTTACAATAGGGCAGTTATTTTTTTAACACTAAATCGCACAACGGAAGCAGATACAAAAACACTGCAAATAAGACGCTGTATCCCGGTGCACCTGCTGCTGTAAGCGGAACAGCACACGCGATCGACCACGGCACCAAAGGTGCTATGAGCACTGCACTGTCCTCCAGATTATTGGCAAAACGCAGCTTATCCGGTTCTGTTCTGCTGCAGAGCTGATCTGTAAGCATGATTGCCAGTGTCTGATTACATGCCATAACGCTTGTCAGGATTGATGTGACAAGCACTGCAAAATATGGTTTTGTCCTGTCGGCAAGCAAACAGACCATTTTCTGAAATCCATTCAGGATTCCTGTTGCCTGAAAAATACCTGAATAAGATGAAGAAATGCATACGATTGCTCCAACCTTCAACATCGAAGTGATACCACCTCCATTCAGCATTGCCGCTACCGTCACATCTGTAGAATGGAAACCATTCAGAAGAAGTTCAGGAAGTTCCGTAAATGCCATATTCTGAAGGCCAATACAGACAGGAATTGCAGTAACTATACTTGCGATCATCGCGATCTTCACCCCTGCCTGCATAACAGCCAACAGCAGAATCACCGCTGCAGGCAGCAATGCAATCCAGCTGAGCCGGAACTCACTGCCAAAAGCATGTCCAAGATCCGGCATCTCTGTTTTTCCATGAAGATGTATGCTGACAGTCAGATAAAGAATACAGGTAATGGTAAATGGTGCCAATGCACTTTTGATCATATTTTTTATATTTGTATAGATACCTGTCTCCGTCAGCTCCGCCACCAGAAGTGCACTTGTCGAAACAGGAGAACAACGATCTCCGAAATATACCCCGGAAAGAATTGCACCACCGGTCATCCATGAAGGAATTCCAAGTGCAGAAGCCATCGTTGCACATACAACACCAATCGTAGCTGCCGTACCAAGAGCAGTTCCTGTCAGGACTGAGATCAGACAATTCAGAAGAAATGTCATCAGCAAAAATGTCGATGGTTTTATCAGATGCACGGTATAACAGATGATTGCAGGAATTGTTCCAGCCTGTCGCCAAAGTGCTGTCAGCATTCCGATCAGTATAAATGTGAGCAGAATATTTTTTACTTTCCAGACTCCCTGTAATGCCATCCTGCTAATCTGTCTCCAGCTATATCCCTGTTTTTTTCCATACAGGCTGAAAATGATCAGACCTGCCAGAAGAGCATATAATATAGATTTTCCCGTTATGATGCATATAATGAGCAAAGCACAGAAAATCCCAATCGTCAGAACTTCCATGATCGTTTTCCTTTCATATTTAATGCGTTGTCATAATAACATGGATGAAAGGAATTGTAAAATCCTGTATTTACCTTAAAAGACCCGGAAGAATCCTCCCAGGTCTTATTTGATATTTCTTTGTTGTTATGAATTTTTACAGGACGCCTCACATGGACAGTCAAAGCTCGGATTGAATGCATAGAAGTTTTTCGCATCCAGCTGTTCCTGTACGGAACGAAGTGCTTCCCCGAAACGCTGGAAGTGTACGACTTCTCTCGCACGTAGAAAACGAATCGGATCTGCAATTTCAGGAATGTCACGGACAACTCGAAGAATATTATCGTACGTTGCCCGGGCTTTCTGTTCCGCAGCAAGGTCTTCAAACAAATCTGTGATCGGATCACCTTTACTCTGGAATTCACATGCATTGAAAGGAACTCCACCGGCTGCCTGTGGCCATACACCTACTGTGTGATCAATATAATATGGCCCAAAACCACTTTTTTCAATTTCTTCCATAGAGAGATCTTTTGTCAGCTGATGAACGATCGTGGAAACCATTTCCAGGTGTGCCAGTTCCTCAGTGCCAATATCATTCAGCACTGCCATGGCCATGCGATTTGGCATAGTAAAACGCTGAGAAAGATAACGCATAGATGCTCCGATCTCGCCATCCGGGCCACCAGACTTCAATACCCTATAATACCAAAAATTGACATTTTTCAGATGATACAATATTCCCGGCAGATGGGTACCTGCCGGGAGTTCTTCTTGTAATTTATTATTGTTTCTTGATAAACCACGATGCAACAAATCCATAGTACTTACCATCAATCCGGATATAATACCAGTTCGAGCCGTCTGCTGCCTTAATGGTATCGCAGACATCTACCAGATTCCCTTTCTTGAGGAGTGGCCACTTTTTAATCTTCGGATTCTCTGCACCAGCCCAGGAACGAACATTGAGTTCGTTTGCTGTGACTTTTCCTACCCATTTCGGAGTCTTGCTCAGATTGACGGCAGTCTCTGTCGATGTTTGATCAGCTACTACTCCATAATCGATCCACACATATCCATCAATAGAAGAATCTGTAAGCTTGTACTTTTTATTGCGGCATGCCCCGCCGTTGGCAACCACGCCTGCTGCACTGGATGTGTTTCCTTCATTCGTATACACATACTTTGTGTCGTACGTCCGCACGGATCCAATGTGTGAACCGTTCCTGAAGATGATCAGTGCACCTTTCTTTGGTGTCTTCTTCCATGTACCTGTGTTTTTCGCATGAGCTGTCACACTTTTACAATTGTAGAAACCGCCACCCATAATCTGCAGCGCCTTTGTCAGTCCAAATACTTTTACCAGCTTCCAGAACTGGTATACCGCACACCATGGCTGTCCCTGGCATCCCGGCTGTCCCCAGCTGTTGACACCACGGGCAAATTTCGTGTAGTTATTATATCCTGCGTTTTTCTGGAAATCATCTAGAAATGCATTGGTCTTCTTTTCCAGATATGGCTTGCCAGTTCCCTCTCCGGCGTAAAAATCGCCAAGATCTGTAAATTCTTTCAATTTGTCTGTTGTTGACACAATTGTATCCTCCTTCTTTGGTTCTGCTGCGTAATCCTTGTAGAATACGCTCCGATCTACTTTTGTACTGATACCTGGAATCACAGCTTTACTGGAATACTGCCAACCAACTCCGAAATTCGGACGAAGTCTCTCAACAACTGTACCATTATCACTGGCCGGATACCTCGCAATCCAAAAATCATACTTTTTCAGGTGACTACAAATCATGTTTATATACCAGTCTACATTGCAGTAGATGCCAAACTTGTACCCTGCTGCCTCTACAATTTTCCGGAACGCATCTGCCAACTTATGAATGCTCTCTGCTCCAAGAGTTCTCTGATTGTGATATTCCAGGTCAAGCCATACAGGGTACTGCAGTTTTCTTCCATTCAGAATAGACACAACCTTTCTGGCTTCGCTCTGAATTTCTGTGATTGTCATTGCATAAGAGTATTTGTAAACTCCTACCGGAATCTTATTCTCTGTGGCACCCTTATAGTTGGCTTCGAAATACCCATCTATAACATTGCCAGCTTCCGTGATCCGGATCATTGCAAAATCCATTCCATAATCAGCAACTTTTTTCCAGTCAATCTTTCTCTGCCATGCAGATACGTCAATTCCTCTTAACTCCATTGTGTACCTCCACTAAAAAGAGGACGATCACTCGCCCTCTGAATCTTTATTAATATCTACTTTGTCCTCTACCTGTGATTTCACATGCTCCACAATCGGCAGAAGAAATCCCGGGATTGCAACTCCCATATCTTTAATATTTTCCAGTATGCTGATGATCTCATTACAGATAATCCAGATTGCTACAATGCAAGCTACCAGAAATGTAAATGGCAATGTTATACCTGCAGTCTGAGATGCATACAAAAGCAGCTGATCTATCACTGCTCCCACCACTACCAGGAGCCACATGCATACCTTCTTCATAATTCCTCTGATGCTTTTATAGGAATTGATATCCTGTGACCGATATGTAGATGCCATCAATCCGGTAGCATAGTCAAGCACATTGCATGCCACCATCAGAAGTACCGGAACTGTAAGTATGCCCAGCATTGAGCTGATCAGTGCGAATAGTCCGGTGAAAAATGCTTTGATATAATTTTCTTTCATATTCTTGTCCTTTCTCGGCATTGCGCCAGCGCAAATTTGTACAAAAAATAAGAGCCTTATGGCTCTGCTCGGATTCTTAACATATGCAATTCTTGATAGAAGGATACTAAACACGAATTTAGGAAAAACTGCTCGTTTTTATGCCGTAAGTAAATTTTATGT
>OGSD01002998.1_pt1 | contig 13329 bp, 10 predicted proteins | sample 1553571 | NCBI WGS metagenome assembly OGSD01 (sample SAMEA2580072, study PRJEB22360) | human gut metagenome | biome: human gut; feature: human-associated habitat; material: faeces | place: Denmark | collected 2008/2010 | reverse complement strand
AAGGCAAATGCATATTTTTTGAAAGTTCGACACTCAAATTCTTTTCAAATTCATCAATAATACAGAAAATTTCAGTAAATCTGTATAAGGAATATACCTTTTTGAAATCAAGAGAGTTAGAAGAATTACCTTATTTTTAGGTAATGATTTGGCAACCGTCTTAATTGCTGCGGTCTGCTTTATATTGCCTTACAAGTAACTCTTTGAGACAACAAAGATAATCTTTTTATCTGAATGCATACAACGAATAAATAAAAAGGAGAGGAGAATTAACACTTCAAGAATTTATAAATTAGAATCCCATTCCGTCCATCATATCATCAAGATTGCCACCATTATTTTTCCATTCGTCATAATCCTCTACACCTAATGCATAAAATGTGTCACGTTCGTAATCATAATCATCTTCATAAACTGAGCCAAAATCTTCTTCAATCATATCTTCTAACCCTACGAAGCAGTCATTTTTTACATTGTAATATAAATACCCATTTATAATATAGAATTTTTCATTACGAATGTTGTACCCTTTTAATTCATCTATATCATACGGATTCAAATCTTCAACTGCAACTTCTTCAATTGTATTATTGATTACTCTATAACATATATAGTCATCGACTGACGTTTTTCTTGACAATTCATGCTTCTTAAACATATAATGTTCATCTGTACTATCCTCATAAACATAATCATCATCAAATGCTGTTAATTGCTTTGTCTCATTACCAATAATCTGAAACATATTATTATCAGCAATAACAATATTATTTCTAATGCAAGAAATTGTGTCAAATTGTATAGGTGAAAGGTATTCCTTTGCTGGAATGTAAAAACCTATTTTATCCTTATTCCCAATTATTATATTTCCATTTTTTATTTCAATTGATTGAAAAATATTACTAAGACAAATCTTGCCATTACATATTAGTCCATACTTGCTATCCCGTTTCCATCTAATTATCATATTGCATTGGGATTTATCTAATAATATGATTTCGTCATTATTTATAGGTAATACAAGATTGTTATTACAAAACAATCCATACTCTAAACTTAGTCCGTCACATTTTATCATACCAAGTATAACACATAAATAATTATCGCTACAAAGCATTTTGATATTGTCATATCTGATTGGGATTACTAACTTCATTTCATTAGTATCAAGAACACCATACAATAGATCTTTTACCAAGGTGTCATTCCCCGCTTTATAATATACTCTATTTACGACAACAAATTGTTCCTTTATAGAATTAGCTTCTCCTAATTTTACAAGTTGATAATCAAAAAAGTGTATTTTATGTACTGCTCGCCAAAGACTTCTTGGACACCATGAATCTCCTACATAATTTGTTGTTTTTACGGTCAGAATTCCATTTTTCATATTCAATATCTCATCATCATTTGAGAATTCACCATTGTAGAGTATTGTACGATGGTTTATGGTAAAAATATGACTATATAATTCCTTATTATAGTCATCGAAATAATTACCATATTGACGGTATATACAACATAAAGTTTCATTATCAGCATAGAATTTAAAGTGTGTTCCATATGAATTGTGCAAAATGATAGGAACTCTAATTTTTATTATGTTATCACTCTCTAAATCTTTAAGAACAAAAAATGAATTTTCTCCATATTCAATACTAATCAGTTTGATAGTATTCTCTGCAATCCATATGCTATCTATATGAGAATGGATAATATCCCCATTGTCATTAGTAACAAAAAAACCGTTATCTGCATCTCTTAATATGTGATACGATTTAATACTTCCATAATATGAACACACATCTTTTCCGTCTTCTTTTAATGTATCACGTTTAGCGTCGTATACCGTGTAATATTTATGTATATTGGGAGACCATATATTCAATATGCTTTCTTTAGCTATTTCTATAATAGATGATTCTAAAACATAACGATATTCTGATATTTTAAAGTATCCATTAATATAAAATTGTAATATGACATTATCCTCACCAATGAGCCATCCATCATCAGAGTCTCTCTCTATTACTTGCCCATTATGTCCTTTTACATGAGTATATTCTGACATTAAAGAATATGAATCCTTTGTCCCTAATATAAAAAGAATACCATCTTTTAAACCTATATCATTTCGTGTTAGTTCGTGTAATTTATTATCACAGAAGTGAAAAATACTCTTACCTTGTTCTTCTGTGTAATATGCATATATCTCAGTATTGTCATTCAGATTAAATGGCTTAAATTTCAGAATTCCTTTTTCCGATAGTAAATTTGATATGACATTTTTATCTATATTCATAACAGAATGGTATTTATAATATTTGAAAGGATACACTAATGTGCAAAAGTATAAAAAATCCGTTAAGTAGAATTCTACTATCACGGACTTTATTTTGATTTACAACTTAATACCTCTGTTTTGTCTTTTTGTTGGTAATCCCAATGCTTCCATAAACTCGTATTTCTTGCGTCTGAACCAGTTTACATGTGAAACGCCATCTATTTTGAGGTCAAATTTCCCATCTGAGGTTTCTTTAAGTGAACAAACTGAGCCATCAGTCTTAAAGTGCTGTCGGAACTCAGTAGAATAGAGTTCGCCTTTAATGGTGATTTCCTTAAACATGCACAGCTTTTTGATTAACCCATCGCCAAAATTCAGAGTATCACGCAAAAACTTAATGGTCGGCATCAGCTTTTCCACATAAGGGAAGTAGCGTTTGACAAAATCCGTAAATTCCGACAGCTTGCGGTATTGTTGTTCGTAAACATTCTTCATTTCCTGTATCTGCTTGGTATGTTGTTCCTCTCGTTGTACGGCTTCTTCTTCAAGTTCTTGTATGCGCTTTTGCAAATCTTCATTCTTGTGTTCAAACTCTTTCAACTTACCACCACCGAAAAGAGAACCAACCTTAGCTATGAATGCGGCTTTCGCTTCCGTCTTGGCTGCTTCCAGTTTCTCCGATTTGATCTCCTTCCTTACCTCGTCAAGCTGTTGCTCTGCCTGTTGCTGCTCGGTCTGTAACTGCCGCATGTTGGCTTCAAGTTCACCTGTTTGCCGTTTCAAATCACGGTAGTATTGGGCGGTTGTCGTATGGCGTGCTTCCGAGCCACGCACACCACGTTGCAAGCCATATTTCTCCATTGCTTTTGCATAACTGTCGTGATATGTTACCAGCTTCTCACGTGTCAATACATCGTCAGCACACAGACGCACGGTATTGGCTTTCTTGCGGTACGAGCGTTTACCATCCGTCTGCTTTTTCTTGGCTTTCCTTCGTTCTCCTGTTACTATTGGTACGACCGTGGCATGAATGTGCGGTGTGTGCTCATCCATGTGCAGGACTGCTGAAACTGTATTTTCCTTGCCGAATGTACGGTGTAGCCATTGCAGGTTGTCATCGCACCATTCGTTTAGTCTGCCCTCGTCCTGACCCTCACTATGTTTTCATGCGTGCCTGAAAGCACGATGCGGATTGCCCGCACTTGGTCGGGAGTAATCTTCCGCTTGATGCCTGCCGTGCGGATGCGGTGGCTTATCGCCTAGGAGCGGTCGGCCACTCCATCAGGAAACTCTACCAGTTCACGGTTGAGATGTGTACGTGTAGGGTCTGCGTTCTTGGGTATGGTCTTACGTTCTATGTGGTCGGATGCGCCCGTGTCAGTCGAGCCTTTCGCCTTGTTGATTTGAATGCTTATATATCCCATGCCTGTTTTTCGTTTTCAGGTTTGACAAATTGGTTTGTTGGTTTCCGTCTGCTGCGGTCATGCCGCATGGCAAACGGGGGTGTCCAGAGGGGTGTAACCCCGTTGGCTCATTGGGGCATTTTTAGCTGTGCCTGCACTGCGTAAAGAAAATGCCCTAATGAGCTATGGCTTTTCTGTTTCCAAATTCACATAGCCCCCGCCAATGCGGGGCTGGTTCACAATCTTGTAGAGAGTTGCACCTACGCAAATGATTTCTTCTTTTTTCTTCATATTCTTGATACTGGTTTTAGTGCTGCCGACATTTTGTCGACAACGGGTTAAACATGGTTGCAAAGCTACGTAAGTGTCGGTAAAATCTTGATACGCAAATTTATGCGGAACAGCGCAAAATAGGTCATATCAAAAGAAAATGCAGTATAAACGGGTGGATCTTTCAGGTAAAAGGAGATAAAAAAGCCCGAAGTCGTGGAATATGCACTTCTTCGGGGACTGGTTGTTGCAGATAATTACAGATTGACTGACGCACTGATTTACGGATTTAATGACTTCATGTCGTCACTACGTCAGATTAAACTGTTAATCATCAAATGGCTGAACATAAAAAGTTCATTCTAACATTCATTAGGCATTCTGCTATTCACTGACACCAGCAGGACTTGTTTTTCTTTTCGTCGGCACAATCTTTCCAGCAGTGCATTGCGAACCGTTGCGGCACCTGATGTGTCAATGCGGAAAGCGAGTGCCACCACCATCGGCAGGGCATACATGTCCGCATAATAGCCGTTGGGCAGCTTGATACGTTTTTCAACTTCAAGAGGATTCAAAACTCCACACTTGTACATGGCACGAATGGCGGCACGGAGCGTCGGGGCGATTACCCCGAACAGCTCTACCAGCTCCATTTCATTCATCCATATATTACCTGTATCGGATGGTATGGTAATTCTACCATAGCTGACCGTTGTGATTATTTCACGTTTCATATCCCTGCCATTTTCACGTTTCCGAATGATTTGCTCAGTTTGTCGCCCAGCATCGTGAGGTCATTATCCAATTTCTGCACGGTTATCTTCGCATAGATTTGCGTGGTCTCAATGTTCGTATGTCCCAAAATACGGCTGACGCTCTCGATTGGCATCCCTTTGCTGAGAGCCAGGGTCGCAAACCCGTGCCTTGCTGCATGAAAGCTGATTTTCTTGGTGATGCCGCATTCCTTTATCATCTTTCCCATACGCTTGCATATTGACCAATAGTTGAGATTGGGAAATACAAGATTGTTTTCCTGAAAAGCCATGTAACGCTCGATTATCTGCAAGGGAATATCCAGCAGCTTCACCTGAAACGGTACACCCGTCTTGTGTCGTTTGGAAATAATCCATTTCTCACCGTTCACTTCCACAATCTGGTCGTTGCTTAATTCCTTTATATCCACGAATGAGAGGGCGGTAAAACTGGCGAAAACAAAAATATCACGGAGATAGGAGTTCTTGGGGTCTTTGAACTGAAATTCCATCAATGTTTTCAGCTCATTCTCCGTCAGATATTCACGCTCTTTCGTGTTCGGGCTTATATGGAACTGGGCAAATGGATTTCTCGGTATATGTCCGTTGAAATGTGCCCGCATCACCACCCCTTTCAGCCACATGCAGTTTTCCCATATCGAACCGTTGTGCAGTCCGGCTTCGTTGGAAAGGAACACGGCGAACTCCTTGATGAAGTCGGGCGTAAGTTCAGGCATGGAGATGTCGTTCCGCTTGTAATGTGACCTGATGAATGCCGCCACATGGTTTCTTGCCCGTACCCTTGCCATATAGGTAGCCCTGACCCTGTCTTTTCCGACACGCTTCTTGAACACTTCATTTTCCTTATCAAAAGCACCGAGCAACGTTTCATACTCACCGCCCAATCCCTGATAGGCATTGCGTATCATTTCTGCCGTTACATAGGCTTCACGGTCGGATATACGCTGGTAATGCTTGATGATTTGAGCCTTGATGTTGTCAAGTGCAAGATTGGTTTCCCTCGCTTCCATACTCTTGCCCTTTGCCTTGTTCCCTTTGGCATCCCAAAGCTCTTTCGGGATAGTCCGCTTGCAGCTGAACTGTGCTACCGTTCCGTTGATTGTAACCCGTCCCATGATGGGGACAATTCCGTTCTTTTCCTTACTGCCGTTCACATAGAACAGCACCTTGAATGTGCTTCTTGCCATACTCGTTTCTTTTTGGTTGCAAAACTATAAATCAACGAGTTACCTATTGATAAGCAAAGCTGCGCAGAACGTCGCAAAATGAAACAGGGACTGTTAAATCTGCACTTTCATCGGGTAATGATTAGGAAACCGTTCTTTTGCTTTAATCTGCTTTAAGACGGTTTTCAACTGTCTGCCCAACTTCTGCGTTTTTCCTCTAACTCCCTAATTATCAAATCCTGTTGCGTTAATCTGCTGCAATTCGGCGGTTATTACAGAGATTTTCCGTAACTTTGTCCTTGGTAATCATCGCTTATATTATTTGTAACTATTTGATTTTCACCTATAAAGATACAAAATATTTGCGAGATTACCAATTTTTATGTATGTTATTTTATCCAGAACTCACGTAATAATTCTTTCATGCCCATGTTTCATGTCGAAAGTCAATAATTGTTCAGCTGAAGTAAGCATTTCTCCTTGGATTTTATCATCTGTAAGAGTCTTGCGCCGACGCTTTATGACATCATATTCTGTTGTTGGCTTATCCGTGATGTTGGTGTTTCGGCGTATACCGGTTATTTAATTCTGCGTTTGTCTATTATTTAATAATGTGTCCGGCAATGTCTCTTAGCAAGTCAACGGCCTGTGGCTTTCTCTTCATGCTCTCCTTAAATGCATCATATTTAGGTGTCTTTATGGCATTGTTGTCAATTTTATACACCTTTAGTTTATGCTGAGTATAATCCTTCTTGCCAAGATTAACATTGCTTATAGTCGTCATGCCGGTATTGCCAGTTGTTATTTTTATAGAGTCAGCAGGTTGTTGTGCATTCTGTTTAGCTGACGTTTGTGCCGTGGCAGCCAGGATGCAGACGTTGAAGATTAATGTTATTAAATAGAGTTTCTTCATAATCTTGTGCTTTTTTGCAAAGATAGAATAAATTCGGATTACTTTCTGATTTTTTTAGTAAAAAACATAAACATTCTTTATGGCAACGCATCTTCTGATTATGGCCTTTTTGCCTGCCGAAAGTAATGTCCGTATGTCAGTTTTTGCCGTCTGTCAATACACCTTCTAACAGCTTTCTCCTTATCCTTTTTGCGCCATTTCAAGTCCGGTATTTCATTATAAGACAAAAAGTGCGTAAAAATCGTAACATTTTCGGCTTGTTATGTTTGAGGTTGATATTTTCGTTCTTTTTATATAGTGTTTGTGTAACAAAATAACGTGTATTCACTTTTAAACTGTTAGTGGCCTGTTTACGACCCGTAACTCGGCCACTTTTCACTCAAAAGTGGGCCACTTTTTATGCGTAAGTCATAGAGTTATTTTTAGGAAATCAGCGTGAACATTTCGGCCATGCTTTCTGTGCTTTAAATTTCCGGATATGTATGTTAAGTATAAGCAGTTGTGTAAAGAAGGGGAATTTTGTCCCGGAGATGTGTTCGACTATGATTATGGCAGCGGACACATATATAATCTCGGAACTCAGGTTACATGGCGTACCCGGGCTGAAATTGAGTATATTGAAGGTTCGTTAGACAGAATGCTTTACTTGGCCGTCTGTAATGATGTTAAGGCAATAGCCATGCCGGCGATAGGTGCAGGATTGGGTGGCTTAAAGTGGGATGACGTGAAGAGATGTATTGAGCGTGTGGCAAGTAGTTATCCCATGGTTGATTTATATGTGGTTGAGGCTTACCAGGGGGAGAATGAGCAATAGGTTGCATAATTGATTTGGAAATTACCAATAAAGCATCTCTCTTCTATAAATCATACTGCCATATCTTGTTTCTCGAAAGGCAGGATATGGCAGTATGATGTTTCGTAAATTCAGATAACGCAACATGGTTTCCAGTTGATTTTTATTCGCATAGGTTTTTATAATAAGTATTATTAGCTGTTATTGCAGCAGCTTGAGTTAATTTGCGTTGGTAGCATTAATTCGAATAAAATCTTGTTGAATTAATGTGAATAAAATAGTTTTTTGTGAGCCATGCCCATGGATTTTGGTAGACACGCTCTATGTTTCGCCGTTGCTCTTTCCCGAGCGTCCGTATCACAGACTTGTGAAAGACGACAAGCTGGTGAGCGAGCAGATGAACAATCCCGTGAACGACTGCGAGAAGGCAAGAGATTTGCTGATGGACGAAGTGGCACAATGGAATTCGCTGTCTGAAGAAAAGCGTATGCTGTTCGCATTGTTATTGAAAGATAAACGTGAGTTTGAAGGATTTTTCAAGATGGTTGGTGCAACGGCTGTCGACGACAGACCTGCAGACCTTGTGCGCAGCATATATAAAGGAATGATTTGCGGCAATGCAGACATAGACATGATGATAAGGCTGTATCCCTGCGAACTGGCGTATGCGCTGGTGCTGATAGATACTACAGACCATCGTTCGGTTACTCCCGGCTGGGTGCTTAAGAATTATCCTGCCGTTGAGTTTGTCATGAAGCTGCTGCGTGAGACAAGCTGCAGCGAAGGATGCGACTACTGCAACACAAAGCTCAACGTGAGATATAACCTGAAGACTTTCTTCGGATACGACGGCTTTCGCACTTACGACGGAGTGCCGCTTCAGGAGCAGGCTGCCAAGGCTGCGATAGACGGCAAGTCGCTGCTTGCCATATTTCCTACAGGCGGAGGCAAGTCGCTTACGTTTCAGTTGCCGGCACTGATGCAGGGCCGTTCCGTTCACGGACTGACTGTAGTAATTTCGCCTTTGCAGTCGCTGATGAAAGACCAGGTGGACAATCTTGCTGACCGTGGCATAACTGACGCCGTTACCATTAACGGACTGCTTGATCCTATATCGCGCTCGCTGGCAATAAAAAGAGTGCAGGACGGCGACGCTTCACTCCTGTATATTTCTCCCGAGACTCTAAGGTCGAAGACAATCGAAAAGATATTGACAGCACGCAATGTGGTAAGGTTTGTCATCGATGAGGCTCACTGCTTCTCTTCATGGGGGCAGGACTTCAGGGTTGACTATCTCTACATAGGCAAGTTTATCAGCGAATATCAGAAAAGAAAAAGGTGCAAGACACCTATACCCGTGTCGTGCTTTACTGCGACGGCAAAGCAGAAAGTGATACAGGACATCTGCGATTATTTCAGCAAGACTCTGAACATCAATCTTGAACTTTTTGCCTCTAATGCCTCAAGAAGCAACCTGCGCTATTCGGTAATATATGCCGAAACCGACAATGACAAGTATATAAAATTAAGATCACTTGTGTCGGAATTCAACTGCCCTACTATTGTATATGTGTCGCGCACAAAGCGCACTGTCGACCTTGCGCGCAAGCTGACTTCCGACGGACTGAAGGCTTTGCCTTTTTATGGTAAGATGGATGCCGATGAGAAGATAAGCAATCAGGATGCCTTTATGAGTGGCAGGGTGCGCATAATAGTGGCAACTTCGGCCTTCGGAATGGGAGTAGACAAGAAAGATGTGGGGCTTGTTGTGCATTACGACATATCCGACTCGCTTGAAAATTATGTTCAGGAAGCCGGCAGGGCAGGGCGCGACCCCGAACTGACGGCACGCTGCTACGTGCTGTATAATGACAACGACCTGGACAAGCATTTTATATTGCTTAATCAGACAAAACTTAGCATCAGCGAAATCCAGCAGGTGTGGAGAGCCGTGAAGAATCTTACCAAACTCCGCACTAAGGTAAGCTGTTCGGCATTGGAGATAGCTCGTTGCGCCGGATGGGACGATTCGGTTTATGACATAGAAACACGCGTGCGCACGGCACTCGCCACGCTGGAGCAGAGCGGATATCTGATAAGGGGCAACAACGTGCCGCATGTTTATGCTACAGGCATCACCGTGAAAAACATGGACGAGGCAAGAGAGCGCATAACATCATCGGTATTGTTCGGCAGCGACGAAACGGAGACAGCCGTGAGAATAATAAAGTCGCTGATTTCGCAGAAAAACATAGCCAAGGCCGGAGACGCTGAGGGTGAGTCGCGCATTGACTATCTGGCAGACATATTAGGACTGAACAAGAGCGAAGTGGTGTCTGTTGTTGAGCGTATGCGGCAGGCCGGCATCTTGGCCGACAGCAGGGACATCTCGGCATACCTGCTTGACGCAGGCGACTCAGAGCGTAAGGCAATGTTGCTGCTGACGAGATTTGAGAAACTTGAGAAATACATATTGAGCAGTCTGCCCGATGAGCCGCTGCGCATATCGTGCAAGCAGTTTAACGACAATGCCTTGAACTATGGAATAACCACGTCTAAAGAGAAAGACATACGCACGTTGCTTTATTTTCTGACAGTGAAGGGATATGTGCGCAAAAAGGAGGACGCACAGCATAACATGGAGTTGAGGCGTGTGGGCGATATGGAGTCGACTATTAAGCGTCTTGAAAAGCGTATGGAGATATGTCAGGTTGCGATAGAATGGCTTTATGGGCAGGTGGATGATAAAGACGGCGACAAGTCGGGCAGCAAGCCGGTTATGTTCTCTCTTGTAGGACTCCTTAATTATATAAAGCAAAAACAAAAGTCGTTTTTCACTGAATTAGACAATGTAAAGCTCGATGATGTGGAAGAGGCATTGCTGTATCTGTCGAGGATAGGCGCGCTCAAGCTTGAAGGAGGATTTCTTGTCCTTTATAACGCGATGAACATACAAAGAATAAAGGACACAAAATCGAGGTTCAAGCAGGAAGATTACCGCATGCTCAATGAGTTTTACAAGCAGAAGATACAGCAGGTGCATATCGTAGGCGAGTATGCCAACCTGATGGTGAAAGACTATAACGCGGCCCTGCAGTATGTCAGCGACTATTTCCGGATGGATTATAAAAAGTTTATATCAAAATATTTTAAGGGTGAGAGAGTTAACGATCTGCAGCGCAATCTTACGCCAAAGAAATACAAGCAACTTTTTGGACAGCTGTCGGAGCGGCAGATGGAAATTATCTCCGATAAAGAGTCGCGCTGTATTGTCGTGGCAGCCGGACCTGGCAGCGGCAAGACGCGTGTGCTTGTTCATAAGCTGGCATCGCTCCTGTTGCTTGAAGATGTGAAGCATGAGCAGCTCTTGATGCTTACGTTCTCGAGGGCTGCGGCTACAGAATTTAAGCAGCGGCTGATGCAGCTTATTGGCAACGCAGCCCACTTTGTTGAGATAAAGACATTCCATTCTTATTGCTTTGATTTGCTCGGGCGTATCGGCAATCTTGACGATGTTGACAATGTTGTTGGGCGCGCGGCTCAGATGATTGTCGACGGTGAGGTGGAGCCGTCAAAGATAGGCAAGACGGTGCTTGTTATTGACGAGGCGCAGGACATGAGTGGCGACGAATATAAACTTGTAAAGGCACTGATGGATGCCAATGATGACATGCGCGTGATAGCCGTTGGTGATGACGATCAGAACATTTATGAGTTTCGCGGGTCTGACTCTAAATATATGTATCAGTTGACAAAGGAAGAGGGGAGCCGTTTTATAGAAATGACGGAGAATTACCGCAGTGAGCGTCATTTGGTAGATTTCTCTAATGACTTTTTGCGTAACGTAAGCCGGAGAATGAAGGTAACGCCTATAAAGTCGATGAAAGACAGCGACGGTAGGGTAGAGGTCGTCCACTGCAATTCTTTGTATATGTATAAGCCGCTCGTGGACTGCTTGATGTCGTATAAGGGCAAAGGTTCGTCGTGCATACTCACACAGACAAACGAAGAAACGGTTACGCTTGTTGCCATTCTGCGCAGACACGGCATAAGATGCAAACTGATACAGTCGATGGAAGGCATGCTCTTTTGGAACATGGTAGAGGTGAGATACTTTATGAAATACATAAGCAAGCATATTACTTCACCGCTGATTCAGGATGACTTATGGGAAAATGCCAAACAGAAAACATTCTCGTTTTATGAAAGAAGTAAAAGTTTGGTGTATCTGAAGCGTTGCATCGAACTTTTTGAGCAGACCAGCAAGACTAAATATCTAAGCGATTTCAAGGAGTTTGTGTTTGAGTCTTCTGTCGAAGATTTCTGCGACCTGTCTGGGGCCGATGTCGTTGTATCGACAATACACAAGGCAAAGGGCCGTGAGTTTGACGATGTGTATATGCTTATCTCCGGCAATTATGCGAAAGACGACTGCCTGATGCGCCGCTATTATGTAGGAATGACGCGGGCTAAGCAGCGACTCTTTGTCTATACCAACGGCAACTGTTTTGACCGTCTGAGAGCTGACTGCCACATGACAGACCGAGAGCAGTATGCCATGCCCGAGGAGATAGCCTTGCAGCTTTCTCACAAAGATGTGTATCTGCAGTTCTTCAAAGGCCGTAAAAGCGAAGTTCTTGCCTTGCGTAGCGGCGACAGGCTTACATACGGTAATCATTTTCTGTATAATGCGGCCGGCATGCCTGTGGCCAAGTTGTCTGTCAATATGCAGAAAACGCTTGCGGAGTGGGAGAGCAGAGGTTACAGTGTCAGGTCGGCATCGGTAAGATTCATTGTTGCATGGAAACCGAAGGATGCTCCGAGGGATGAAGCTGAGACTGCCGTTCTGCTGGCGGACATGATTCTTTCTTTGTGATATTGTGTGCCCCATTTGTCGATTTTATGTGTGCTGTCGTATTGAGAAATGGGCAGAAAAGCCTATTCATGCCTTTTTCAGTTTGTAAATAAATATGTACAAAGTATAGCATATTGCAATTAAAAATGCTATAAATGTTAAATTTAAAAAACATTAAAATAATAAGATTTACCAGGCAAAATATTTCAGCTTTGAAATATTGTATTTATCTTTACCCAGGTTTAGGGAGTTATTTCTGCTTTATAGTTGATTTTAAATTCCTTTTTTAATAGGTTTTATTCCCATTTCAACCGGTAATTGTTTAAGTTCACAGTCCTCTTTGCATACACACTTGCAGGCGGCATTCTCTCAACAAAATCAAGCTTGATATGGCTTGAAATCTTTATTAAAACAATAATTGTTAACAACAAAAACTTTATCTATGAAAAAAAGTTACTATTTGTTTTTGTTACTTTTAGTAGCAGCAACATCGTTTTCCGTTCATGCGCAAACGGGACAAAAATTTCCTGATTTTAAATTAGGAGTTAGCTCTAAACTACAGACTAATGGCATGCAAAAAGTGAATCCTAATGAGGAAAAAGAAAAAGGAATCCTGATGTATGCAACAACATTGGATGATTATTACAATCAAGAGCGTGGATGGTATAAGTTCTGGTCAAAAGAGCCTCAAAATGCTATAAAGCTAAAAACTTGGAATCCTGGTTCACAGTCATTCGTTGATGGTCTGAGATGTGGATGCTGGGGCGGCGATGCTTATTATGCATTTTATATTTTCCAGTATTCATTGGGATATGACTATCATTAGTGTTCGAAAGATTTTAACTATCTGAAAATCAGCTATTTATTTGCAT
>OGSD01002979.1_pt1 | contig 13400 bp, 15 predicted proteins | sample 1553571 | NCBI WGS metagenome assembly OGSD01 (sample SAMEA2580072, study PRJEB22360) | human gut metagenome | biome: human gut; feature: human-associated habitat; material: faeces | place: Denmark | collected 2008/2010 | reverse complement strand
ATAAGGCAGAAGAGGCATGGGGGTATGATATGTTCGCGTGGTCGGAGCATGTGGAAAGTATCGTGTTGCTTTCCAAACTTAAATCAAATAAGTTGAAGCATATCAATGTGGAATTAGAGATGGATGAGCTTGATTTGATGGCGGCGGAGAGTAAAGCGATCTATGCGGAAGTCAAGGATTATGTTTCTGAAGCAAAGCGGATTGAAAGTTAGCAACTTGTATATCGCACAGGTGAAGCAGAAATGCGGCATTATTGAGAGGGCAAATTATAACCTGTCAAAATTGGAAAACTCTAGACAGCCGAAGTGTCCGCCAGGGAAAGAAGCGGCTATAAGGGAGGCACTGGAACATTTTCGGATGATATGACGATATCGTAGAAATAGAAGAATCCTTTTTCTTTGACTTGGTTCTTTAAGTCCCTTTGTTAGTTTTGGTTAGTGGGACATAATTTTACATTTGAAGAAACGTGAATACGTATCGGAAGATAGATGGAGAGTTCAAACAGATACGAAGGAGTTTTGTTCATAAATGATAGAAAAAAATAAGATTTTAGAATCATGGATAATGGTGGAACATTTATCGGAGGGAGACATCGGTTTGAATGATAAGGCTATTCTCACTCTGAATGATTTGCAGGAACAGGATTTCTATTCTCTGTTTCTGCATAAAATTGAGAAAAAGAAATGGAATCGACGGCAAAAAGGAGGAGTCGTTGTCTATTTTGATATTTTTAAATTTCAGGAAGTTGTGGACATACTTCATGCAGAGTATGGCTTGGAATCGACGGATGAGGATATTCGTTTCGGAGACAAGTTCAGTTTCGCGCTGTATTTCGATAAGAATCTTAATTTTCTGGAGGATATGACATTCTTTACAGAAAGTGCTTACATACGGAAATTCAAAAAAGTTCCCTATGAGAAAGAGTTTCGGGAATTTGAGAAAGATTTTAAAAATCAGCTTGCTCAGGATTTTGATGAGACAGCAGGGGATTCGGCGAAGTTTAATGCTGCGATGCAAAAGGAACTCCTGCAACATGAGGTTGATATAATAAATTGCCGGATGAAGATTCTGGGAAATATCGAGACTGAAGCGACGAATCTGCATTCTTTTTTCATCGATGATCTGGAAAAAGCAAAAAAAATCGAAACGGTTAATTTGAATGCTTATTTGTATGGAAATAAAAAGGAACGCATGAACCTTGACAGCAAAAAAGATTCAGTGAATTTTCATCCGCATCTGTTTGAACAAATTCTGCAGCCGAAGAATTATCCCCTGGGAAGGTTTCCAAGCAATACGACATATGCGCTTTCTCTGATGCAGCAAGTTGCGGTAAACTTATCCATCGGCTTTGACAACAATCAGATGAGAAGTGTCAACGGTCCGCCTGGAACCGGAAAAACGACGCTTTTGAAGGACATATTTGCGCAGTTAGTGGTACAGCAGGCGTATAGTATTGCGAAACTTTCGGACCATTTTATCAAAGGAACAGAGAAAACAATTTATTTTAATCATGCATCGATTGGAGAGATCCCGGAACATATTATCGAAAATAATATCGTGGTTGCAAGTTCGAATAATGGTGCGGTTCAAAACATTGTGAACGAACTTCCGTTGAGTAAGGAGATTGACAATTTTCTAATCGATGAACTGAAAGAAGCGGACTATTTTTGTGAGATATCGAATGCGAAGGTGTCGGTAGAGTGGTTGGAAGATGAGAACGGGAAGAAAAGAGAGGAACTGGTAAAAGAATCTGTCCCGGGAGAAGAAAAGTTTTGGGGAGTATTTTCACTTGAAGGTGGAAAAGCGAATAATATGAGCAATATCCTCACGAATATGAAGCATATCCACAAATATTTGGAAGAAGATTATCTGCCGAATCAAGGTATATATAAACAATTTCTGAGTCATTATGAGGAAGTAAAAGCGATTCGAACAAAAAGGCAGGAATTTGCAGATAGCGTTCGGATGTATCAGGAATATACTCAAAAGATGGAACAGGTTCGTGGCAGCTATCAAGAAAAATTAGAGAAGAAAGAGCATGAATTGTGCGTAGAACTTAAGAAGCTTGCAGAAAATAAACAGGAATGCGGGCAGCAGTTGGAACAGTTACATCTCAGTTTGAAAGAGGTACAAAACAGGGCAGAAGCTGTCCGAAAAAATATGGACAGTATGAACCAGTGCCTTCAAGTACACAAGGAGCAACGTCCTTGCTTCTTTGCGGGAAAGAAAAAGAAAGAGGAATATAGGAGCAGATTAAATGAGATTACGGATCAGTTAGTAAAATTAAATGATGAAGATATAGAATGCAGGGAACAGGAGAAAAAAATTAATGAAAATATTCATTTGCGGCAAACAAGGCTGAGTAAAAGTAATGAAAAACAGGAGAAGCTTAAGCAGGAGTTTAACAGTTGGAAGACGGTGGAAACAGGTAAAATTTCAAATTTGGAGAAAAGAGTCCGCGAATATGAAAATATAAAAAACGACAGTAAGACAGAACCGCTGAATATGAATCAGGAGTATGAAGATTTACAGATATCAAACCCGTGGTTTGACGAAGCGTATCGTGTCGCACAGTCAAAATTGTTTGTTATGGCATTACGTGTTCGAAAACAATTTCTTTATGAGAACAGAAAAAATGTAAAGGCGGCCATTATCGTCTGGGATCAGCAGGAGAAGTATTTGGATCGAAAGCATGTGATTGAGGCGGCATGGAACTGGATTAATATGACAATTCCGGTGATTAGTTCTACGTTTGCCAGTTTTTCGCGTATGTGCAAAAATCTTGGAGCTGAGACACTGGGGCATCTTTTTATCGATGAAGCAGGACAGGCGCTGCCACAGGCGGCTGTCGGTGCAATCTATCGTAGCAGGCATGTAATGGTGGTCGGTGATCCGTTGCAGATTAAACCGGTTCTTACGTTGGATTCTAATACCCTATATATGTTGGGGGAGCATTTTGGAGTGACAGAAAAATATTTATCTGCATCTGCATCCGCACAGATTTTAGCAGATGCGGCAAGTCAGTACGGGTTTTATCGAAAACAGGACAAGGCGGAGGATTCATGGGTTGGAATTCCGCTATGGGTGCATAGAAGATGTCGGTATCCGATGTTTACAATTTCGAACATGATTTCCTATGACGGATTTATGGTGCAGGGAATGGAAAAGTACGGAAAAGCAGACTGGTTTGATGTTGGTGGAATGGCGAACAATAAATATGTCGAGGAACAGGGAGAATTCCTTTTGCATAAGCTCAAGGAGATGATAGATAAAAATCCGAAAATCTTAGATAAAAAAGAAAAAGATGTGGTTTATGTAATTACACCGTTTTCCAATGTGGCATATCAGCTTTCTCAGAAATTACGGAAAATTCACTTTACCCGATATGATGAACAGGGAAAACCGACAAATGTCGGAACTGTCCATACGTTTCAGGGGAAAGAGGCTCCAATCGTATTTTTTGTACTCGGTGCCGACAGGCAGAGCAGCGGAGCGGCACGCTGGGCAGTAACCGAAGCGAACATAATGAATGTTGCGGCGACGAGGGCCAAAGAGGAGTTTTATATTATTAGTGATAGGAAATTGTATCTTGGGCTTGGGTGTGATGTTGCAACAGATACGGATCGGATTATCAGAGAATATAAAAATCAGTATCTTGTGGATGATCATGCACACAAGAATGAGTTGCGCATGCAGGTTGACGAGACACGGACACTCATTATTGATGCGGATTTTAGACGCATTACAGGAACGGTCAAATATGTTGGAAAGGGAACAGAAAGTTTTTATGCCTATGTAGTTGGTGCTGATGGAAAAGAATATTCCATTACCGAAAGTATTTATTCTAAGACAGAGAGTGCAATAGAAGTGATTCAAAAGGGTAAAAAAATATCTTTTATTCCAGGAGAAGGGAATAAGAAACTATTTGCTACAGAGGTGAAGATAGATGTTTAATTAAGAGAGAGGTTATCGGGAATTTAATGGAACGGTAAAGGGAGGGGTAAAAGATGGAGGATCAAAGAGACAATCCTAATATTATTGGGAGTGAAATCATCATATATCAAACGGAAGATGGATATACAAAAATTGACGTTAAATTTGAAGACGAGACCGTTTGGCTTACACAGGCACAATTATGTGAGTTGTATCAGACAAGTAAATCTAATATCAGCGAGCATATCAAGCATATTTTTGAAGAGGAAGAATTGGATGAAGAGTCAGTTGTTCGGAAATTCCGAACAACTGCAGCTGATGGAAAAAACTATAATACAATTCATTATAATCTTGATATGATTATTTCTCTTGGATATAGAGTGAAATCCAAGATTGCTACAAATTTCCGTCGGTGGGCTGCTGAACGATTAAAAGAGTACATGATAAAAGGCTTTACAATGGATGATGAACGGCTAAAAAATCTGGGTGGGGGTAATTATTGGAAAGAGTTATTAGACCGTATTCGGGATATTCGCTCATCTGAAAAAGTGATGTACCGACAGGTACTTGACCTTTATGCAACAAGTGTTGATTATGATCCCAAGAGTAGTGAATCCATTGCATTTTTTAAAATGGTACAAAATAAATTACACTATGCAGCACATGGACATACAGCAGCAGAAGTTATATACGAGCGTGCGGACGCCAGTCAGCCTTTTATGGGATTAAAAAGTTTTTCTGGTGATTTTCCTGTATTGAAAGATATCAGTATTGCCAAAAATTATCTCAATGATGAAGAGTTAAAGATCCTAAATAATATTGTATCGGGATATTTTGATTTTGCGGAGATTCAAGCTATGCGTCACAATCCCATGCATATGGAAGATTATGTGGAACACCTTGATAATGTTTTGAAAACTACAGGTGAAAAAGTGTTGCAAGGAGCCGGAACGATTAGTCATGCACAGGCAATTGAAAAAGCAACAGAAGAATATCGGAAATATCAGGTGCAGAACTTATCGCCGGTTGAAGAAGAATATTTGGAAAGCATTAAAAATATTCACAGTACAGTAAAGAAAAACAGTAAGAATTAATTTTCATAAAAGAGATTTTTAGAAGTTGGTAAAAATACGAGTTTGGACAATGATGAGTATGTCGAGACGGTCTGTTTGCTGTCAAGAAAATAAAATCAAGTACTGAAAAGTAGCGTATTTCCGAGCTTTTTGTAAGGTTGGTATCATCAGAGAAGCCTTGCGGAAAGCTCGGTTTTATTATATGGAAACATATCTACTTTTTGGTCTGATTGGAGAAAAAGTGGATGGCCGGAAAATTGCGGTAGGGTTTAGGCTGTGGATTAGATGTTAGCATTTCCGGATTTGGTTCATCGTGAATCAGTCGATACAGCGGATGTTTGATAGTTTTTTCCTCGCCACCGGTACCGGTGTATTGATATACATGGACTCTGTGACCTGAACATAAAGTTTGTCATCTACTTTTGTTGCGATAAAATCCACTTCGGAATTATCCACTTTACCAATAGAGACATCATAGTCTCTACGTAGCAGTTCAAAGTAAACAACATTTTCTATTGCATGTCCGCTATCACGATCTCTGAATCCAAGCAGATAGTTTCTAAGTCCGATATCAACGATGTAATACTTCCCAAGAGTACGTAAGAATTCCTTTCCTTTTGATAAGATTTCTATTCTGTTTGAGAATACGGAGAGCATTGGTTCATTTCCACTTATCCAATGGTAAGGGTTTCTGTCTGCACCTCTCTGGTATCCTCATTGGTCTTGCCCTCGATACCCGGTCTGGATGCAGCACAATTATAAAGTACGTGGCGGATGTGTCTCTGGTCACTATCAAACTCAAACAGTAATGCAAAGGATTCCAATTCCACCTGTGCGTTCTCAATCAGAACACCATTGGCATCTACCGCATTAGAAGCATCATACATTGGCAAGCCTAATCCTGTCAATCATGTTCTCTTCATGATCCTCAAATGTCAAAATCAACATTTTCCCAATATGCTCCACCTCGCAACGTTTATATCTTATTTCTAATTCAAATGCGCTATACGTTCTGCCATAACTTCTTCCATTGTAATCTGTTTTACAGTTTTAATCCTGCCATCATCTTCCCGTTTCACTATCAGATATATCTTATTATCTTTTGCCTCCTTGCTTCCATTCTGGTAATAACTTCCATCCTCGTCCATTAGTAAATGAACTTCTTTTCCATGCCACATCCAGCTCCCTGTGGTAGGATTCTGATCGATGCCCTTCTGTTTATATTCCTGAATCTTTATTTCCGAATCATGATCGTCTCCAACTGCACAGGTGCCCTCTGCTGTTTCCACTGCATTTTCAACTGTATCCTTCTGTTCCGCACAATTTGACACCACATCTTCTGTCACTACTGCTGTTTCCGTCGCTGACCCATCATTGGCTTCCGTTACTGTGTCCTCATCGTAAGCAAACATATGAATAATACTTCCCGTTTCTGTGTCCACAGCTTCCTGTACATAAGATGATTCTCTCCCAGCCGCTGCTTCCAACGCTTCCATCTCCTTTGTCCGCTGGTCATATTCTTCCTGTGTAGCAATCCGAACGCCCGTTAATCTGTAATCATCTTCCCTTACCGTATAGACATCAATTTCACCTTCCGGCATCTGGATTGACTTATAGGTATCCCCAATCTGTCGGTCAATCAGCCATCTTACGGTTTTCCCCTGATAATACAGTGTATCACTGTCTGCATCATAAGTAACACCGTAGCATTCAAGATAAGCAAGTTCATTACGCATTTCTTCCTTATGCCAGTCGGATAATTTTTCCTTTTCTTTCTCTGTCAGATTAGAAGATGATGAATCTTCGGAGATAAATACCTTTCCTCCCATATCATATCCGTAAGTCATTGCCTGCACACTGTAGCCGCATACTGCCACAGATAAGGTAGTTCCCATTAATAAAGCTGCAATTTTTCTTTTCATTATACATCCAACTCCTTTACATTTTTTATTATGTCCATACCATACCATTGAATTTTGTAATGTAATTGGAGTTTATATGTGATTCGTGTGTAATTTATAAAGAAAAGGAAAAACGAACCCCATCACATGTATTACCCATACGATAGCTTGCTCCATGCTGGTCCAAGATCATTTTTACAATATAAAGACCCAATCCGCTTCCACCGGTCTGGCTGTTACGGGACTGTTCCACACGATAAAATGCTTCAAACAAATGGACTAACGCTTCTTCCGGAATAAACACCCCGGTATTTTCAATCTGACAATATACCGTCCCGGTATCTGTTCCCGGTTTCAGCAAAACTCTGATATGATTCCCTTTTTCTTCCGGCGTATAACGGATGGCATTAAGCAGAAGGTTAGAAAAAACTTTGTCCATCATCACCGGATTCACATCTACATACAAATGTTCCGGGATCTCCACTTGCAGTTCCAGTTTTTTATTTTCTATCAGTTCAGCCATATCAGCAATCTGCAGGCGGAGCTGTTCTGCTATATCGGTCTTTTGTGTAATAAATTTGTTATTCTCGATTCGTGAAACAGTCAGAAGTTCCTTTACCATGTCTTCCATTTTTTCTGTGGTTTCCAGTGACCGCTGCAAATAATAATTTCTGTCCCTGTATTCCCCTACTCCCTGCAGCATTCCGGACAAGTGCCCTTTCAATATTGTGATCGGTGTTTTCAGTTCATGGGACACTTCTGAAAAAAATGCAATTCTCTTTTTCTCTATCTTGTGTTCCATTTCGATATCCGACTTAAGCTTTTCATTTGCACTCTTCAGTTCTTCCAATGCTCGTGAGAGGTTTTTGGAAAGCTCATTCAAGCTTTCCCCTAATACTCCTAGTTCATCTGTTCTTTTTCCCTGATAGGAACTGTCAAAATCAAGCGCAGCCATATTTTGAGCCAGTTGACTTAACCTAACGATCGGAAACGTCAAATAAAGGGATGCCCCCAGTGCAAACAATATGGAAACAACAATAGCGATTCCAAGGATATACGGCAGTATCTGATATAATATTTCAAGAGCCTGATTAACTGGCTGCATTCCCCCAGAAACAATCATTGTATATGTTTTCCCACCCACTGTAACGCTGTACCGTTTCACTGCTGAATTATCTCCGGCTTCTGCAATTCCATCAGCCTGTTGGACGACATCCTCTGTTACGACGTCCGCCTGGCCGATTACTTCCTCTTCATAGACCGCATTTTCTTCCTGTGCGATAGTGGTTTGCTCTGCGCTATTTTCGCGTGTCAATATCATATCACCCATATAAACCTGCTCTGCCATACCATTATCCAATACATCTTCTGTCACGGCTGTACTCTCAGCCGGCCATATCCTATTTCCCTGTTCATCCAAAATCACGACTGAAACTTTCGAACCTGCTTCAAACAATTCAATGGCATAAGAAGCTTCATTAATCGTTTCATAAGAATGAATGGTTTCAATCATTTCCTGTGAAACCGAATCAATGTCCTTCTGCAGCTGTTTACTATAATAGGTTGGAAGGAATCCGACAATTACCGCATATGTAATTCCACTGGATGCTGCCAGCAAGACAGCAATCAGTATGCAAATTTTTATGGTCAAACCGTTTTTAATTCTCTTTATCAATCCGGTATCCCACCCCTCTTATTGTACTAATCAGATTTACTCCCAGCTTTTTGCGGATATTCTTAATATGTGTATCCACAATTCGCTCTTCCCCATAATAATCTTCTCCCCATACCATATTTAGAAGTTTCTGGCGTGTCAAAACGATTCCTTTGTTAACCAGCAGAACATATAGCATTTCAAATTCTTTCTGTGTTAATTCAACCTCTATCTGTTCTCCCTTTTCTGCTTTACAAACATAAACATGATGCCCCTTCACATCCACGCTTAACGTTTTATAAGAAATCACCTGCAATTCATCTTCTCTTTGTGTCCTTCTCAAGATTGCTGCAATTTTTCTCAATAAAATGGGTATAGAAAACGGCTTGGTGACATAATCATCTGCATTCATATCAAAGCCTTTGATCTGATACGCTTCTTCATCTAATGCCGTAAGCATGATAATTGGTACATTCGATTCTCTACGGATTAATTCACATACTCCAAAACCGTCTATCTTCGGCATCATAACATCCAACAGCACAAGATCAAACTCGCCATTGTGAAATTTTGCAATCCCATCCACACCATCATACGCCAGTGTAACTGTATATCCTTGATCTATCAAATAGTTTTTTAATATTTTCTGAATGTCATCCTCATCTTCAACAACCAATATTCGATACATAAAATCACTCCCCATAATTTCTTTTTAATATTTCCTGCAATTATACATTAGATATGTGGAGTTACGATGGAGTTAGCAAAAAATATAGAATTATTTTCATACATTATAATAAAACCATTTTCTTTTCATGGCAATGCGTTTTAATCATTCCGAGCCGATCAACAAATATCATAGCTATGCTGCTCTAGGTTCAGTTCAAGAACACCCTCTATGTCATTTCTCTCAATCCCAAAGCTGTCTCCGAACCCATCTTTTTTGCAAGCTTTGAAAGCTTATCCATTGTGTTGACACTCTGGCCATCAACAGTGGACATGGAATCTTTCGTGATACCCATTGTAGCCTGTACCTGGGACATCGAACTTTCAAAACCCGCTGCCGTTTTAAGAGAAGCAGCCCCCATACCGGTAACCGCTACTGTAACCGGTAGAAGCTTCTGACCAGCATTAGAGATATTTTCTCCTGTCGTCTTTAACTTTTCACCGGTTGCTGCAATCTTCTGCATAGCTGTAGCAGACTGGTTTGCTTGTGTTTCAAGCTTTTTCAACTCCTGCTCTGCTGCTGTGTGCTTTTAATCTGACCGTTTACACCCTTTAAGGCTGTCTGTAATTTGGTGGTATCTCCACCGATCTCGACAGTAATACCCATGATTCTGTTAGCCACGGCCGATACCTCCTTCCGTAAAAATGGGCATAAAAAAAGCCCAGATTTCTCCAGGCATGAAAAAAGCACCAACCATTTCCGATTGATGCTTTCAAATTATTTTGTTTTTGTAAATCTGTTTAATTGCGTATCCACATCTCGTCCACCGTACATAACACGGATAATCGTAACCACTTGTGTATCATCATCCGGAATATAGAGAACAAGATAATTGTCTACCGGTGCTACGCGCAGACCTCGACTTTTCCATGGTTCCAATTCATATTGACGATATCTCTTCGGCATATGAGCAAGATCCATAATACATGCTTCAAGCCTATCAAGCTGACCACTTGCATTTTCTGGTGTCTGCAGTTCAAAAGCAATGTATTCGAAAATTCCACGAAGGTCTATCTCGGCCTGATCTGAAATCTCGATATCATAAATCATAAACTGTAATCCTTGCGGATATCAGTAAAAACAGATTTTGCTGATCTAGTACGACCAGCCTGCATATCCGCATATCCTTTCTCTAGTTCTGCATTCATCTGTGCTTCTGATAATGCACTAACGTCTACAGGACGAGCGGATGGCATTTTCACTTCAAAAGGAAGTCCTCTTTGAAGAATAATTTGTTTGTAAAACATATTTATTGCATTGGATGCAGGAATTCCTAATGCTGCTAAGATTTCTTCTGCCTGTTCTTTTACATCAGGCTCAATGCGTGCGTATAAATTTGCTGATTTTGTTGCCATAGTAAACACTCCTTTCGAGTTTTTTCTAACTATATTATATTCATTTGTCCGGACAAAAGCAATACTAAATCAGCATTTTACAAATTGTTCATACTCCAAAATCTACAAGTTGATTAAAATTTGTCGAAATACTCCTGAGTCGCCACTTCCTTATATCCTTTATAATCATCGTTACTGTTTTCAGCATACATATCATTCACGAGGCCAATGGCAAGCAAATCCAGGTCTCGGATACTAATCCCCAGCTGTACGCAACGAAGCAAAAATAAAGGTGTTGTCATCGGGCGATCTGTTGGACGAACTTTTTTTAGCACTTATATCCGTTTGAACATCAACTCTAAAAGTGGTGGAATTCCCAAGCCACCTCCAACAACAATGCTTTTTGTTGCCTGATCTGGTAGTGTAAATCCATTTCCCAATGGTCCCATAATACGAATGCTGTCATTCTTCTGCAACTGTGAAAACTGCTTTGTACCTTTTCCTGCAATACTATATACAATAGTTACGCTTTTTTCTGAGATAGCTGACAAACTTATTGGACGTGCCAACAGATTTCTTTTATCCGGTGGGTATAACATAATAAATTGCCCCGGTTCTGCTGTATATGCTATCTCTGATGCCGCCAGTTCCATTTTCCATATTCCTGCTGTAATTTCCTCATTTTTTACTATAGTTGCAAGACCATATGTATTCATTTCAGCCCTCCTTTCTCATAAACCCGTAATGCTTTTATCATTTTCCCTTACAGATACCGCAAATTCTCACGATATCTTCTCAGTTCCTTTTCATCTACAGAATCAATAACCTCATTCAACCATTTTGTCATTTTTGCCTTATCTTTCGGCAAATATCCCTCTACATTGATACAGTTAGACGCACCCATTGTTGCAAAATAAGTTTCGATGTTAAGATTTTCAATCAATGTCTTTAACTCGTACAGTTTTTCGATTTCTGTTTCTTCTGTCCAATTTCCATTCTGAATTTCCTGATACAATTCCGAAGTCGGATAGATTGTCAACATGGAAGATACAATAATCTTCGGATGAACCTGATTAAACACTTTTGCAGTATTTTGGGCTCCAATTTCTCCACGACCAGAGCCATAGATTCCGGCAAGATAAAAGAAATTATAGTCCATACCGACCTCGTCCAGTCTTTTGCTCTCTGCAATAATCTCCTTTGTACCAAAACCTTTATGCATAAAAGACAGTGATTCCTCATCACCTGCTTCTGCACCAATAGTGATACTGTTATATCCCAGTTGTCTAAGCTCCCTAAGCTGTTCTGTGGTTTTTGGTGTAATATCGGTAATGCGGGCAAAACAGCCAATCGACTGCACCTTTGGATAATACTTCTTTACCAACTCTGCCAGAGTTTTCAGCTTATCAAAACTCAGAACAAATGGGTTTGCCCCAGTAAAGAAAACTCTTTTTGCATTCCTGTGATAACGACTGATTTCCTTCAAATCTTCCTCTATCTCAGATAATGGGGACATACGAAATTTAAATGGTACATCCTCATAAAGAGTACAGAATTTACATTTATGATGAGTGCAGCCAGCCGTTACCTGAACCAGGGCACTGTACGCCTCATAAGGTGGTCTCCAAATTGTTCCTGTGTAATGCATAATATATATTATATATTCTCCTTTCGTTAATTCATCTTTGCTAATGCACTTTGAAGCACTGTAGCTTTATCTGTCCATTCCCATGGAAGCTGCAAATCTTTTCGTCCAAAGTGCCCATATGATGCTGTGGGCTTGTAAATAGGTTTTCTAAGCCCTAACCCGTTAATAATTGACAAAGGTCGTAAATCAAAGAACTCATCAATCAATTTCAAAATCTGTTCTTCCTGTATCACCCCTGTTCCAAAAGTATTTACAGAAACTGAAACTGGATTTGCAACGCCGATAGCATACGCTATTTGTATTTCACAGCGGTGGGCAATCCCTGCCGCAACTAGATTTTTTGCCACATACCTTGCTGCATAAGCTGCACTGCGGTCAACCTTCGTTGGATCTTTTCCATTGTATGAAATCCATTTTTCAAGCAATATCTTCCTGTTGTTTTGGTTAAAATCACTTCTGGTTCACTTCCAAAGTTTTGAATACTACGAACAGAAATCTGAATATTATGTTTTATTACTATCACCTCCGTTCAAACACAGTCTAAATTGAAAAAAAATATTCCACAAGTACTGTCTTTTTATTGTCTTAGACGCATTTTTCTTACCTGGTATTAAAAAAAGCACTACCTTGATATTCATTAACTGATATTTTATAATTTGTATACAAAGGAGGAGCTATTATGGCTGATAACAAATTTTCTCGTAGTCAGAGCCTTATGGCAAGCTGCGTTCCGATGATCAAATTGCAGTCCGTTATTGGAGGGAAATGGAAAATTTTAATTATGTGGTACATTTCAGTTTATAAAGTACAACGCTTCGGGGAATTACAAAGAAGAATTGGCGATGAAATCACAAAATCAACGCTTACCAAACAGTTAAGGGAATTGGAAAATGACGGGTGGATCAATCGTCAGATTTATCAAGAAATACCTCCCAGGGTAGAATACACTCTTACAGAATTAGCCGAAAGTTTTGTCCCAATTTTAGTGCAGATGAAAGAATGGAGTGAAACACATTTACGCTAACCATGTCTTCCATAAAAGTACTACTTTCCTAAGTAATCAACTATCGGCACGCCCTTCGTGCGTGCCTAAAAGATACATAGCAAGCACTGCCTGTGTCATGACACAG
>OGSD01002975.1_pt1 | contig 13417 bp, 10 predicted proteins | sample 1553571 | NCBI WGS metagenome assembly OGSD01 (sample SAMEA2580072, study PRJEB22360) | human gut metagenome | biome: human gut; feature: human-associated habitat; material: faeces | place: Denmark | collected 2008/2010 | reverse complement strand
CTCAAAGCTGCATCTGCCAAAGCCGGGGGGGGGTGGGCCAGCCGGTCCCTTTACGGCAGCCATCAGTGCTGCCATCGCAAACCGGCATACTCTTTTGAAAGCCGGAGCCGTTATCCTGGGGTTTTTACTGCTTCCCGTGCTATTCATCCTGATGCTGCCAGGGCTGATCTTCGGATCCCTGACAGAAAACACCGGGGCTTTAAACAGCAATGCCCTGATCAATGAAAATATCCAGAACGCCAGGCAGGCGATTGTGGAAGTCCTGGAAGAAAGCCATGCGGATCTTTTAGAAGAGATCAACACTGCCATTGCCGCTCTTCCGGAGGGGTCCACCGTACAGATCGTAGATCCCTATGAGACAACCATAGCGGTCAATGCCCATCTTTTAATCTCCCAGTTCTGTGCGAGCCAGGATGATTATGAAAATATCAATATTGACAAACTCCAAAGCCTGATCCGGGAAAACAAGGACGGGCTTTTTTCTTATGACGTAACAGAGGAAACCGTCTCCGTGGAAGTGGAGACGGAAGCCCCAGAAGGGGAAACGCCTCAGACGGAAACCGTTACATTTACCCGCTATACCTATACCGTTTCCTTTGCCGGTGACGCCTATTTTGCTGACCATGTATTTTACTTGAGCGAGGAACAAAAGGAACTGGCGGAAAACTACGCCAGTAACCTGACCCTCTTCTTTGGCGCTGCCTCCGGCACAGCTATGGCGATCAACTTAAGTGATGAGGTGCTTGCCTACCGGCCACTGGTATCCGAGATTGCGGCCCGGTATGGAATGAGTGATTACGTGGAGCTAATCCTTGCCGTTATGATGCAGGAGTCCGGCGGACGGGGAAGCGATCCCATGCAGGCATCGGAAAGCGGATACAATACCCGGTTTCCCAGAGGCCCCGGCACGATCAGCGATCCGGAATACTCCATTGAGTGCGGCATCCAGGCGCTGCGGGATGTCCTGCAGAAAGCCGGATGCACCGGGCCGACGGACCTGGACCGGATCAAGCTGGCCCTCCAGGGCTATAATTACGGTTCCGCTTACATCGACTGGGCGATGGAACGGGATGGCGGTTATACAAAGGAAAACGCCATTGCCTACTCGGACATGATGTGCGCCCGGCCCGGCTGGAACTATTCCATCTACGGGGACAAGGAGTACGTGGATCATGTCCTGCGCTATTACCAGGTACTGAATACCGGCGGCACTTACCCGGCGAACGGGATGCAGATCCCCCTCTACATCCAGACGGAATACAGCCATATTCCTTACGGCACCGGCTCCATTGCGGACTGCGGCTGCGGGCCTACCGCCTTTGCCATGGTAGCAAGCTACCTGACTGGCAGCACCATTACTCCGGTGGATGCAGTCGCCTGGTGCGGCAATTCCTATTATAAGGCGGGAGAAGGCACCTACTGGTCCTATTTCCAGGCGGCGGCTTCTCACTTCGGATGCGGAAGCGTCACCCAGACCACAGATGCCAATGCGGTGCTGCAGGCGTTATCAGAAGGGAAGCCTGTGATCTCCTCCCAGAGACCGGGGCTGTTTACCAGCGGCGGGCATTTTATTGTTCTCCGTGGCCTGACCGCAGACGGGAAGGTGCTGGTAAACGATCCCAATGATAGCGACTCCAAGAACTACGTGAGCCGTGCATTTGACATGATGACGGAAATCCATGCGACTTCCTCGCAGTATTGGATTTTCGAGAAGAAATAGAGGAGCACTTATGAGCAGATTAAAACTGATCCTGTCCATCCTCCTGATGCTCTTTCTCCTATTGGTCGCCATCTTTCTTCCCTCCAAGCTCCGGGAACAAAAGGAAACACCGGATCCAGAGGCACAGGAAGAGGCCGCCACCCAGGAAGAGACAACACAGCCAGAGGAGCTGACCGAGATGGACTTTTTATCCTTTGAAGAACTGAGCCAGTTCTTCTCCTCCGCCCAGACTGCATCCCTAAAGGAGCAGTTTCCGCTATATCTTACTCTTATCGGGCGGACAGACATTACATCGGCAGAATATCTGCCGGATGAAACCGGGTATCCGGATACCACCACAGTTGAACTGCATTTTCTCCTGTCCGATGACAGCACCCTTCCAGTGTTCTATGACACCATGACGGGTGCTTTTTCTTTTGGAGAGGAGCGGACGGTGCTGGGGACATCCGGGCAGACCTATGAAAAACCGGTGCTGGATACCCTGCCCCCTGTCTCCAGCAGTGAAGTGGAGCAGCGCCAGGAAGGCGGCTATGCGGATGTGACCGCACCAGAAGAGCCTGCACCGGATACCGGGACAGAAGAAACGGGAACTACGCAAAGCGGAGCTTCCGCAAATGCTGCGGATCCCGCACAGAACACCCAGGACGGAGAGGAGGTGCTGCCATGAGCAATCCGGATGAGCAGCGGACCTCCTTTATCCCGCCAAACTTCATCGAAAAGGGCAAGATCTTAAACGGCACCTTTGACATCCGCAATGCCATTGAAGCCATTATTTTCGCCCTGCTGATCGGGGTGACGGTGGTCCACCTGCCGTTTTCCCTGACCACCCGCATCATCATCCTGTGCATGACCGCACTGCCGGCAGCTATGGTATCGCTCATCGGGATCGGCGGGGAAAGCATCACCGCTTTCCTTATGAACGCCCTGCGTTTTTTGAAGAACCGGCGGGTGATTTACCGCTCTGACGCAATGCCGGAGCCAAAGAAGAAACGGCAGAAACAGCCCGGAACGAAAGAAGCCAAAAAGCCTGCCAAGCGGGAACGGCGGAAGAAAAAGGCGAAACAGGGTTCTTCTGAAGATTCGCCCCCTTTTGCGGGGGCCGGCCAGCAGGATGATGCACCTCCCACGAAAGAGGCGCCCCAGCAGGATCTGTCCGGCTCCCCTTCCCCCACTCCTTCTGGGAAAACGAAGCAGAAAAAGAAACGGGAGCCAAAGGTTCGGGAGCATAGATCCTTCGATACTTCCACCCGGCGGGGCATCCGCAGGCAGGCCCGGGAAGATATCCGGCAGTTAGACTACGAGCAGAAATGCGAAAAAATAGCAAAGCGCCGGGAGCAAAAGGAAGCGAAGGAAGAGCTCCGCGCAAAAAAGAAACAGGCCGCACAGGATGCCCGCCTTGCGGCACGGGAGGCGAAAGCGGCCCGCAAGGCAGAGGCTCGCAAGGCAAAGACGAAGGATGCGGAGGCACCGCAAAAGGCTGCTTCCAAATCGAGCCGCATGGCTTCCCAATCTTCCGGCAGGAAAAAGAAACGGAAGTTTCAGACCATAGAGGACTATCTTCCGATTGAAAAGATTGCCCACGGTGTCATCTACACAACGGATGGCCGGTATGTAAAAATCCTGGAAGTCGAGCCCATCAACTTCCTGCTCCGAAGTGCCAGGGAGCAGATGGGGATCATCTACAGCTTTATCAGCTACCTGAAAATCAGCCCGGTAAAGCTGCAGATCAAGATGATCTCCAAACGGGCGGACATCAACCAGCATCTGGAGAAATCCAGACAGGAGCTGGAAAATGAAACGGATCCCCGGTGCCGGGAGCTGCAGGAGGATTACCTGAAGTTTGTCCGGAACCTAAGTTCCAGGGAGGCCGTTTCCCGGCGGTTCTTCCTTGTTATGGAATATGAACCTTTTAACGCCAACCGGAAGGTGACGGAACGGGAGATCTTAGAATCCCTGGAGACGACGGCGCAGACAGCCAAGACCTTTCTGTACCAGTGCGGCAATGAGGTGACAGAGCATGAAAATCCGGATGAGTTTACCACGGATGTTTTGTACACCCTCTTAAACCGCTCCCTTTGCGCCACCCATCCCTTGCAGGAGCGCATTGCTTCCGTATTGGCACGGTACGCAAAGGAGAACCGTGCCGATGAGGATATCCGCATCAGTGAATTTCTCTCCCCGGAAACCCTGGATTTCCGGCACTCCAGCTATGTGCTGATCAACGGGGTCTACCACTCCTATCTGTACGTACCGTCATCCGGCTACAAAAGCCGGGTGGTGCCGGGGTGGCTGTCTCTTTTGGTAAACGCTGGGGAAGGCATTGACGTGGATTTTTACCTCCACCGGCAGCCAAAGGATAAGATCCAGCAGCGGCTGGGACAACAGATCCGGATCAACCGTTCCAAGATCAAGGACGCCTCGGATACCAATACCGACTATGACGACCTGGATTCCGCCATCCGCTCCGGTTATTTCTTAAAACAGGGGCTGGCGAATAATGAGGACTTCTATTACATGAGCCTTCTCATTACCGTCACAGCCTCTACTTTAGAGGAACTGCAGTGGCGGGTACAGGAGATGAAAAAGCTCCTGATCTCCCAGGACATGGACCTGAGAACCTGCTACTTTCTGCAGGAGCAGGGCTTTTTATCCACGCTGCCCCTGGCATCTCTGGATAAGAAGCTGTATCAGCTTTCCAGGCGGAACGTTTTAACCAGCGGGGCGGCAAGCTGCTATCCTTTTGTCAGCTACTCCATCTGTGATGACAACGGGATTTTATTTGGTGTCAACAAGCACAACAACAGCCTTGTCATTGCGGATATCTTTGATTCCAGGCAGTACAAAAATGCCAACGTGGCGATCCTGGGCTGCTCCGGTGCAGGGAAAACCTTTACCATGCAGCTTTTTGCCACCCGGATGCGGCGCAAGAACATCAAAGTCTTCATCATAGCGCCGCTGAAAGGGCATGAGTTCTACCGGGCCTGCAAGAATATCGGCGGGGAGTTCATCCAGATTTCCCCCGCCAGCCGGAACTGCATCAACATCATGGAGATCCGGAAAACGGATAACTCCGTCAATGAGCTGCTGGACGGTCCTTCCATGGACAACTCGGCACTGGCCGGGAAGATCCAGAAGCTGCATATCTTCTTCAGCCTGCTCATCCCGGACATGACCCATGAGGAGCGGCAGCTTCTCGATGAGGCGCTGATCAAGACCTATGCCAAAAAGGGGATCACCCACAAAAACGAGTCCCTGATCGATCCGGCTCATCCGGACCGGTATAAACCCATGCCGATCCTGGAAGATGTCTACGATATCCTGATGGAAAGCGATGACACGAAACGCATGGCCCACATCTTAAACCGGCTGGTCCACGGCTCTGCTTCCTCTTTTAACCAGGAAACCAACGTGGATCTGACCAATAAGTATACGGTTCTCGATATCTCCGAGCTGACCGGGGATCTATTGACAGTGGGCATGTTTACCGTCTTGGATTATGTCTGGGATATCGCAAAGGAGAACCGAACGGAGGAAAAAGCCATCTTCGTGGATGAGGTCTGGCAGCTCATCGGTGCGTCCAGCAACCGCCTGGCTGCAGAATTTGTCCTGGAGATCGCCAAGATCATCCGAGGATACGGCGGTTCTGCCGTCTTTGCGACGCAGGATTTAAATGACTTTTTTGCCCTGGATGACGGCAAGTACGGAAAGGGAATCATAAACAATTGCAAGTCTAAAATTGTCCTCAACATGGAAGAGGAAGAGGCGCAGCGCGTCAAACAAATCCTACATCTTTCCGAAACGGAGCTTCTTAACATTACGCACTTCCAGCGGGGCAATGGTCTGATATCCACGAATAACAATAACATTACTGTGGAATTTAAGGCATCCGCTCTGGAAAAAGAGCTGATCACTACGGACCGGCAGGAACTTCTGGAGATCCTGGAACGGCACAGACAAAAAGCAGCCGGGTAACGATGCCAAAGCAACCCATGGGGAGTGTCTGATGCAGGGCAGGCACTTCCTTTTTTCATTCCCCTGTACCTTTTGAAAAGGAGGAGACTTATGAAACGAATCAAAACCCACATCCTCCGCCGCTGTTTCGCTTTCCTGATGGCAGCCATCGTCCTTGCGGGGACAGCCATCACAAGCCCCTTGACAGCCCATGCGGCGGATGGAACCCTTAATTTCCAGACCGGTGAATTAATCTCTTATGGCGATTACTACACCACAAAGATGTCTGTGGATAACAACGGCACGGCCTACTGTGTCCAGCCCATGAAGAGAACGCCGGCGGCGGGCAGCTATCAGTACGACCTGCTGGGAAAAGACTCTGCGCTCCGCAAAGCGCTCTACTACCTGCCCGGCGGTTACGGCTATGAAGAGCAGAACATCGCCGGCACCTATTTAAGCGGCTGGTCTGAAAATGACCGCTACGTAATCGGTCATCTGGTGGCTTCCTATGTGTACAGCAATTACGACGCCGGAAGCGGAGCCTTTTATGGCGCGCCCCAAAGCTACATTGATAAGGCGGTGGAGATCGCCAATGCGATCCAGGGACTGCCTGCGCCGCCGGACTCCTTCCGTGCCTTTATCATTCCGTCTGACAGCAACCAGACCGTAGCGGGATGCTGGTACGAAAAGCCCTACGGCTGGATCGAGATCCAGAAATCCACGGCAAACAGCTCCGTTTCTGACGGGAACGGCAATTACAGCTTAAAAGGCGCCCAGTACGGCATTTATCAGGGCAGCAACCTGGTAGAGACACTGACCACCGATGAGAATGGCTATGCCAAATCCGGAGATCTTGAGGTCGGCAGCTACACGATCAAAGAGCTTTCTCCATCTCCGGGATACGCCCTGGATATCAATGCCTATGATGTGACCGTTTCTTCCAATGAAACAGCAAAAGCAGAGGTCAAGGAAATCCCCCAGAATAATCCCCTCTCCCTGGTGCTTCAGAAGCTGGATGCAGACTTAAAGGATGCCATTCCCCAGGGCGCTGCCAGCCTGAAGGATGCGGAGTTTACCGTGAAGTTCTACACCGCCATCTCCGATACGGATCCGGCTGCAGGCGGCAGTGAGCCTGCCCGCACCTGGGTATTCCGTACAGGAGAAGACGGGGAGATTTCCTTTACGGAGGAATACAAGGTCAGCGGAGATGCGTTCTACTACGCAAGCGACGGCAAAACGCTGTGCGTGCCTCTTGGAACCGTGACCATCCAGGAAACCAAAGCGCCAGCAGGCTACCAGCTCAATGAAACGGTGTTCGTTCTGCCGATTTCCAGCAGCGGTACGGAAGAAACTGTCTCTGCTTACCAGGCGCCGGATGTACCGGATGCTGTCATCCGGGGAGGTGTCAAAGTACAGAAACGAGATTTGGAAACCGGCGGCACCACGCCCCAGGGCGGCGCTACACTGGAAGGCGCTGAGTTTGCCATCACCTCATTAAATGAGAACCCGGTAGTCGTCGATGGAACGACCTATCAGAAGGATGAAGTCGTCCTGACCATCAAGACCGATGCCTCTGGACTGGCATCCACTGCTGCGGACGCTCTGCCTTACGGCAGTTACCGTGTAGATGAAGTGACGCCTCCCACCGGTTATTTAGGGGAAGGCACCCTCTCCGCTGAGTTTACCATCTCTAAGAACGGGGAAATGGTGGACCTGACTGGAGAAGACAGTTCCATCTCAAACCAGATCATCCGGGGCGGTGTCAAAGTGCAGAAACGTGACATCGAAACCGGGAAAGCTGCCGCTCAGGGCGGTGCTACCTTGGAGGGCGCAGAATTTACCATCACCAGCTTAAATGCCAATCCGGTGATCGTGGACGGGGAAACCTACGAAAACGGGGAAATCGTCCTGACGCTTGTAACGGATGAGAAGGGGCTGGCTTCCACGGCGAAAGATGCCCTGCCTTACGGCCATTACCGGGTGGATGAGACAAAAGCGCCGGAAGGGTATCTGAACGAGGGCCGTATCTCCCTGGAATTTGACATCACGGAAGACGGCAAGATCGTGGAACTGACCGAAACCGGCTCATCCATTGAAAACCAGGTCATCCGTGGGGATCTGGAGCTTGTTAAAGTCAGTGACGGGGATCTGTCCCGTCTCGCAGGTGTACCGTTTACTATTACTTCTAAAACAACCGGCGAGAGCCATACCATCGTAACAGATAAAAACGGTTATGCCAGCACATCCGCAGAGTGGAACAAACATACCTCCAATACCAACCGGGGTGAGACTGCAGAAGACGGCATCTGGTTTGGCACCTCCAAGCCGGATGACTCCAAAGGCGCCCTGATCTATGATACCTATACCATTGAAGAGCAGCGCTGTGAAGCCAATGAAGGCCGAAACCTTCTTACCTTTGATGTAGAAGTGTACCGGGATTCCGTTACCATCGACCTGGGGACGCTGACTAATGACAAGGTGGAGATTGCCACCACTGCACTGGATAAAGAAAGCGGCTCCCATATGGCAAAGCCCGATGACAAGGTAACGATTGTTGACACGGTTGAGTATGAAGGGCTGAAAAAAGGTGTGGAGTACCGGGTAGTCGGCACGCTCATGAACAAAGAAACCGGGGAACCTTTTGAGATTGATGGAAAACCGGTCACGGCAGAGACGACCTTTACGGCGAAAAAATCTACCGGCAGCGTGGAAGTAGAATTTACCTTTGACGCTACGGGCCTTGGCGGAACCACCGTGGTCTGCTTCGAGGAACTGTGGCAGGATGACCTGAAAATGGCTGTTCACGCCGATATCGAGGATCAGGACCAGTCCATCTTCTTCCCGGAGATCGGTACTCAGGTGAAAGATTCCGAAACCGGCCTTCAGATGGCTCACGCAGATGAAGAGGTAACACTCATTGATACGGTGTCCTATTCCAACGTACCCGCCGGAGAAGAGCTTACCCTGCAGGGAATCCTGATGGATAAAGAAACCGGGGAAGCATTGGAGATTGGCGGGGAAACCGTGACTTCCGAACTGACCTTTACACCGGAAAACTCGGAAGGGACTGTAGATGTGGAATTTACCTTTAACGCTACAGAAGCGGCAGGCAAGACACTGGTTGTCTTTGAATCCCTATATTATGGGGAGGAAGAAATCGCTTCCCACCAGGATCTTAGTTCACCGGAGCAGACGCTGGTTCTGCCTTCTGTCAGCACCACTGCAGCAAATCCGGAGCTTGGAAACCAGACCGGGCTCGCAAAGGCGGAAGCATCCATTACGGATGTGGCGGAATATACGAACCTTATTGCCGGGGAAACCTTCACGATCCGCGGCACGCTGATGGATCAGGAAACCGGCGAAGAGCTGCTGATCGATGAAAAGCCTGTGACGGCTGAAGCAGAATTTACCCCGGAGGAGACTTCCGGAACCACCGAGCTGACCTTTACCTTTAATGCAGAGGCACTGGCCGGAAAAACCCTGGTGGTCTTCGAGGAAATCCTTTATAAAGATCAGGTGGTTGCGTCCCACAGGGACATTTCTTCCGATCCGCAAAGTATCTACTTCCCGCAGATCGGCACCTCTGCCACAGACGGGGAGGACGGGGATCAGGAGATCCTGGCCGACAGCGAGGTAACCATCAAGGATACGGTTTCCTATGAAAACCTGATTCCCGGGGCATCCTATCTCTTAAAGGGCGTGCTGATGGATCAGGAAACCGGGGAAGAACTGCTTCTTGACGGAAATCCGGTCACGGCTGAAACCGCATTTACACCGGAAGAGCGCAGCGGCTCCGTAGAGGTTGTATTTACCTTAGACGGCAGCTCCCTTGCAGGAAAATCCCTGGTTGTCTTTGAAACCCTCTACTATGTAGATGCAGACGGGACACAGCGGGAGATCTGCTCTCACAAGGATATTGACGATGCGGGACAGACCGTACATCTCTCCGAAAATCCTCCGGAAGTACCGGAAGAACCGACGGAAACACCTTCCGTTTCTAATCCGGTCAAGACTGGGGATGATGCACCCATCCTTCTTTACCTTGGCATCGGGGCAGGCGCTCTTGTCCTTGCCGGAGCACTGACCGTCCTGTATCTGCACAGACGGAAACAGAAGGATAACCAATAACCCACACATTGACTCTAACAGGCGGTTCCTATTACTGGGCCGCCTGTTTCTATGGAAGGTGACAGATATGGAACGAACCCACTGTACGGCGGACGCCAGGCATATCCGCCATTTTCTGGACTGCTGTGAGGGGAACTGGCACCAGTGCGTATATGTGCGCTGCGTTTCCTGCAAAGCTCCGGGATATTGCAGACAGCCGGACTTTTTATACCATCCGGATCCGGAGGGGAAGCCCTGTGTCCTCCTCATGAGGGATGCCAGGCTTCTTTTCGCCCGGCTTCCAGAGCCCACCGAGTGCGCCGGCGCATTGACCATGGAGCAGTTTATCTCCCTGTACCAGCCCTATCTGGAAAAAGAAGGGCTGCTTGAAGCCCCCTGTCTTCCGGAGGCACTGCTGCGTCTCCAGGAGGCAGCCTGCTATGACTGGTAAAGTTGCGTTTTGCAGGGCTTCTACGTATGGGATAAGTAAGAAAACGAAAGGAGGAGCATCACATGAGTTATTTGATTCTGATTGTCTGCTGGATCGACAGGGCATTTACCACCCTGATCTTTCTCCCCATGCTGTATATCCTGTACCGGAAGTTCCGCCCCACAAAGCCCTGGACGCCCCGCACCATGCGGCTGTACCTGATCTGCAAGGTTCTGGTGATCCTGTTTCTGGTGCGTATCTTCTGCGCCGGATTCATCTTCACACCGGTCAACTATGAGCGCTTCACGGACAGCGGCCTGTTTCCGCTGATCAAGGCCATTTTTTACTCTGACTGGCCGTAAAAATGGTGAAACGTGCCATTTGGTCCGGATCTGGGACCAGTTTCGGCGCTCATCCTATGGGCATCTGTCACCTTTATCCTTACACTATAAGTAAGCAATACGTAGAGAATGATAAACGTATGCCGTACTTATGCCATACGTATGAAATTGAGGTGAACAGACTATGAAACAGAAGAAATCCATCCGCTGCCCATACTGCGGCGGCACTGCCATCCTCCGGGACGCTTCCTTCGTCTATGGGGAGAAGTCCTACGGCGGCAAGGTTTATGTATGCAGCAACTATCCCAAATGTGACGCCTATGTAGGTGTCCACCCCGGAACCCGGATCCCCAAAGGCACGCTGGCAGACCAGGAACTTCGGAAGAAACGGATGCTGGCACATCAGATCTTTGACCAGATCTGGCTGAGGGGAATCTTAAGCCGCCCCGACGCCTATCACTGGATGGCGGACAAGTTCTGCCTCTCCGATGAGCAGGCACACATCGGGATGTTCGGGAACTATATGTGTGACCAGGTGATCCGGGAGTCCAAAAAACTTCTGGCACACCAGCGGCCCCGCCTCCAGGCGGCAGGCTGAAGGGAGGGAAATGCGATGATAAAACCCATGACACCCGCCCAGAAGCAGCTGGCGGAAGATCATATGGATCTGGTCCCAAAGATCATCCGCTCAATGACAAACGGAAGCCCTTTAACCAGCGAGCAGCGGCAGGAACTTTGCCAGATCGGATACCTGGCCCTGTGCCGGGCAGCCGTCTCCTGCGGGGAAGGGTTCCCCTTCGCTCCATACGCTGCAGCTGCCATCCGTAATGCCATTTATGACTCCTGGCGTCACGAAATCCGAGGAAAAGATCTTTTCTGCCCGCTGCAGGAAGACCTGCTGGATGCTATGCCGGCCCTGCAGATTGGCCAGGAGCAGGAAGCAATGCCGGATGCAGCGCCCCTGGCACTGAAAGATACGGCGGCAGGTGCTTATCTGGAGACGCTCAAAGCCTCCCAGTGCAGCACCATCCAAAAAGGCATTGAGGCCCTCTGCTTCCAGCTTGAGGGTTACTCGGCCAAGGAGCTGTCCGCTCACTACCAGGTGCCTTCCAACCACATCCGGGCCTGGCAGAGCAAAGCCCGTAGATTTTTACAGCAGGATGCTGCGCTGTGCGCTCTGTTATCCTGAACGATAAAGGAGGAACTTTTATGCTTACGCTCTATACCGCTGTCGGCAGTCTTCAGTTTGTAAATGTGAACGGGAAACCGGTCCCCCATGTGATCAATAATCAGAAGGAATACGGGATGTCCAAAGAGGAGCTTCTGGTGTGGAGCTGCCTGGTCTTCCAGATCCTGACCTATCCGGAACTGGAGCGTCTGTTTGAAAAGAACTGTGCAGACTCCGGCCAGTCCATCTCCCTGCCGCTGTCCCATTACCTGAACCGTCTGCTCCTGCGGGGGCTTCTGGTAAAAGGGATGGGAGTAAGCGCCGTGGATGCCCTGTATCGGCTTTTGGGGACGCTGACCATCACACCCGTTGAGGACCGTTTTCTCCCCCGGCTTGCCAGCGTGTTCCTGCTCTACACCAAAGGGCAGGTACGTCTGAAAGATATACCCCGGCTCCTGCGTAAGACAAAGTGTACGCCCACGGAGCGGGAAGTCCTGGCTCTTGCCGGGAAAGCGCCCCTGTCCACGGCAGAGCTGCTGCTCAGTATGGAGCGGGGCATCCTGATCCGGAAGGAAGAGGATATCCTGGAGAAGCTCTACACCTCGCCGGAAGACACCTGCAGCACCCTTACGGATACCGTGCAGATTACCCACGCCCAGTATCCCATCCTGCAGGCGGTCAGCAACCTGTACCTGAACCAGAAGATCCTGTTCCAGAAGATTTAATCCGAAAGGAGAACCCTATGCCGAAACCATTATTTACCCGGCTGGCTGCCATCTGTGCAGTCGGCCTTTTCTGTGTCCTGTTTGGATGCGTTTATGCCCTGTTCCAGAAGGATACCATCCTGCTGGTCATGAGCCTGCTTCTTGGAGTGTGCTGCATCATCCGCTTCCTTCTTTTATATCATACCATTAAGACGGAGGATTACCTGATCCTGGAAGGCACCTGCATCAAGCGGGAGAAATCGCCCCTCACCCGAAACCAACAGGTACTGTTCCGTACTGCAGACGGAAAAGAATACCGCTTCAGCCTAGAAAAGAATACCCGGCTTCTGGCTGGCCACAGCTATCGGCTTTATTTTAAGAGAGAACGCACGCTGGAAGAAAATTCAGGAAAAGCGCTTCACGATCCGGCGCTGATTGGTTACGAAGAACTGATAGAAGTAGCTGCAGAAGAATAAAGAATGTCCTGTACAACTGGGATCAATCAGGTGTACAGGACACTTTTTAGCGTGATAAGCTATCTGTTTTTATAGGTGAAGATAATCCCGATGATAGAGGCAATAAGGGCGAATGGCGCCAGTCTTACGAACAAAAATTCAACGCCATGCAGGATGGTCCCTGCAACTGCCAGCTCCGGATCATTGTAATCCCAATTCAAATATTCGCTCTGCATAGCTGCAAAAGCAAGAAATACAACTATGATAACCGCACACAACGCAAAAAGCAGATAGCGGATCGTCCGAATCCTCCTCTCACTTCTTTGGGCAAATTGAAGATTGATTCTTTCCAGTTTTTCAGAAATACTCTTGAGATCCAACTCATTCACACAAGGCTCCTGTACGGTTTCGCCTAAGAGTATACTTACTGAAGTATCCAGTTCGTCTGCTAACGAAATGAGCAGATTGGAGTCAGGAACCGATAGACCCGTTTCCCTTAATTAAAGATATTGTTTGGTAAAAAAGAAAGGTCAGTCGATTT
>OGSD01002967.1_pt1 | contig 13441 bp, 8 predicted proteins | sample 1553571 | NCBI WGS metagenome assembly OGSD01 (sample SAMEA2580072, study PRJEB22360) | human gut metagenome | biome: human gut; feature: human-associated habitat; material: faeces | place: Denmark | collected 2008/2010 | reverse complement strand
CTGGCGGCGCTGTACTGTTATTTTGTCTGCCGCCGACAGAGCCGGTTTGCGTCGCGCGGATTGTTTGTCATCAACATTCTGGCCGTCGGTATCCACCCGTATTTTCTGCCCATGACCTACGCTGTCACACTGGCGCTTTTGCTTGAGTACGCCGTAAAGCAGCGGCAATGGCTGCGGCCCGCGCTGTTTTTGGGCGGCAACATGCTCTGCACCGCGGCGCTGGGCTGGGCGCTGGGGCTGCTTTACGGCACAGCCACCAGCGGCGGGCAGGCGCTGTACGGCTATTTTGCCATGAACCTGAACGCGCTGTGGAACCCGGCGGGTGTGAACGCCGTTTTGTACAGCCGCCTGCTGCCCGCACAGAATCAGGTCGGCGGCAACTATGACGCCTTTGCCTATCTGGGGCTGGGCGTGCTGGCTGCACTGCCTGTCGTGGTCGTGTCAGCGCGGCGGCATATCCTGGGCGCTGTGCGCCGTCACTGGGCGCTGTGCGCGGTCTGCGCTGTGCTGACCGCGTTTGCCGTCAGCAACGTCATCACCGCCAACGGCGTGACGCTCGCCACGCTGCCGCTGCCCGCTTCGCTGATCAAACTTTTTTCCATCTTCCGTTCCAGTGGGCGGCTGTTCTGGCCAATCTATTACCTGCTGATGTTGCTAACCCTTGTGGGCCTTGCCCAGCTGAAAGGCCGCTGGCTGCTGGCGGATGCTGCCCTGCTGGCTGTGGTACAGGTTTGGGATGTAAGCCCCGGCATGGTGCAGCGCAGTGCGGCAATGCTGCAGGCCATGCAGACCGATGCGTTCCCCACCGAGATGGAGAGCGATTTCTGGCAGGCAGCGCAGCAGTATACGGCGGTTGTCTCAATGGATGAAATTCAAGATGACGCGTTGCATCTAGCCCTGTTTGCCGCGGACAACGGCATGACGACCAACGACCCGTTTGCCGCCCGCTATGATGAAACGGCACTGGCCGCCCAGCGTGAAACGCTGCTGGCGGAGCTTGCTGCCGGAACCGTGCGGGAGGATACGTTGTACCTGTTTGCAGAGGAAGGTGCCTTTTTGCCGGCCGTGGAACCGGTGAAGGACAATGCCTGGTGCGGAAGGGTAACGAGTACGGACGGCACATGCAGCTGGTATGTGATTGCGCCGGGGCTGCAGGGGCAGAACTTTGATGCGCTGTGCACCCCCTATGACGAAAATTATCCCCTGCGCCTTGCGGATTACACTGACGCCCTGTGGAACCGCGGTGTGCTGGACGAAACGAAACAGACGGTATGCTTTGCAGATTCCCCCTTTGTGCGCCGCAAGCTGGAACATGCCAGTGTGCTGTGCGCCGATGGGAAAGAATACACAATTAAAACGATTGACGACCACGATACAGGCTGGCTGATGGTGACACTGGATATCCCGGACGCGACCGTTTTGTGGGATAAAGAATTGGAGAGTAAATAATGCAGGAACTACATGTAAAAAGCCTTTTGCCCGTGCGGCTGGACAAATACCTGATGGAGCAGTTCCCTGCCCTGGGGCTGGGGCGGCTGAACAAGGCACTGCGGGAAAACAAAATTAAGCTGAACGGCAAAAAGCAGCCCCTTGCCACCCGTGTGCAGAACGGCGATGTGATCCGCGTTTACCTGCTGGACGACCAGCTTGGACTGACCTCCCAGGAGGGGCCGGAGTTTTTGCAGGCACGCGCCCCGGCGGAATTTATTTATGAAAACGATGATTTGATCGTGGCCAACAAGCCCGCGGGTATCCCGGTGGATGGCGACGAAGCTGACACCCTGCTGAACCGCGTACTGCGCCGCCTGTATGAGGAAAAGCGGTGGGACGCCGCCCATGAGCCGCGCCTGTGCCACCGGCTGGACACCGGCACCAGCGGCCTTGTGCTGCTGGCAAAGACCGCGGCGGCGGAAGAATTTTTGGTAAACGCCATCAAAGAGCGGTTGATTCGCAAAACTTACCTGTGCGTAACCTTTGGCCGCCCGGTACCACCCGCTGCCACGCTGCACAGCTTTTTAACGAAAGATTCTGTGCATGGCATTGTGCGCATTCTGGACGAGCCGAAATCCGGTGCAAAAGAGATCATTACCGCATATGATACCATTGCCGTCAGCGGACGTTTGGCGCTATTACGGGTGAAGCTGGTAACGGGCCGCACCCACCAGATCCGCGCTCATCTGGCCAGCATTGGCTGCCCGATTTTGGGCGATTCCAAGTATGGCAACAATGCCGCCAACCGGGAGCTGAAGCTGAAATATCAGGCTCTGTGCGCCTGGGAGCTGGCGTTCCCCAAAAAGATCAGCGACCCACAGTTTGCCGCTTTGGCTGGCAAGGTGTTCCGCGCACCCAAGCCATGGTATTACCAGCAGGTACTGGATGGAACGCTGAAATAAGCGTTATGCGCCAGAGGATTGATTTTTCGCATCCTGCATGCTTTTACTGCTTTATGATTGCTGCCTTGCAAATTTAATCACAAGCTCTAACCACATTTTCCTATATTCCTGATGGCAGCAATAAGCACAGACACGGAATAGAACAAATAGAAAACCAGCCGCCGGCTTCAGGGATTTTCCCCTGCCCGGCGGCTGGTTTTGGGTTATTTTGCTTTATCCTGCCCGGATAAATATCAGCGGGTCAGCCCGCCTTTGCCGATAAACAGCAGGCGATCAGGCGATGACAAAGTGGTAGATCAGCGACACAGCAATGATGAGCGCACAGACCACTGCGGTGATGGGCGGTGCCCAATGGATGATACGCTCGGCCATTACATCGTCCTCGCTCTCCTCGTCATCATCCGCATAACGGCCACGGCGGGGTTCTTCATCATCGAACATGCGGGTATGCTCGTCCTCTTCATCCTCTTCATCGGCAAACAGATGGCCTTTGGGGACATAGCGGCGCACGCGGTCCATTTCGGCGTTGGTTGCTTCGTCGTCCTCGTCCTCTTCTTCCGGTTCCTGGGCCGGGGCGGGCGGGGTGAACTGTGCGGTGGGCTCCTGGCTGATGGCTGCCTGAGCCGCGGCGGCGGTGGCAGCGGCCTGGGCTGCCTGGGCTGCTGCGGGGTCAACGCCATTGGCCACGGCGTTGATTTCGCGCTGCTGCTGTTCGGCGGCCTGCCGGGCTTCCTCCAGGATGCGGGTCAGGGTTGCCTTGATGTAAGCGCGGTCGCCGCCGCACTCGCTGCAGACGGAAACAGCTTCCTCGTTGGGGTGGAACGCGCCGCAGGCGCAGAACCAGCCGTTTTCGGTATCCTGCGGGACGCAGGTCAGCATCTTATTGTTGGTGCGGGTCTGAAGTGTGCGGGCAATAGAGCCAGGCAGCACACGGGGGGCCTGCAGGCGGACACGCTTATAATTACGCAGATCCACTCCACGGCCGTTCAGGAAAGCACGGTCCTGCTCAATTTCCACGCTGGAAACCGGCGTATCGCTGACAAACACAGCGTCATCGGCACCAAACAGTTCGCCGGGCTGCACATTGAGCTGCTCATAATAGAAATCATCCTCGCACAGGATCTGACCAGAAGCATCTTTGCACTTGAAGTGGATGATAAAGCCGGTCAGCGGTTCTGTGCCAACATTCTTAAAGGTCAGGCAGACCGCAACTTCACCCGTGACATCCCCTTTCAGCAGCTCAACACGGACAAACTGGACCGGGCTGCCGGCAGTGTAATAATTGGCACGGGATTGCGCCATCAGGGAAAAATTTTGATCCATTGTGTTTCACCTTGCCTCAATTTTCATCAGACGGTTCGGAGGGCTGTTCCGGCGCGGCGGGCTGCTCTGCCGATGCAGGGGCTACGGCAGGCGCGGGGGTATCCAGCCCAAAGGGTGCCAGGTTTTCGCCTTTCATCAGGGTGTCAAACTCTTCGCCGCTGATCTTTTCGCGTTCCATCAGCACACCGGCCACACGGTGCAGCTCAGTCATGTGCTCGGTCAAAATGCGGCGGGCCGTCTCGTAAGATTCATCCATGATATCACGGATCTCATTATCAATTTCGGACGCCGTATTTTCGGAATAGCCCTTGCCCTGGCCAAAGTCTCGGCCAAGGAAGGTTTCGCCAGGGTCGGTGCCATAAACCACCGGGCCCATGCGCTCCGAGAAGCCATAGCGGGTCACCATGGCGCGGGCGGTATCCGTGGCACGCTGCAGGTCGTTGGAAGCACCGGTGGAGATATCATCCAGCACCAGCTGCTCCGCCACACGGCCGCCCAACAGGCAGACAATGTTCTCGTTCATGGCGGTCTTGGTCACATAGCTGGGGTCTTTTTCCGGCAGATACATGGTAAAGCCGCCTGCCGAACCACGCGGGATAATGCTGATCTGGTGCACGGGATCATGCGTTTTGCAGAAATAGCCGGTAATGGCATGGCCGGCCTCGTGGTAAGAGGTCAGGCGCTTTTCGGCATCGGTCACAACGCGGCTCTTCTTTTCGGGGCCAGCCACAACCTTGATGGAAGCTTCCTCGATTTCGGGTTCGGTGATGGCCTTTTTGCCCTTGCGCGCAGCCAGCAGGGCGGCTTCGTTGACAAGGTTTTCCAGGTCGGCACCGGAGAAGCCCGCGGTGGACTTGGCGATGGTTTTCAGGCTGACATCGGGGCCAAGGGGCTTGTTCTTGGTGTGAACGCGCAGAATCTCCTCGCGGCCCTTCACATCCGGCAGACCAACATAAACCTGACGGTCAAAACGGCCGGGACGCAGCAGAGCCTTATCCAGAATATCGGCGCGGTTGGTGGCAGCCATCACGATAACGCCGTCGTTGGCGTCAAAGCCGTCCATCTCAACCAGCAGCTGGTTCAGAGTCTGCTCGCGCTCGTCATGCCCGCCGCCAAGGCCGGCACCACGCTGACGGCCCACGGCATCGATCTCATCAATAAAGATGATAGAGGGCATTGTCTTTTTGGCTTTTTCAAACAAATCGCGCACACGGGATGCGCCGACGCCGACATACATTTCCACAAAGTCGGAACCGGAGATGGCATAGAACGGAACGCCGGCCTCGCCTGCACAGGCACGGGCCAGCAGCGTTTTGCCGGTGCCCGGAGGGCCGACAAGCAGAACGCCGTGGGGAATGCGCGCCCCCAGGGAGTTGAACTTTTCCGGTGCTTTCAGGAACTGAACCACTTCCTGGAGTTCAGCCTTTTCTTCATCCGCACCGGCAACATCGGCAAAGGTTGCCTTGCGCTGGCCTTCCTGCTGGTCCTTGACCTTGGCACGGCCAACATTCATCAGGCCGCCGCCACCGGCACCGCCGCGGTACATGGACATGAAGAGCAGCACCACGCTGCCGATCATAAAGGCGTACAGGATGATCTCAAACCAGGGCACGTTGGTCTTAACGGCGACCATATCGTACTGCATGGGCGCATCCGGGTTGGCTGCATTATACTGGTCGATATAATCCTTGAGGTAGAATTGCAGGAAATAAGAAGGATATGGCAGCTTGTAGGTAATGACCGCTGCCCCGCCGTTCTTGGGGGCGTAAGCATCGGTGCCATCGCCGTAAATTTCTGCAAGCAGGCCGTTGGATGTTTCGCTGGACGTGCCGGATTCCGGCAGCGGATGTTCACCTTCTTTCACGCTCATCTCGATAACGCCGGTGTTCAGGTCCAGGTTAAAGTAGGTGACCTGATTGGATTCAAAGTACCCCATGGCTTCGGACAACATCATGGTGCTCTTGCTGGAGGCAAACAGGCTGGAATAGCTGGAGATCATCACGAGTGCTGCCACCATCAGGACAGCGGCAATGATAATGCCGCTGAAACGCGGTTTGTGCTGCAAAAAATCAACTCCCTGTCAAAATCCGCCAAAACGGCGGGCGATTGGTTCTTCTGCCAAGACAGAATTTTATTTGGAATATACTTCCGGTTTTAACACGCCGACATACGGCAGGTTGCGGTACTTTTCGTCATAGTCAAGGCCATAGCCCACGACAAATTCATCGGGCACTTCAAAACCGCAGTAGTCCGGCTCAATATCCACCTTGCGGCGGCTGGGCTTGCTGAGGATGGTGCACAGGCGCACGCTGTTGGGGCGGCGCAATTTCAGCATGGGCACCAAGTGAGACAACGTGACGCCAGTATCCAGAATATCCTCCACGATCAGAACATCCTTGCCGGAAAGATCCTGATCCAGGTCCTTGACGATCTTGACAAGGCCCGTAGAAGTGGTGTTGGCACCGCCATAGCTGGAAACCACCATAAAGTCAATGCTGCAGGGTTCCGTGATGGCGCGCATCAAATCGGCCATGAACACCACGGAGCCTTTCAGGATAGACACCAGCAACAAATCTTTGCCCTCGTAATCGCGGCTGATCTGTGCCCCCAATTCAGCCACCTTGGCTTGCAGCTGCTCTTCCGAAATCAAAACCTTGGCGATATCATTGTTCATATCATGCATGGTCTGTTCCTCCAATATTATGATCTTGTTCCTGCTCCGGGGCCGCAGGCTGGCGGCTTTGCCGAATCAACAGGATCTGCTTTGTCTCATCATCCGGGGACAAACCGTCCGCAAAGCCTGCCCCCCACAGCCAAAGCACCTGCTGCCGCAGGCCAGCAGCGGCATCAGCGTCCGTTCAGCCACAGGAACTTTTGCCTCATTCAGATATTTTTTGAGCGTTTTGCCAACGTGACGTCCCGCCGGGCGGAACGTATCGCCGGGTTGGCGGGTCCTCACAAAAATATTCTTATTTATTTTAGCATAATCTGCACAATAGGTGTAGTCTTTTTTCAAAAATGATGGATTTTTCAAAAAAACTTCATAATTTAGTTGTTGAATCTCCAGCTCATAGCCCCCTGGCAGGCAGTAAACACCGGTTTTTAGCAGCTGGTGCGGCGCGGGAATGGCTTCCGGCTGCATTTTTAGCACTGAGCGGCAGTACAAAATGCCGTTTGCCGCGGTCCAGCAGGCATCCGGCGTCAGCTGTACCGCACCGCTGCCCTGCCGAACAATGGCCGCAAGAGCCTGCACATATTTTTCTTCAGGGTCACGCGCGCGGGCTGCCAGCATGCGCAGGGCAGCAGCCAGCACCGGGGCATCCGCCGCGGCAAGAATCGGGATGCTGTACCCGCCCCCGCAGGCAGCCTGCGCCAGCAGTTTTTCGGCCAGATTTTCCAGCCAGGTGTTCAGCTCCTGCAGCTGGTTGCACAGCCGCCCCACGGCCCGCTCTGCCGCCGGATTGATGGTTTGCAGCGCCGGAACAGCATAATGGCGGATACGGTTGCGGGCATAGGCATCGCTGAAATTGCTTTCGTCCTGAACATAGTGTTGCCCAAGGGCGGCGCAGTATGCCGTGGTATCGCTCCTTGTCAGGCACAAAAATGGACGGCGGTACACGCCCCGTACCGCCGGAATACCCGCCATGCCGTGCAGGCCGGTACCGCGCGCCATGCGGAACAACACCGTTTCCGCCTGGTCAGATAACGTATGCGCTGTGGCAATGCAGGCATGCTGCTGTGCGGCCAGCGCATCAAACCAGGTATAGCGCAGGCTGCGCGCCCAGTTCTCGCTGGGGTTTGGGGGAATCTGCACCCCGCTGGCAGCGGCATCGTACAAAAAGAACGGCACATGATGCGTGCGGCAGAACTCCGCCACAAAGCGGGCATCCGCATGGGCAGCTTCGCCCCGGATTCCGTGGTCCACATGGGCCGCCATGACGGTGATGCCAAGTTCCGCTTTGCAGCGCAGCAGAAAACAGAGCAGCGCCATCGAATCCGCCCCGCCGGAGCAGGCAACGATGACACGGTCCCCCAACCGAAACAAACCCTGCCGGCGGCAATAGGCCAGCAAGGTTTGTTCCATCGTGTTTACTGGGTTTTGCAATGAATTGTCTGCGTCAGTACTGTTCATGGATCTCGTCCAGATTGCTGAACCGGGTATGGGCGCCATCCCAGCCAAGGCGGACCACACTGGTTTCGCCATGGCGGTTTTTGGCCACGATACATTCGGCTTCGTTTTCGTTCGCCTGTTCGGTTTCGCCGTTCTGGGAATTGTAATAGGCAGCGCGGTACAGGAAGAGCACCACGTCCGCATCCTGTTCGATAGAGCCGGAATCACGCAGGTCTGAAAGCTGGGGGCGGTGGTCCGAGCGCCCCGCTGTTTTTTCGGCAGCACGGGAAAGCTGGGACAGCGCAATGACAGGAACGTTCAGTTCCTTGGCCATAATTTTCAGGTTCCGGGTGATATCGCTGATTTCCTGCACGCGGCTTTCGGTGCGCTTGGCGGACTGCATCAACTGCAAATAGTCGATGATGACCAGACCGATCTTATCCCGTTTGGGGTCCTGGTTGATCTGGCGGATTTTTGCCTTGATTTCCGGCACCGAAATACCGGAGGAATCATCCATGTAAATGGGAACGTTATACAACAGTGACGTTGCATTGGCAAAGTCGTTCCAGTCGGAGTTGTTCAGGCGGCCGGTGCGGAATGCCTGGCTGTCAATGCCTGCAGTGCTGGAAAGGATGCGGTCGGTCAGCTGTTCGCAGGTCATTTCCAAGCTAAAAATGACGGTCGGTATCTTTTGCAGGCGGGCCACATTGGTAGCAATGTTCAGCGCAAAACTGGTTTTGCCCATACCGGGGCGGGCCGCCAGAATAATCAGGTCCGAACGGCCAAGGCCGGTCAGGATATTATCCAGATAGTTGAAGCCTGTGGGGATACCGGCAAATTTATCGCGGTCCGCACCGGACAGCTTTTGCATGGTATCAATAACTTCCAGGATAGACTCCTGAATGGTTTTAACGCCGGAGCGGTCCTGGCCGTTGCGGATATCGTACAGCTTTTGCTCGGCGCTTTCCAGCAGCAGGTCAGAATCAGATTCCTCGCTGGACTGCTGCAGGATATCGCGGGCTGCTTCGATCAGACGGCGGGTTTGATATTTTTCCTTGACGATCTTGATGTAAGAATCGACGTTGGAAATCGCCGGGACGGTTTCCGCAATGCGGGTAATGTACACTTTGGCATCATCTGCGCCCTTGAACACACCGTTCTGAGCCAGAGAGTCCACCAGAGTGATAACGTCCACCGCTTCGCTTTCGCTGAACAGGCGGCGCATTTCCTCATAGACGGCCCGGTTCTGCTCCGAATAGAACATATCGGGGTCCATCTCGGTGATCAGGCGGTTCAGGATGGTTTCATCCATCAGCGCTGCGCCAAGCACGCTTTGTTCCGCCTGCATGTTATACGGCAGCTGAATGCCCAGGCTGGACAAGCTTAATTCATTGTTTGCCATTCAGGCACCTCCCTGCCGTTTTTGTTGGAATGTAATTACAAGACCCCCTGCCAATTACAGCGGAGCCTCCTCGACCTTGACCTTGAACGCGGCCACAACACCCACATGCAGGCGGACTTTGGCATCATAACTGCCAAACTCCTTGATGCTGGCGGGCATTTCGATTTTTTTCTTGTCGATTTCGGTGCCGGTCAGCTTGTACAACTGTTCAGCAACTTCCTTTGCGGTCACTTTGCCGTGCAGCTTGCCGGAAGCGCCCCCCTTGACCTTGACAGAAACGATCTGGCCCTTGATCTTGGCAGCCAGTTCTTCAGCAGCAGCCTTAGCTTCGGCTTCATGGTGGGCTTTGGCTTCGCTCTTGGTGCGGGCGGTGTTCACAGCGTCAGCATCGGCCACTGCAGCCAGACCGCGCGGGAACAGGAAGTTGCGGGCGTAACCGTCCGACACTTCATGGATTTCATCCTTTTTACCAATGCTCTTGACATCCTGTTTGAGAATAACTTTCATCGTGGTGGTTCCCCTCTCTATGTAGTAATTGATATAATTTTCTGCCATTGGCAGGGATTCGCTGATAATTTAATTTGTTAAACTGCACCCACCAGTTCTTCCTGGCATTCCTGGTTGGCGCGGTATTCGTCGATCTGCGCGCGGATGCGGGCTTCGGCTTCCTTTACGGTACAATCACGCAGCTGGGCACCGGCCATCGTCAGGTGGCCGCCGCCGCCCAAGGGCTCCAGAATGACCTGTACGTTCAGCGCACCCATGCTGCGGGCGGAGATGTTGACACCGCCGTTTTTGGCGATTGCCACAAAGCTGGCATCCACGCCGTTGATGGTCAGCAGGTCATTGGCTGCCATGGGCAGAACCACACTCATGGCGGGGTCAAGCTCATCCGAAGTGGCGATAGCGCAGCCTTTGTAGAGGTAAGCGCCCTCCACAATAGCGGCGCGGGCTTCGTATTCTTCTTTGGAAATATTGAACAGGCGCTTGGTCGCGGCGGTTTCGGCCCCGCGGCTGCGCAGCCAGGCGGCAGCCTCAAAGGTACGCACGCCGACATGCAGCGCAAAACTGCGGGTATCCAGCATGATGCCAGACAGCAGCGCCTGGGCTTCCAACTGAGTGATGTTGTTTTGGGCGGGCATGAATTGCAGCAGTTCACACACCAGCTCGCTGGCGCTGGAAGCAAAGGGTTCATGATACAAAAGGATCGGGTTATCAATATGCCCTACCGCCATGCGGTGATGGTCGATAACAACCACGCGGCTGCATTTTTCGTAAATCTTTTGGTCTTCCAGCAGGCGCTTTTGGTATGTATCGGTTACGATCAGCAGGGTTTTGGGGGTGATGAGCTTATAGGTTTCTTCCGGTTCAATAAAGTTGTGGTCCTCCCCCGCTTTGTTGAACACATCCAGCAACTGGCCCGCCAGCGTTGCCTTGCTGCGCACTGCGATGACCGAAGGCACATCGCACATTTTGCACATGCGCAGCAAACCGATGGCGGAGCCGATGGCATCCAAATCGCTCTGGCGGTGGCCCATGATAATGACGCTGTCGCTCTGGCGGATCTGGTCTGCCAGGGCGTTGGCAATGATGCGGCTGCGCACATGGCTGCGCTTTTCGACACCATGGGAAATGCCGCCGAAGAACTCAAAGCCATCGACTGTTTTCACGGCAGCCTGGTCGCCGCCGCGGCCCAAGGCAATATCAATGCTTTCGCGGGCCATCTCCTGGCATTCCTGCATAGTAGCGCCGCCATGGCCTACGCCGATGGAAAGGGTAAGCATTCCGCCGGGGTGCAACGCACGCACTTTATCCAGAATATCAAAGCGTTCTTCCATCATCCAGCGGATATCCCGCTCTTCCACCACCGCAATATAGCGGCTGTTGGGGGGCTTGCGCAGGAAACCGGTCGTGCGGCCGATGTATTCTTCCAGCAGGGTGTTGATGGCCTCCAGCTCGTGCGCCTGCTCGGAGTCCTTCATATCGTTGAACAGCTCGTCATAGCTGTCCACCCCAATGATCAGGTAAGCCGGGCGGCTGGCAGTGTATTCATCCAGCGTATTTTTGTAGAACGTATCGTTGACCAAAAACAGCAATGTGCCCGTTTTGCTGCTGCGGCTGGTTGTGGCATAGGCCGTGTAGCAGTTTTCGTCAATGGTCAGGTCCTGGCCGTGGGCACGGGCGCAGACGGAAAGGTCAATGCCGGTCATCAGGCGGTCCGGTGCAGCCAGCAGGGCATCCTGCCCCGCCAGGATCTGCTCCCGGAAGGCCGGATTATACCACACCACAGAGCCTTCGGTAATCAGGGCAGTGGGGATGGAAAAATCCGCCAGCGAATACTGGGTCTTGCTGCCCTCAAAGTTGGTCCCGCACAGCATATCGACCACAAAGCGCCGCAGCCGGCGGATGCCAAGCACCGCCACCACCAACGCAAACACTACAAGCAGTGCCGGTGCCAGCAGCCAGCGCGGGTTGCTGAACGCCAGCGGCACAGCCAGAGCGATGCACGCAACGAGCAGCAAAAAGATAATGACAAAGATATCACGTCTCAGCTTGTTTTTCATCATCGTTCCTCGGTGCCTGCAATGTGGGGCAGGCGGTCACGGTCAGATATGGTTTGGATCAAACTTCCATCAGAATGGGCAGAATCATGGGGCTGCGCTTGGTTTTGCGGTAGATATAGCTGGAAAGCGCCTCCCGCACGCGGGATTTCACGCTGGCCCAGTCGTGCATGTTATCCGCCATACTGCGGTCAAGGGCCATTTCAACCTGCACGCGGGCACCGTCCATCAGCTCCTCGCTTTCCCGCACATAGACAAAGCCGCGGGAAACCAGGTCCGGGCCGGAAAGCAGCTGGCCGGTGCTGCCATCCACGGCTGCGGTAACGATGATGATACCGTCCTCCGACAGGTGGTGGCGGTCACGCAGGACCACATTGCCCACATCGCCCACGCCATAGCCATCCACCATCACGGCACCGGCGGGCACAGTGCCCTCCACTGCCATGCCATCGCGGGAAAGGCGGATGTTCTGGCCATTTTCAGCAATATAAATATTCTGCTTGGGGATATAGCCCAGGTGCTCCGCCGTTTCGGCGTGGCGCTTGAGCTGCTTGAATTCGCCGTGAACCGGCAGGAAATACTGCGGGTGGGCAAGGGTCAGCATCAGCTTCTGCTCTTCCTGGCAGGCGTGGCCGGAAACATGGGTATCGTACATGTTTTCGTAAATGACCTCTGCGCCCAGGGCCAGAAGGCCGTTGACCACCTTGGTCACGGTCTTTTCGTTGCCGGGGATGGGGCGGGCCGAGATAATGATAAAGTCAGTGGGGCCGACCTTGACGGTACGGTGGCTGGCCTGCGCCATACGGGACAGAGCGGACAGCGGTTCGCCCTGGCTGCCGGTGGTGATAAGGACAACCTTTTCCGGCGGGTATTTGTTGATCTCCTCGATATCGATCAGCACATTATCCGGCGCATGCAGATACCCCAGCTCCCGCGCCATTTCGGTGTTGGAAACCATGCTGCGGCCATTGACGGCCACCTTGCGGCCATACTCAATGGCCAGGTCAATGATCTGCTGGATGCGGTAGATGTTGGAAGCAAAGGTTGCCACGATAATGCGGCGGTTTTTGGCGCGGGCAAACAGGCTGCGCACCCCTTCGGCCACAGTCTGCTCGGTTGCCGTAAAGCCGGGGCGTTCCGCGTTGGTAGAATCCGCCAGCAAAGCCAGCACGCCGCGGCGGCCATACTCCGCAATGGTGGAAAGGTCGGTAACGGCATCGCCGGAAAGCGGCGTGTAGTCGATCTTGAAGTCGCCGGTATGCAGCACGATGCCTGCCGGGCAGTCAATGGCAAACGCCAGAGAATCCGGGATGGAGTGGTTGACATGGATGGGCTCCACCGTAAAGCAGCCAAGGCGCACTTTCTGGCGGGGACGGATCTCATGGAACTCTGCACTGGAGGCAAGACCGTGCTCCTCCAGCTTGTTTTTGATCAGGCCAATGGTCAAACGTGCAGTGTAAATGGGCACGTTGAACTTTTTGAGCAGATACGGCAGGCTGCCGATATGGTCTTCGTGGCCATGGGTAATGAACAGGCCCTTGATGCGGTCCTTATTTTCCAATACATAGGTGAAATCCGGAATGACGGCATCCACGCCCGGCATGGTCTCATCCGGGAAAATCTGGCCGCAATCGACGATGATAATGTCGTT
>OGSD01002955.1_pt1 | contig 13474 bp, 7 predicted proteins | sample 1553571 | NCBI WGS metagenome assembly OGSD01 (sample SAMEA2580072, study PRJEB22360) | human gut metagenome | biome: human gut; feature: human-associated habitat; material: faeces | place: Denmark | collected 2008/2010 | reverse complement strand
ACTTTATGCAAAGTGAACAAAGCTCTAAAATTGAAGAGGAAAATATAAGTAAAAATATAAAAATTGTACCTAAATTTTTTTATGATAACTTCAAAAAACAATTAAAGGTGGAATTTAGAATAGGTGAAAAACAGCTATATAAACTTAAAAATCTACCGGAATTCTACGAAAAAATGTTAAACAATGAAGTATATCAATATGGAGCAAAACTAAACTTTATACATACTACAGAATCTTTTGAAAAAGAATCACAAGAAATTTTATCATTCTTACTAAAATATGCAGAAATTATTAAATACAGTAATGAAATGAATTACACATATTATAGAAACAATTTTATACCAGACAATATTTTACTATCAAATTCAGGCTTAGACGACATTTTTGAAATTTTGAAAAATAAAAATGTAGCTTTTCAAATAAATGCAGTAGAAAAAAATATATTTTTTGCAGATGAAGAACCAGAAATATTCTTCAACATTACAGAAGTAGAAGGAAATAAATTTAAACTAAAATGCAACATTGATGTTTTTAGTTATGATATTTTACAAGGCAAAAAATATATATATTTATTATTCACAGACAGCTTATATCGTTGTGACATAAAATTCGAAAACACCATTTTAAATATATTAGAAACCTTAAGAAAAAATTATACAAATGAAATAATTATGGACGAAAAAGAAGTAACAAACTTTTTTGCAATGATAGCACCAGAAATAGAAGAAAGTGTAGTTACAGACGATTTGCCTAAATATGTAAAAGACAAGTATATTCCACAAAAATTAGGGGTGAAGATATACTTAGATTATGATGCAAACAATAATGTTATAGCAGATATAAAATTTTGTTATGGAAAAAATGAATACAATCCACTAACAAATCAAAATGTTGATTTTGCCAGAAATATGATAAAAGAAAATGAAGCACTAAATCAATTTATAAAAACTGGATTTATGCTTGACAGAAAAAACGCAAGACTAATTTTGGCAAATGACGAAAAAATCTATCAATTTTTATCAGAAGAAATTGAAGACTATATGAAAAAATACGAAGTTTTGGCTACTGAAACTTTTAAGAAAAAAGAAATACGTGCTCCACAAATGAAATCTATTGGAGTAAGGATAGAAAACAATTTGCTACAAATAGATTTATCACAAATAGGAATTGAATTATCAGATCTATCAGACATAATGGAAAAGTATAAGTTAAAAAAGACTTTTCACAGATTAAAAGATGGAAGCTATATAGATTTAAAACAAAATGAAACTCTAAAATTTTTAGATGACCTAAATCTAGATATGGAAAATGGATTTACAAATTTAAAAGATGGAGTTATTACACTTCAAAACTATAGAAGTTTGTATTTAGAAAGATGCTTAAAGAATTTAAATAATGTTGAAGTAACAAAAGATGAAGCATATAAAAATATGGTAGAAAGCCTTGAAACAGAACAAAAAACTGTTCAAATGGAAATACCTAAAAATTTGAATGCAAGTTTAAGAACCTACCAGAAAATAGGATATCAATGGTTGAAAACATTAGATAGTTATCAATTTGGTGGAATATTAGCAGACGATATGGGACTTGGAAAAACAATTCAAGTTATAGCAGTAATATTAGACTACGTAAATAAAGAAGGAAAAATGCCATCACTAGTAGTATGCCCAAGTTCACTTACTTTGAACTGGCTAAACGAAACTAACAAATTTGCACCAAGTTTAAAAGTATGTGTAATTAGTGGTAATGCTATAGAAAGAGCAAAAAGAATAGATAAAATACCACAATATGATTTAGTTATTACATCATATGATTCATTAAAAAGAGACATTGAAATATATGAAGAAAAAGCCTATAACTTTAGATATATGATAGCAGATGAGGCTCAATATGTAAAAAATAACAATACTCAAAATGCAAAATCTATAAAGAAAATATTAACACAAACAAGATTTGCACTAACAGGTACACCTATTGAAAATTCACTTTCAGAATTATGGTCTATATTTGACTTTATAATGCCAGGATATTTATTCAAATACAGAAGATTCAAAGAGTCATTTGAAACACCTATAGTCAAAGAAGAAAGCGAAGCAAGTTTAGAAAGACTTAAAAAAATGATAGAACCTTTTGTGTTAAGAAGAATAAAGAAAGAGGTACTAACAGAGCTACCAGACAAAACAATAAGTGTGCTATATAATGAAATGCAAGAGGAACAGCAAAAGGTATATTTGGCATACTTATCAAGAGCAAAGAAAGAGATAAGTGATGAGATTAAAGTAAACGGAATTGAAGGAAGCCAAATAAAAATATTAGCTTTGTTAATGAGATTAAGGCAAATATGTTGTCACCCTAAACTGTTTTTACAAGATTATGAAGGTGAAAGTAGTAAGCTTACACAATGTATAGAACTTATAAAAAACACTGTTGAGAGTGGACACAAAATATTACTATTTTCAGGATATACATCAATGTTTGAAATGATAGAAAAAGAACTCAAAGAAAATAAAATATCATATTTAAAGTTAACAGGACAAACAAAAGTAGCGGATAGAATAGATTTAGTTGATAAATTTAATGAAGACGAAAATATAAAGGTATTTTTAATATCTTTAAAAGCTGGTGGAACAGGTTTAAACCTAACAGGAGCAGATGTAGTAATTCATTATGATCCATGGTGGAATTTATCAGCTGAAAACCAAGCAACAGATAGAACTTATAGAATAGGACAAAAAAATAATGTGCAAGTATATAAACTAATTACTAAAAATTCAATAGAAGAAAAAATCTATGAACTACAGCAAAAAAAGGCAAAACTTGCAGACAATATGTTATCAACACAAAACACATTTATAAGTCAACTATCAAAAGAAGATATTATGAAATTATTTGGTTAAAATTTCCAAAAGATGTTGACATATTTTAAATAATGTAGTAATATAATTGTAGTAGAGAGTCAAATCTCAATTTAATAAAAGGTACAAGTAACTCAAAAAAACTTCCGTGATGCCAGTCACGGAAGTTTTTGGATATAATATATAAGTAATATGAGGTGGAAAAATGAAGGATTATATAACAGTAATTGGAGGAGGATTAGCAGGAACAGAGGCTGCTTACCAAATTGCCAAAAGAGGAATAAAAGTAAAGCTATATGAAATGAAACCACAAAAATATTCTCCTGCACATAGTAATCAAAATTTAGCAGAAGTAGTGTGCAGTAATTCGTTTAAATCAAATTTACATACTAATGCTTGTGGTCTATTAAAAGAAGAACTAAGAATGCTTGATTCACTTTTAATAAAAATAGCAGACGAAACAGCGGTGCCAGCAGGACAAGCACTTGCAGTAGATAGAGAAGTTTCTTCTAAGAGAGTAACAGAAGAATTAGAGAAAATGAAAAATATAGAAATAATAAGAAAAGAAGTTGGAAAACAAATCGTAAACAATATAGACGATGTTTTAATAGATAGTGAAATCAAGAGTGAACTACAAGAAATGGCAGAAGACGGAATTGTAATTATAGCAACAGGTCCATTAACTTCGGATAAACTATCAAATGAAATATTAAGTATCACAGGTCAAGATAAATTGTTCTTCTATGATGCAGCAGCACCAATTATCGAAAAAGATTCAATAAACATGGATGTAGCATTTTGGGGAGAACGCTACGAACAAGAAAGAGAAAAAGACGAACCAATAGAAGAATGGCAAAATAGAATACAGTCACAAACAGAAGCAAGTTATCTAAATCTTCCAATGAACAAAGAAGAATATGAAAGTTTTTGGACAGCTCTAGTAAATGCTGAAGTAGTAACACTTCATGAATTCGAAAAAAAGGAAATATTTGAAGGATGTATGCCAATAGAAATAATGGCTAAAAGGGGAAAAGATACTTTGAGATTTGGGCCTTTAAAGCCAGTTGGATTTACAGATAAAAGAACAGGCTATAGACCATATGCACTTGTACAATTAAGACAAGACAACACAGAGGGAAATTTATTTAATATGGTTGGCTTCCAAACTAATTTAAAATTTGGAGAACAACAAAGAGTATTTAGTATGATACCAGGTTTAGAGAGTGCCAATTTTGTAAAATATGGAGTAATGCATAGAAATACATATATAAATTCTACAAAATTACTAGAACCAACATATCAATTAAAAAGCAACAGAAATATATATTTTGCAGGACAAATTACTGGAGTAGAAGGATATGTAGAATCAATTTCTTCAGGATTAGTATCAGCGTTAAATGCGATAGAACAATACAACCAAACAAATAAAGAAGTGATTTTTTCAGAATTAACAATGATAGGAGCTTTAAGCAAATATATATCAACAACCAATCAAAATTTTCAACCAATGAATGCTAATTTTGGCATTTTACCAGAACTTTCTGAAAAAATAAAAGATAAAAAATTAAAGTATTCAAAACTAGCCGATAGAGCAATAGGAGAAATGAAAAAAACAATACAAAACATATAAAATATTACGTATATATTACAATTGTGTTAAGTTTTAATTACAAATTACACAAATTTACATAATATAGTTGCAAGAAAATGGAAAATATGGTATAATAAAGTATGTGAAAAAATATTCATAATAAAGGAGTAATTTATATGAAAAAAAGAGCGTTAGACAAAGTGTATGAAGAAATTGATGCTAAATATAAAGATATGTCTGAAGAAGACATGAAAAAAGAGATGGAGACATTAAACAAAGAGATTACCGGGAAAGAAAAAGCCTTAGAAAATCTAGATGGTGAAGCCAGAGAAAAAATGAAAAAAGATTTAGAAAAGAAGAATAATAGACTTAAAAACTTAGAAGGATATTCTAAAAATAAAACTCAAATTTCAAAAATTATAGACTATAGAGGAAGTTTGGAAGCAAAACTAGCAAATGTTATAGCAGTAAAAGATGATAGCAAAAAGGCATATGCTGAAGCTAAAAAGGAATTTGTGGAAGCAAGTAAGTTATTAAAAGATGAAAACAAAACTATGGAAATGGATCAAAATGAATATAATGACTTGCTAACTAAAAAAGAAAATGCCGAAAAAGAAATGAAATCTCAAAAAGAAATATTTGAAAAGGCACAAGCAAAAGCAAAAGACCTTGAAGCTAAAATAGGAAAATGCAATCTTGCTTGGAGAACATTATTTACTAACAAAACATGGGATGATATTCAACTAAGAGCAAAACAAACTAAAGGTAGGTTTACTAGAAGAAAAGACGAGGAAATAATAGAAGAGCCTATTGAAATAGAAGATAAAGAAATAAAAGAAGAAATTGGAAAAAATGTAAGAAAAATTCAAGAAGAACAAAAAGAGAAAAAGAATTTACCAGCAAAAGTAACAACTTGGACTAAAATTAAAAACTTCTTTAAATCAATACCAGCTAAAATAAAAGAAAAATTTGGCAAAGAAGAAGTGGAAGAAAAATCAACAAACTCTAAATCTACTAAACAACAAAAAGATGAGTTTTTAGATGCTCTTAGACAAAATGTAGATGTTGATTATAGAGAAGCTGTAAGAAAAGCAAAAGAACAAAAATACATAGATCAACACAAAGCAAAATCAAAAGAAGAAAAATAACATAAAAAACCTTCAACTTTTAATTGAAGGTTTTTTGCTAATATGTAAGAAAATACTGGAAAAACTGTTGACTTTTATAGGGGAAAATGATAAAATATAAACCGTTAGTGTAAAATACGCGAATAGTGTATTTCCCTAACGGTTTGTTTGTCACAAAAAAGTAATAATATAGCTTTTTTGTAGAATAGATTTTAGAAAAGAGGTGAAATTTAAGTGCCAACAATTAATCAATTAGTAAGAAAAGGTAGAAAAAGTTCTACAACAAAATCAACAGCACCAGCTTTACAACATGGTTACAATTCTATGAATAAAAGAATGACTAACAAAAGAGCACCACAAAAAAGAGGTGTATGTACTGTTGTAAAAACTGTAACACCTAAGAAGCCAAACTCAGCTTTAAGAAAAGTTGCCAGAGTTAGACTATCTAATGGATATGAAGTTACTTCATATATTCCAGGTATAGGACACAACCTACAAGAGCACAGCGTTGTTCTAATTAGAGGAGGAAGAGTAAAAGACCTTCCTGGTGTTAGATATCACATTATCAGAGGAACATTAGATACAGCAGGTGTTAAAGACAGAATGCAAGCGCGTTCTAAGTATGGAGCAAAACGCCCAAAGAAGTAGAAATTTGAAATGGTGCGTATAATTTATTACTAGTTTAAGGTACTTAAATTTATAATACATTATATAGCGCTATACGGAAAAGCTTAGGGCTTTTCAGAGTACCTATCATACGGTTTAGTATGAAATAATAAAAGGAGGGAAGAATAGTGCCAAGAAAAGGATTTATAGCAAAAAGAGAAGTTTTACCAGATCCAATATATAATAGCAAAGTTGTTACAAAATTGATTAACAATGTTATGCTAGATGGTAAAAAAACAGTTGCTCAAGGTATAGTTTATGATGCATTTGACATCATTAAAGAAAAAGAGCAAAAAGATCCACTAGAAGTTTTCCAAGCAGCACTTGAAAATATAATGCCAGTTCTAGAAGTTAAAGCTAGAAGAATTGGTGGTGCTACATACCAAGTACCAATCGAAATTAGACCAGAAAGAAGACAAACTTTAGGTTTAAGATGGTTAGTTGTTTATGCTAGAAATAGACATGAAAAAACTATGGCTGAAAAACTTGCAGGTGAAATTATGGATGCTGTAGCTGGAAACGGTGGAGCATTTAAGAAAAAAGAAGATATGCATAGAATGGCTGAAGCTAACCGTGCTTTCGCACATTATAAATTTTAATTATAAGCGTCGTCTAACTTTGTTAGCCATCGCATAAAGTTTCTTCGACATACAAACGTATAGTCTCAAAAACTTTAGCTCGGCTGCCTCGTTATACTCGCTTCTAATTAAAATTAAACGTATTTATATGGTACATTTAATTTTTTAGAATGTATCGAGAAACTAAATAAAAGGAGGAAAAATAAGTGGCTGGAAGAGAATTTCCTTTAGAAAAAACAAGAAATATAGGAATCATGGCTCACATTGATGCGGGAAAAACTACTACAACAGAGAGAATACTTTTCTATACAGGTAAAACTCACAAAATTGGTGAAGTTCATGAAGGCGCAGCAACTATGGACTGGATGGTCCAAGAACAAGAAAGAGGTATTACAATTACTTCTGCAGCTACAACTTGTCAATGGTTAGGACATCGTATCAATATTATCGATACGCCTGGGCATGTTGACTTTACAGTTGAAGTTCAAAGATCTTTAAAAGTTCTTGACGGTGCTGTAACAGTATTAGCAGCTAAAGGTGGTGTACAACCACAAACAGAAACAGTTTGGAGACAAGCTGATAAATATCAAGTTCCAAGAATGGTATATGTAAATAAGATGGATACTACAGGTGCTGATTTTATGCTTTGTGTAGATCAATTACACAATCGTTTAAAAGCAAACGCAGTTCCAATTCAATTACCAGTTGGAGCAGAAGAAAACTTCAAAGGCATTGTTGACTTAATTAAAATGAAAGCATTTATACACAAAGACGACTTAGGAAAAGAAATCGAAGTATGTGATATACCTGCTGATTTACAAGCACAAGCTGAAGAATTTAGATCAAAATTAATAGAAGCAGCAGCTGAACAAGATGATGATTTAATGATGAAATATTTAGAAGGTGAAGAACTAACTGAAGAAGAAATCATTAAAGGTATTAGAAAAGGTACAATTGCTAACAAACTTATCCCTGTATGCTGTGGTTCTTCATACAAGAACAAAGGTGTACAAGAATTATTAAATGCAGTTGTTAACTTTATGCCATCACCACTTGATATAGCTGATGTTAAAGGTGTTGATTTAGATGGAAACGAAGCAGTAAGAAAAACATCTGATAGTGAACCATTTGCAGCACTAGCATTTAAAATTGCAACAGATCCATTTGTTGGAAAACTTTGTTTCTTCAGAGTATATTCTGGTACATTAGAAGCTGGTTCAACAATATTAAATGCAAATAAAGATAAAAAAGATAGAATGGGAAGAATTCTATTAATGCACTCAAATCACAGACAAGATATTGATAAAGTATATGCCGGTGATATTGCAGCTGCAGTTGGTTTAAAAGAAGTTGGAACAGGTGATACATTATGTGATCCTGCACACCCAATTATTCTAGAATCAATGGAATTCCCAGAGCCTGTTATTGATATCGCTATTGAACCAAAAGATAAAGCAAATAGCGAAAAAATGGGTATAGCTTTAGCAAAACTTGCTGAAGAAGATCCAACATTCAAAACATGGACAGATCAAGAATCTGGTCAAACAATCATCGCTGGTATGGGTGAGTTACACTTAGACATTATCGTTGATCGTTTGAAGAGAGAATTCAAAGTTGAATGTAGTGTAGGTAAACCACAAGTTTCTTACAAAGAAACAATTAGAAATAAAGTTAAAGTACAAGGTAAATTCATCCGTCAATCTGGTGGTAGAGGTCAATACGGTGACGTATGGCTAGAAATGGAACCATTAGAAGCTGGAAAAGGAATTGAATTTGAAAGCAAAATCGTTGGTGGTGTTGTTCCAAAAGAATATATCAAACCAATCGAGGAAGGTGTTAGAGAAGCTGCTCAAAGCGGTATCTTAGCAGGTTACCCTGTAATCGACTTTAAAGCTACATTGGTAGATGGTTCTTACCACGAAGTTGACTCTTCAGAAATGGCCTTCAAAATTGCTGGTTCTATGGCATTCAAAGAAGGATGTAAACAAGCTAAATCAGTTATATTAGAGCCAATTATGAAGGTTGAAGTAACAGTTCCAGAAGAATACATGGGAGATGTTATTGGAGATATCAATTCTAGACGTGGAAGACTAGAAGGAATGGAAGCTGTCCAAGGAAATCAAGTAATTAGATGCTTTATTCCATTATCTGAAATGTTTGGATATGCAACAGACTTACGTTCAAAAACACAAGGTAGAGGTACTTATTCAATGGAACCAAGCCATTATGAAGAAGTTCCAAAATCAGTATTTGATAACATTGTTGCATCAAGAGCTAAAAAACAAAACTAAGAATATAAATCGAACCACAGATATACATAATTGCTTTGTAATTTATGTGGTTCGAAGTAACTTAAAAAAATAGTAAAAAATACTTGATTTTAGCTATGAAATAGTATAAAATACAAGTACTTGAAAAAAAGATTTTAATATTAAATTAAAATAAATGTAGGAGATTTATAAAAATCCCTAACAAAATTAAGGAGGAAAATTAAATGGCAAAAGCAAAATTTGAAAGAACAAAACCACACGTTAACATTGGTACAATCGGCCACGTTGACCACGGTAAAACAACAACAACAGCAGCTATTACAAAATACCTAGGATTACTAGGAAAAGCTAAATATGAAGCATATGATCAAATCGATAGTGCTCCAGAAGAAAAAGCAAGAGGAATCACAATTAACACAGCTCACGTAGAGTATGAAACAGATAAAAGACACTATGCTCACGTAGACTGCCCAGGACACGCTGATTATGTAAAAAACATGATCACTGGTGCTGCTCAAATGGATGGAGCAATTCTAGTTGTTTCAGCAGCTGATGGTCCAATGCCTCAAACAAGAGAGCATATCTTACTTGCTCGTCAAGTAGGTGTTAAATATATCGTTGTTTACTTAAACAAATGCGATATGGTTGATGATCCAGAATTATTAGAATTAGTTGAAATGGAAGTTAGAGACTTATTATCAAGCTATGATTTCCCAGGTGATGAGATTCCAATTATTAAAGGTTCATCATTAAAAGTTCTAGAAAGCACATCTACAGATCCTAACGATCCTGTATACGCTCCAATTAAAGAACTTATGGATGCAGTTGATAGCTATATTCCAACTCCAGACAGACCAATTGACCAACCATTCTTAATGCCAATTGAAGACGTTATGACAATCAGTGGTAGAGGTACAGTTGTTACTGGTAGAGTTGAAAGAGGTCAAGTAAAACTTCAAGACGAAGTTGAAATCGTTGGATTATCTAAAGAATCTAAGAAAACAGTTGTTACTGGTGTTGAAATGTTTAGAAAAACATTAGACCAAGCTGAAGCTGGAGATAACGTTGGTATCTTATTAAGAGGTACTCAAAGAAACGAAGTTGAAAGAGGTCAAGTATTAGCAAAACCAGGAACAATTCATCCACATACAAAATTCAAAGCACAAGTATACGTTCTAACTAAAGAAGAAGGTGGACGTCATACTCCATTCTTTAATGGATATAGACCACAATTCTACTTCAGAACAACAGACGTTACAGGTGTTATCGAATTACAAGCTGGAACAGAAATGGTTATGCCAGGAGATAACGTTGATATGACTATCGAACTTATTACTCCAATTGCTATCGAAAACGGATTAAGATTCGCTATTCGTGAAGGTGGACGTACAGTAGGTTCAGGAGTAGTATCTGAAATTATTGCTTAATTTAAATTATGTAATATAGAAAAGGCAAGGGTTACAAGAAATTGTAAAACCTTGCTTTTTTTATTGACTTTTTTAGACTTTAATTATATACTATATGCGTACCAAAGAGCAAAAATTATAGTAATATTTGTAGAAAAAAGGAGAGTTCTTTTAATGAAGAATTTAAGAAAAATATCACTAATGTTAATACTTACAGTAGTTAGTATATTATTACTAGCAGTAAGTTCAAAAGCAACTACGAAAGTAAAAGTAACAGGAGATGTGTTGAACATAAGAAAAGGTCCTTCAACTAGTACAAAAGTTGTAGCAATGCTATCTAAAGGCGTAGAATGTGAATTGCTTGAAGAAGAGGGAGATTGGTACAAAGTTAAGTACAAAACATATACGGGATATGTAAGTAAAGAGTATGCAGAGATAATAGGTGAAACTAATAATACAGAAGAACCTAAAAACACTGAAACAAACACTGATAATAAAAATGATACGGATAACACTTCTAAAAATGAAGAGAACAATACAACTTCAGATACTCATATAGATGAAGATGTAAAAGTTGTATATAAAAAATTAAAACAAGATAGTGAGTTAAAAATTTTACCATTGGTTTATTCAAGCAATATCGAAAGCTTAAAAAAGAATGCTGAAATGATATTGTTAAGTGAAGTTAATGGATGGTCATATGTACAAACAGATTCTAACTGTGGATGGATAAGAACTGAATACTTAGAAGATTCAAGTACAACATCATCTAATAATGGGAACACTAATAGCACAGACAAGAATGAATATACAGAAAAAACAGGATATATAAATGAAAGCTCAGTTAATATGAGAAAAGGAGCTGGAACAAGTTATAGTATAGTAAAAGTATTATCATTAAATACTCAATTAACTATAACAGGTGAAGACGGAAAATGGTATCAGGTTAAGGTTGGAAATACTACTGGATATGTTTCAAAAGACTATGTATCAGATACAAAAACTACTACAACTAGAGGAAATAACACTTCTAGAACAGAAAACAATACTGAAAAAACTACAGCTAGTAATACAAAAGTAGAAAAAGTTTCCAATACTGAAAATACAACTAAATCAACTGAAAGTGTTAAAAAAGAACAGGTTGAAGCAACCAAAACAACAGCTCAAAAGTCTGAACAAGAGACGACAAGTCAGAATGAAACAACAATTAAAAGTACAGACATTGTTGCATATGCTAAAAAATATTTAGGATATAAATATGTATATGGTGGTGATGGATCAAACGGAACATTTGACTGTTCAGGATTTACAATGTATGTATATAAACACTTTGGTATAAAACTTCCACATGCAGCAAGTAAACAATACAAATGTGGAAAAGGTACTCAAATTACTAAATATAGTGATTTACAAGTAGGGGATATTGTATTTTTAACAGATTATGAAACAGGTGTAGGAATAGGGCATTGTGGAATATATCTTGGAAATGATAACTTTATTCATGCATCAACAACTTGTTATGCTGTTGAAATATCTAGTTTTAAAACAATATATAAAGGTAGATTTTATTCTGGTTTAAGATTGATATAATTTATAGGGGCATTATAGAAAGGTTTAAATATGAGACCATTTTGTGTTGCCGCTATTGGAGTAATTTTAGGAATTATAATAGGGCTATACTTAAAAAGTATAGCTTTTTTCATATGTATAATGATAATAATTATTAGTATAATACTTAAGTTGAAAAATAAATTAAATTCTTGTGTGATAATAATTGGTATATGTTTTATAGTATTTTGTATTTATACATTGATGTTGGAAAATAATTACACAAAAATTACAAAGAAATATGATAAACAGTCAATAACTATACAAGGAATTGTTGTAACAAACGGAAATGAGAAGAAATATAAAACGCAATATGAAATACAAGTAATGAAAATACATAATAATAACACAGGAGAAACTGAAAAGAGAAACTTTAAAGTGTTATGTGATATAAAAGGCAAAAAAGATGAAATAGGACTGAAGTTTGGAGATGAAATAATATTTAGTTCAAAATTTGAGGCACCATACACAGAAAGAAATGAAGGAGGATTTGATTATAGTCAATATCTAAAAACGAAAAAGATTGCCGGCAGTGTAATGAGTAAAAGTGAAAATATAAGATTAGTGGGGCAAAACAAGATAAATATACTAGCGAGAATAACAAATGATTTAAAAAATGCTTTATTAAATAAAACATACAAGATTTTGCCTAAGGATGAAGCAGGACTGTGTGCAGCCTTATTATTAGGAGATAAAAGTAAGATAAACAATGATATAGAAAATAGTTTTAGAGAGGCGAGTTTGTCACATATGCTTGCTATTTCAGGAGCACATATATCATATATATTATTAGGAGTTTCAACTGTTTTATCATATCTAAAAATTCATAAAAGATGGGCTAAAACTTTTATATGTATGTTTTTACTATTTTTTATGTTTTTAGCAGGTGGATCACCGTCAATTGTTAGAGCTTGTATAATGGCAATTTTAAATTTAGTAGCTGAAATGTTATTTGAAAAATCAGATACATTTAACAATTTAGGCATAAGTGCATTTATAATATTACTTTTTAATCCATATGCTTTATTAGACATAAGCTTTCAACTTTCATTTGGTGGAACTATTGGAATAGTCACATTTGTAGAGCTATTATATAATATTAGATTAAAGAGAAAAGGAATAACTAAAAGAAAGGATCAAGAAGAAAAAAATGGAAAGATACAAGGAAGGAAATATAGTGAATTCACATACAAAATTTTAATATATATAGAGCAAACTACTATAATGTCACTAGCAGCAAACATAGTTATTACACCAATTATGCTTCATAATTTTAGTTCAATTTCATTAGTATTTATAATTTCAAATTTACTTGCTACACCTATAATGGGGATATGCTTAATTCTTGGAATGATTTTTTTAGTTTCTCTAAT